>ERZ773265.1215-NODE-1215-length-13864-cov-4.907741_pt1 | contig 13864 bp, 11 predicted proteins | sample MGYA00580512_ERZ773265 | MGnify/ENA primary metagenome ERZ773265 (study PRJEB29015, sample SAMEA2738169) | human oral metagenome | biome: human oral; feature: human-associated habitat; material: saliva | place: China | collected 2183 ... | reverse complement strand
CGAACTTCAGCGTTAAATTTAAATGCCATTTTAGTGTTCTCTTTTTAAAGATTTAAACGAATAAAAATCGCAGGCGACCCAGCGATTTCACAAAATTTGCTCAAAGTCTGAACTTTGAGGTTGGCGATTATAATAAATTCGTATAGGTAATGCAAACTCAATCAAGCACTTTTTCCTAGCCATATTCAGGCAAGATGGGATAAAATGGGCAGGTTATTTTTAGTTTTAGGACGCTTTTATTCATGGAATTTCTGATTAATTTTTTTAGCAATTACGGTTATTTCGCCGTGTTATTTGTTTTGATTATCTGTGGTTTTGGCGTACCGATTCCGGAAGATATTACATTAGTTTCCGGCGGCGTTATTTCCGGTTTGGGATATGCTAATGTGCATATCATGTTAGTCGTAAGCTTGCTTGGTGTGTTGCTAGGCGATAGCACGATGTATTGGCTTGGTCGTATTTATGGTACTAAAATTCTACGCTTTAGACCTATTCGTCGCTTTTTGACTTTAGATCGTTTGCGCATGGTACGTAGTAAATTCGATCAATATGGCAATCGTGTGTTATTTGTCGCGCGATTTCTACCCGGTTTACGCGCCCCGATTTACATGGTTGCCGGAATTACCCGACGGGTGAGTTTTACGCGTTTTGTATTATTGGATTTCTGTGCTGCGATTATTTCCGTGCCAATTTGGGTTTATCTCGGTGATTTTGGTGCCAGCAATTTAGATTGGCTACACGCACAAATTAAGAAAGGCCAATCAGTGATTTATATCTTAATCGCGCTCCTTGTTGTTTATCTTGGTTGGAAATGGCATAAAAATCGTAAGAAAGCCCAACAAAGTTAAATGAGTCCTGCGAGAGGATGGAGATGTCTCCAGCAATGAGAGCGTAGAGTAGAGTCGCCGATTTTGATGACAAATCGGCGTTAACACAGCTTAAAAGTGCGGTCAGTTTTCAAAGTAATTTTTAATACGGTGATAAAAACGTAGCCGCACGTTATCCCAAAAAGAAACTTGTCTTATCCCAATAATTTCTTCCAAATCTCCCGCACAAACGCCCGTTCTGCACAAAATTCCGACCCGTCCACCACAGAGGGTAAACCGAGTAAATTCAAATGGTGAATACGGTTGCGCAGATCCACATAACATTGTTTTAAGCGTTCGCTGTCGGCATCAGAAATCACGCCGTATTCTGCCATGATTTCGAAAATCCGCACATTGTCTGACCAACGGGTGAGTGCGGGCTGCTGCGACGAATGCGCCAACACCAAATATTGGGCGATAAATTCAATGTCGGTGATGCCGCCTTGGTCGGTTTTAATGTTGAATTGGGCATCATCATGTTTCGCCAAATGTTCATACATTTTTTCCCGCATCTCGCAGACATCGTGTTTCAGTTGAACTAAGTCACGTGGGGCAGAAAGTACCTTGTGGCGAATGGTTTCAAATTCGTCCCGTAGTTTCTGTTCGCCGAACACCGCGCGGCTACGCACCAAGGCTTGTTTTTCCCAGGTCCAGGCTTCGTTTAGTTGATAGTTTTCAAAGGCGGAGAAAGAGCAACCAAGTAATCCCGCATCACCGGATGGGCGTAGGCGCATATCCACGTCATATAAAATCCCGGCGCTGGTATTCATGCTGAAAATACTGACGATTTTTTGCGCCAAACGTAAATAGAATTGGTTGCTGTCGATGACTTTTTTGCCGCCAACGGTTTGACTGTTGCTGGCGGGATCGTATAAGAAGACGAGATCTAAGTCAGATTTATAGCCCAATTCAATACCGCCCAATTTGCCGTAACCCACCACGAGGAAGTTTTTCTCCCCTTCCGCCAAATGTTCGGGCACCCCAAAACGCACGGCGATTTGTTGCCACGCCAAATTGACCACCGCGCCGATAATTGCCTCAGCCAAATAGGTGAGATGATCGCTCACTTTCATCACAGGCAACACGCCGAGAATATCGGCAGCGGCAATACGGAGCAGGGCAGCGTGCTTAAACTGGCGCAAGCCGTCGATAAATTGTTCTTCGTCATCTTGCGGCAGGCGCAATAAATATTGCTGTAATTCGGAGGCATACTCGGTAAAGTGCGGTGGATTTCGCAGGGATTTTTGATCGAGCAATTCATCGAGCAAAATTGGGTGGCGCGCCACTTGTTCCGCAATAAATTTTGATTGGGCACACAGTTCGATAAGTTGTGTCAAGGCTTGCGGATTCTCTGCCAACAGTTCGAGGTAAGTGGTACGCGTGAGAATTTTTTCAATAATCGTCAAAATCCGTGGCAGTAAAACAGGACTGTTGGGTGTGTGTAAAACTTGTTCCAGCAGGTTTGGCATTAAGCGATTGAGCACTGCCCGCCCGCGCACACCAATGGCATAACGAGGCAGCTCATTGCGAAATTGCAACAGACGATCCAACACTGCATCTTGTTCCGCCTCCGGCACACCGTTTTGTTGCAAAATGCCGAGCAATTCTTGTTCGTCAAAATCCGTTTCGAGGAAATCTTCCCACGCATTTTCCGACGTGTTTTCTTCTTGTTCATCGCCAATTAATGACTGAAAAACCGACCGCACTTTGCGCTGATGTTCTTGTAACACGGCGAGAAAACTCGCCCAATCGTGAATCGGGTAGGTGACGGAAACACTTTCTTGTTGCGCACCCCATTGGGTAAATTCCGCGCAGGCGAAGATTAAACGTTGACGATCCAACTCATTGTCTGGCAGTTGTTGGGTTTGTTGATCTTTGATGGCTTGCAGCACATTTTCCGCACGACGTAGAAATAAATAGGCATGGCGCAAATCGGATTCCTGTTCGGTGGAAATCAAATTCAGCCTGCTCAGTTCCGGCAATAAATTCAGCAATTCGTGCTGCTGCAAGGCAATTTCCCGCCCACCGCGAATTAACTGGAAAACCTGCACGATAAACTCAATTTCACGAATGCCGCCCGCGCCCAATTTGATGTTATCGGTGAGGTTGCGGCGGCGTACTTCCCGTTCGATTTTTTGTTTCATCTCACGCAACGCCTGAATCACGCTGAAATCAATGTAGCGACGATATACAAATGGGCGCAATAAATTCTGTAAAACGGCAACATTGGGATCCGTTGCTTGCGAGCCTAAAATCCGCCCTTTGATCATGGCGTAACGTTCCCAATCGCGTCCTTGATCCTGATAATACTGCTCCATGGCGTTAAAACTGAGTGCCAGCGCGCCACTGTTGCCAAAGGGACGTAAACGCATATCCGTGCGGTACACAAAGCCATCGGCGGTGTATTGATCCAACGCGTTAATCAAGCGTTGCCCCAAACGGGTGAAAAACTTCGCATTATCCACACTACGGCGTGCCCCCACGGTTTCCCCTTGGCTTGGATAAGTAAAAATCAAATCAATGTCGGAAGAAAAATTCAGTTCAAAACCGCCTAGCTTGCCCATGCCGAGAATATATAACTGCTGCGCGTTGCCCTGCGCATCCATCGGCGTGCCCATTTCTTCACAAGCCCGCACATAAAGCCAATCGCGCGCACCAATAATCAGGCTTTCCGCCAGTTGCGATAAACGAATAAAAACCTGTTCCACCGTGGCAAAATTCAGGCTCTGGCAAACACTCAACTTCACCATTTCACGGGCACGAAACAGACGTAATTCCCGATAAAGTTGTTCTTCCGTTTGCACATGCTGTAACACCTCATCCAATCGCTCGGCGTACTGGTCACAGTCCTCAAAGTGCGGTAGTTTTTCCCAACATTTTGCTAAAAACGCAGGCTGTTTCTGCCACGCCTCTGCCACAAAATCCGACATCGCCACCGCCACAGCCATTTGCCCGATATTCGTTGCGGGATCTTCTCTTTGTTGTTCAATTTGTTCAAACAAGGTGGAATCGAATTTTTCCGGAAAAGAGTGAATTAAAACCTCGGCAAGCGACTGGAGTTTATCGGTAAATTGAGCAACAAAAGACATGGTGAATCCTTATGAAAAATGGTGCGTAAACTTTAGCATGAAATGGGGGAAATTTCAGGGGAGAAAAAGTGTGATTGGGGTCTCAGAATGAAAAATCGGCGTTAGATGATATGTAATATTTTTGATATTCTTTTTATAAAATCACAAATTATTTTTATTTTGGGGTTACAAATGTCTGACATGATTGCCCACGCTCGCCAAGACTCATCAGAAAATTGGCATTCTCATCTACTACAGAAACATCTACAAAAAGTCGCCAAACTCGCCAAACGTTTTGCTGGGTGTTATGGGGCGTTGTTTGCCGAATATGCGGGGCTTTTGCACGATTTGGGGAAATTTCAGGAAGCTTTTCAGAAATATATCCGTCATGCATCCGGCTTTGAAAAAGAAAATGCCCATTTGGAAGATGTCGAATCTACCAAGTTGCGCAAAATTCCGCATTCCACTGCCGGTGCCAAATATGCGGTAGAACGTCTAAATCCATTTTTCGGGCATTTGCTGGCATATCTGATTGCAGGACACCATGCAGGATTAGCGGATTGGTATGATAAGGGGAGCTTAAAGCATCGTCTGCAACAGGCAGATAATGAATTGGAGGCCTCTTTGTCGGGCTTGGCAGAGAGCGGTTTGCCCAAAGATTTTTTCCCGTTATCAGATGATGATTTGAAGCGGGATTTTTTTGGATTTTGGAAAGACGGTGCAAAGCTGGAAGAGCTGCATATTTGGCTGCGTTTTCTCTTTTCCTGTTTGGTGGATGCCGATTTTTTAGATACCGAAGCCTTTATGAATGGCTATGCCGATGCGGATACTGCACAGGCTGCCGGATTGCGCCCAAAATTTCCCGGTTTGGACGAGTTGCACCAACGATATGAGCAATATATGTCGCAACTTCATGAGAAATCAGATAAAGATTCATTCTTAAATCAAGAACGCCATGCCATTTTGCAGCAATGTTTTTCTGCCGCAGAAACCGACCGCACTTTGTTTTCTTTAACCGTGCCGACCGGTGGCGGTAAAACTTTAGCGAGCTTGGGGTTCGCTTTGAAGCATGCGCTGAAATTCGACAAAAAACGTATTATCTATGCTATTCCTTTCACCAGTATTATCGAGCAGAACGCCAATGTTTTCCGCAGAGCATTAGGCGATGACGTGGTATTGGAACACCACAGCAATTTGGAAGTGGCCGATAACAAAGAAACCGCCAAAACCCGCCTTGCCACGGAAAACTGGGATGCCCCGCTGATTGTTACCACCAATGTGCAACTGTTTGAAAGCCTGTTTGCGGCGAAAACCAGCCGTTGCCGCAAGATTCATAACATCGTCGACAGCGTGATGATTTTGGATGAAGCCCAGCAGCTGCCGCGCGATTTCCAAAAGCCGATTACCGACATGATGCGGGTGTTGGCGCGCGATTACGGCGTTACCTTTGTGCTGTGCACAGCAACTCAGCCTGAACTTGGCAAAAATATCGACGCATTCGGCCGCACCATTTTGGAAGGCCTGCCGGATGTGCGCGAAATTGTGGCAGACAAAATTGCCTTATCGGAAAAACTGCGCCGCGTTCGCATTAAAATGCCGCTGCCAAACGGCGAAATGCAAAGCTGGCAGGAAATTGCCGATGAAATTGCTTCGCGCCCGTGTGTTTTGGCGGTAGTCAATACGCGAAAACACGCGCAAAAACTCTTTGCCGCCCTGCCTTCTAACGGAATCAAGCTACATTTATCCGCCAATATGTGTGCCACGCATCGTAGCGAAGTGATTGCGTTGGTTCGCCGATATTTGGCACTGTATCGCGCAGGCAGCCTGCACAAGCCCTTGTGGTTGGTCAGCACGCAGTTGATTGAAGCCGGCGTAGATTTGGATTTCCCTTGTGTTTATCGGGCGATGGCAGGGCTGGACAGCATTGCCCAGGCGGCGGGGCGGTGCAACCGTGAAGGAAAACTGCCGCAGTTGGGCGAAGTGGTCGTGTTCCGTGCCGAGGAAGGCGCGCCCAGCGGCAGCCTGAAACAGGGACAGGACATTAGCGAAGAAATGCTGAAAGCAGGACTGCTCGGCGACCCACTTTCCCCGTCGGTATTTGCCGAGTATTTCCGCCGATTTAACGGCAAGGGCGCTGTGGACAAACACGACATTACAAGACTTTTAACGGCAGAATCATCCAATGAAAATCCACTGGCAATCAAATTCCGCACCGCCGCCGAACGCTTCCGCCTGATTGATAACCAAGGCGTGACACTCGTTGTGCCGTTTATCCCATTGGCTCATTGGGAAGAAGGCGGCATTCCGCAAATTATCAAAGCAAACGAGCTGGACGATTTTTTCAGACGACATCTAGACGGCGTGGAAGTTTCAGAATGGCAGGATATTTTGGACAAACAACGTTTTCCGCAGCCAACCGACAATTCCTTCGGGCAGACCGACCAACCACCGCTGCCCGAGCCGTTTGAAAGCTGGTTCGGTCTGTTGGAAAGCGACCCGCTCAAACACAAATGGGTTTACCGCAAGCTGCAACGCTACACGATTACTGTGTACGAACACGAACTGAAAAAGTTGCCTGAACATGCCGTTTTTTCAAGAGCGGGATTGCTGGTGTTGGATAAGGGCTATTACAAAGCCGTGCTTGGTGCGGATTTTGATGATACGGCTTGGCTACCTGAAAATTCGGTTTTATGAAAAATTCCCCTATTGCTAGGGGAATTTTGTCATTTCTAACATAGCGTTATAGTTTCAACACACAGCTACCCGAAGGTAGCTGAATAGCAATAATTTATCTAACCGATTGTGCGGGAAGAAATTTAGCATAGGCGTATTTTACAGTCTATTAAAAAAATAAGCGAATGACACTTGACCTGTACATTTAGAATAAATTAATATAGCTTTATAGAAATTAATAAGGAGGCAAAATGAGTTTCATCCTAGAAATCAGCGGTGATTTGGCATGCTTTACCAGGCCTGAGCTTAAGGTGGAGAGAGTAAGCTACCCTGTTATCACACCGTCTGCTGCCAGAAACATCCTAATGGCGATATTGTGGAAGCCAGCAATCCGCTGGCGAGTCTTGAAGATAGAAATCCTAAAACCGATTCAGTGGACGAATATCCGCCGTAACGAAGTGGGAACTAAGATGAGTGAGCGTAGCGGCTCGCTCTATATTGAAGACAACCGCCAGCAGCGCGCATCCATGCTGCTGAAAGACGTTGCCTACCGCATTCACGCCGATTTTGACATGACAAGTGAAGCAGGCGAGGGCGACAACTACGTCAAATTTGCCGAAATGTTCAAACGGCGCGCAAAAAAAGGGCAGTATTTTCATCAGCCTTATTTGGGTTGCCGAGAGTTTCCCTGCCATTTCAGGCTGCTTGAAAAGGTTGAAGACGGTTTGCCGCGCGAAGACATCACCCAAGATTTCGGCTTTATGCTGTACGACATGGATTTCAGCAAATCCGCCCCACGCGATTCCAATAACGCCGAACCGATGTTTTACCAATGCAAAGCGGTAAACGGCGTGATTACCGTGCCCCCAGTCGACAGCGAGGAGGTGAAACGATGATTTTGCACGCGCTCGCCCAATACTACCAACGCAAAGCCAAAAGCGATGGCGGTATTGCCCAGGAAGGGTTTGAAAACAAAGAAATCCCGTTCATTATTGTTATAGACAAACAGGGCAAATTTATTCAGCTGGAAGATACCCGTGAGCTGAAAGGCAAGAAGAAAGTTGGCCGCATTTTTTTAGTGCCACATAGTGTTAAACGATCTAGTACAAAAGTTGTCAGTAATACTTTATGGGACAATTATGGATATGTTTTAGGATATATGGCAGATAAAAATCCTGAGTTTGTTCAGAATCAGCATAAAAGTTTTATTGACAAGGTTAATGAATTTAAAAAGGAATTACCCAATGATATAGGCATCGCTGCTGTTGCTGAATTTTTGGCTTCTGCGGAAGAAAAAAGCAAAGCCATGCAGGCTGCAAATTGGGTGGAATGTGCCAAAGTCAAAGGCTGTAATCTCAGCTTCCGCTTGGTGGACGAGGCAGTAGATTTGGTTTGTCAATCAAAGGCGGTTCAGGCATATGTGAGTCAAGCTAATCAGGCACAATCCGATAACATCCCCAAAGGCATTTGCCTAGTAACGGGCAAACTTGCGCCGATTGCGCGGCTACATAACCCCGTGAAAGGTGTGAACGCCAAGCCCGCCCCGTTTACATCGGTAAATCTGTCGGCTTTTGAATCATACGGCAAAGAGCAGGGCTTTATCTTTCCTGTGGGTGAACAAGTCATGTTTGAATACACCACAGCCTTAAACACCCTGCTTGCCGGTGAAAACCGCTTCCGTATCGGCGATGTAACAGCCATCTGTTGGAGTGCGAAACCGACTCCGTTGGAAGAGTATCTTGCTTCGCTGATTAGCGGCGGCGGCAAAGACAATCCCGATGCCCATATTGATGCGGTCAAATCACTTTATAAAAGCTTGTACAACGGCAAATATACAGAACCTGACGGCAAAGAAAAATTCTACCTTTTAGGTCTATCACCCAATTCCGCGCGCATTGTCGTCCGCTTTTGGCACGAAACCACCGTTGCCGCTTTATCCGAAAGCATTGCGGCATGGTATGACGATTTGCAAATGGTGCGTAACACAAATGGGAAATATCCAGATCCTGAATTTATGCCGTTAACGCAACTGTTACGTAATTTAGTTTTTGAAGGCAAAGATGATAATTTGCCGTCCGATCTAATCGCCCAAGTAACCGATGCCGCATTAAACAATCGGGTTTTGCCTGTCAGCCTCTTGCAGGCTGCTTTGCGGCGCAACAAGGCGGAACAGAAAATTACCTATGGCAGGGCAAGTCTGCTTAAAGCCTATATCAATCGCGCAATCCGCGCAGGTCGTCTGAAAAACATGAAGGAGCTAACTATGAGCCTAGATAGAAACCGTCAAGACATCGGCTATGTGCTGGGGCGGCTGTTTGCCGTGCTGGAAAAAACACAGGCCGAAGCCAATCCCGGCTTGAACGCCACCATTGCCGACCGCTATTTCGGTTCGGCAAGCAGTACGCCGATTGCCGTATTCGGCACACTGATGCGCCTGCTGCCGCACCATTTGAACAAGCTGGAATTTGAAGGACGTGCCGTACAACTGCAATGGGAAATCCGCCAGATTTTGGAGCACTGTCAGAAATTTCCCAACCATTTGAATTTGGAACAGCAAGGCCTATTCGCCATCGGTTATTACCACGAAACCCAATTCCTGTTTACCAAAGACGCATTGAAAAACCTGTTCAACGAAGCGAAAACCGCATAAGGAGCAAATGCTATGACTATTGAAAAACGCTACGACTTTGTCTTTTTATTTGACGTGCAAGACGGCAATCCCAACGGCGATCCCGACGCAGGTAACCTGCCGCGTATCGACCCGCAAACCGGCGAAGGTTTGGTAACCGATGTTTGCCTGAAACGCAAAGTCCGTAACTTTATCCAAATGACCCAAAATGACGAACATCACGACATCTTTATCCGCGAAAAAGGCATTTTGAACAACCTGATTGACGAAGCCCACGAGCAGGAAAACGTAAAAGGCAAAGAAAAAGGCGAGAAAACCGAAGCTGCCCGCCAATACATGTGCGGCCGTTATTACGACATTCGCACATTCGGTGCAGTGATGACTACCGGCAAAAATGCAGGACAAGTGCGCGGTCCCGTGCAACTGACTTTTTCTCGCTCTATCGATCCCGTCATAACCTTGGAACACAGCATTACCCGCATGGCGGTTACCAACGAAAAAGATGCCAGTGAAACCGGCGACAACCGTACCATGGGGCGCAAATTCACCGTCCCCTACGGCCTATACCGCTGCCATGGCTTTGTTTCCGCACATTTCGCCAAACAAACCGGCTTTTCCGAAAACGATTTGGAACTGTTTTGGCAGGCACTTGTCAATATGTTCGACCACGACCATTCCGCCGCACGCGGACAAATGAATGCACGCGGGCTTTATGTGTTTGAACACAGCAATAATTTAGGCGATGCACCTGCCGACAGACTGTTCAAACGCATTCAGGTAGCCAAAAAAGACGGCGTGGAAGCAGCAAGGAATTTTGACGACTACCTTGTCAGCGTGGACGATAAAAATCTTGGTGAAACCAAACTGCTGCGTAAATTAGGCTGAAAATGACCGCACTTTCAGCCAAAGCCAAAGCCAAAGGGGAAACTCGGGACACGCGCCTGATTCCCCTTTCCGCCCTGCAACACTACGCCTTTTGCCCGCGCCAATGCGCCTTGATTCACAACGAGCAGGCGTGGGCGGAGAACTATTTGACCGCGCAGGGCAGAGCGCTGCATGAGCGGGTGGATTCGGGCGAGCCAGAAACGCGCAAGGGCGTGCGCTTTGAGCGGACGGTGCATGTGTCGGGGGAGAAGCTGGGCATCAGCGGCGTATTGGATTTGGTAGAAGTGGAAACGAAAACAGGTCGTCTGAAACCTGTGGAATACAAACGCGGCAAGCCCAAACCCGACCCAATGGACGAAATCCAGCTTTGCGCCCAAGGCTTGTGCTTGGAAGAAATGACGGGGCAAGCCGTCTCCGAGGGCGCGCTGTGGTATATGCAAACCCGCCACCGCGTTCCCATCGTGTTTTCAGACGACCTGCGCGCCCAAACACTCGCCACCATCGCCGCTGTGCGCGAACTCCTAAACAGCGGCCAAACCCCGCCGCCCAACTACGGCAAACGCTGCAAAGCCTGCTCGCTGGTGGAGATTTGCCAGCCGGAATTGTTGGGGAAACGAGATAGGAGTGTGGGGTATGTGGAGGGGTTGTTTGGGGAATAAAAAATAGGAGATTCATATTATGAAGATATTAGATTTTGTTTTTGATTTTGGTAAACCATCATTTAATGGAACTGGAGGCTTATGTCGAGTACGTACATACGTAACGAAAGACAGTAAACCCGTTACTTTTTTAACTGAGTTGGATAAAAATGATGGTCGATCTGTAACAAATGCTGTTGAATTTATTATTGATAAACTAATTTTAGATAGAGGATTTAATGAGCATGTTTTTATAGAACATTATGAACGAGATAACGATATATTGTTTCATGATACTTTTGATATGGTATTTATTGAAAATAAGAAACATAAGTGGAATCAGTTAAGCAAAATTGAAGTTGAAAACCTTATTGGTAATGATGATTTTACTGACTTAAAAAATGATAGATCATCGAAAAATGAAAAAATATTAAAGCAAGCTGATAACATTAGATTCAAAAGAAATCCGTGGATTGATTCGCCATATCAAAAGAGTAACTCTTTTATTCAAAGAAAGTTATCAATTGAAAAACAAATGAAATCTAAAAATGATCTTATCAAATTAATTGAAAGTAAATGTATAGAGCAAGATCTTCTAGCTTTTCTAAAGCAAGATTTATCATTTTTTGGAGAGGTATATTCTAATCCTGAAGATGAATATATTGTATTTTCCGAGTTTCCAATTGAAAATGGTTCAAAAGATAAAAATGGTTCTATAGATTTTGTTGTATTTACAGGTCGGAGTCGAATGGATGTAATATTAATTGAAATAAAAGGAGCGAATTTTAATTTATTTAATCAAAATGGATATTGCCAACCTCACGCAGATATTTCGAAAGCTCACCAGCAAATACGAGACAGATTACACGTAGCCTATTACGAGAGCATGTCTAGTTTCAGAAGGCAATGTCATATTTTTAGAAATGAAGCTGAAAATGGAAAATCCTCATTTAAAAATTACTTAGTGGGGGCGGAAGGAAAGCTACAAGTAGATCCAAATAAAGAAATTAAAATTCGAACAGTAATTATTGGAGGTAGAACACAAGATGACCAAAAAGAAAGTTTGGAAAGGCATAAGTTTGAAAGATCACAAACTATACCTATTACTTTAGAATCTTGGGATACGTGGATTAGAAAATTGAAACGAGAAAACTAAATTTGAAATTATTGCAGTGATTAGCTACCAATAATTTTCAGGCAGTCCAACTATCACACTTAAAAGTGCGATCAAAATCCAAGGAGTTTCCCCATGCGCAAACTGCAAAACACGCTCTATATCACCACCCAAGGCAGCTATCTGCATAAGGAGCGGGAGACGCTGGTGGTGGAGCAGGAGCGTAAGAAGGTGGCGCAGCTGCCGGTGCATTCCATCGGGCATATTTTCTGTTTCGGGAATGTGCTGGTGTCGCCGTTTTTGCTGGGGTTTTGTGGCGAAAATAATGTAAATTTGGCGTTTTTTACGGAAAACGGACGTTTCTTGGGACGGCTTCAGGGGCGGCAGAGCGGTAATGTGCTTTTGCGTCGGGCGCAGTATCGGGGGTCGGAGCAAAATCCTGTGCCGATTGCGCGCAATATCATTGCGGCGAAGATTCAGGCGAGTAAGCGGGTGCTTCAGCGGCAGATTCGCAATTACGGCGAGAATGCGGCGATTCAAAGTGCGGTCGATTCTTTGAATATTTCGCTGCGGCAGTTGAAGGGCGCGGCGGAGCTGGACGTGGTGCGCGGTATTGAGGGCGATGCGGCGGCGCGTTATTTCGGCGTATTCGGACAGCTTTTGAGCGAAAAAAGCGGCTTTACTTTTGACGGGCGCAACCGCCGCCCGCCCAGGGACGGGGTGAATGCGCTGTTGTCGTTTGTGTACAGCATTCTGGGTAAGGACATTAGCGGTGCGCTGCAAGGCGTGGGGCTGGACCCGCAGGTGGGCTTTCTGCACGCCGACCGTCCGGGGCGCGATAGTTTGGCGCAGGATATTTTGGAAGAATTCCGCGCATGGTGGACAGACAGGTTGGTGCTGTCGCTAATTAACCGCGGGCAAATCAAACCGCAGGATTTTGTTACCGAGGCAAGCGGCGCGGTAAGCTTAAAAGCCGATGCGCGTAAGCTGTTGTTCCAAGCCTTGCAGGCGAAAAAGCAGGAAAAAATTGTTCATCCGTTTTTAGGCGAAGAAGTAGAAATCGGGCTGCTGCCGTATATCCAGGCCATGCTGTTGGCGCGGCACTTGCGTGGGGATTTGGCGGAATATCCACCGTTTTTAATGAGATAAGCCATGTTGATGCTGATTACTTATGATATTTCTTTTGACGACCCAAATGGGCAAGCGCGATTGCGCCGTATTGCAAAACATTGCTTAGATTACGGCGTGCGGGCGCAATATTCGGTCTTTGAATGCGATGTCACGCCTGACCAATGGGTCGCGTTGAAAAACAAATTGTTGGAAACTTACGACCCCACATGTGACAGCCTGCGTTTTTACCATTTAGGCAGTAAGTGGCGTAATAAAGTGGAGCATCATGGGGCAAAACCGGCAGTGGATGTATTTAAAGACGTGCTTGTCATTTAGTTCGCTAACCTGTTGTTCTCATTAAAATCCTGATGGGATAGCGATCTTTATTTTCTTTAACAATTTGGATGAATTAATCTATTTGTATAACGGCAATACAGCCGTTATACTGACTAAACTCCTTATCATAAAATCAGTTAGCGAAATACAATGTTTAATACGCTGATTTTTCTTGCTTTTTTAGGTAGGGAGCAGCCGCCTCCGCGCGGCTGTGTGTTGAAACAAAATGGCTAAAACAGATGTTCATGAATTCTTAGGGCAGCCGCCTCCGCGCGGCTGTGTGTTGAAACGTAAACCATCACAATTTTAATTTTTCTGCTTAATGCAGCCGCCTCCGCGCGGCTGTGTGTTGAAACTGCCATGATCGGTATAGTTTTTGCACGATCATTATGCAGCCGCCTCCGCGCGGCTGTGTGTTGAAACATCAAAATTAGCAAAGTTAAGATCAAATGATGATGCAGCCGCCTCCGCGCGGCTGTGTGTTGAAACAATCATTTTTAACCTCTTAATTATCAAGTTTTAAAAGCAGCCGCCTCCGCGCAGCT
>ERZ773265.1204-NODE-1204-length-13975-cov-38.973276_pt1 | contig 13975 bp, 9 predicted proteins | sample MGYA00580512_ERZ773265 | MGnify/ENA primary metagenome ERZ773265 (study PRJEB29015, sample SAMEA2738169) | human oral metagenome | biome: human oral; feature: human-associated habitat; material: saliva | place: China | collected 2183 ... | reverse complement strand
GGCGGCCCGCCCGCTCGCCGTCCGCGCCGCGAGCTTTGCTCGGCGCGTCGTCTCGAAGCCCGGCCAGGCCCTGCCACCGCCCACCGGCACCACAACTAGGCCCCACATGATTTCTGGTATTGCTACGTTGCCTCACGGGCATTCCAGGCCCCTCCGGCACCCTCCACACCAGTGGCGCTCGGCATGCTGACGTACGGTTAGCGCATCGTCCCGAAGCCCGAGTAGGCACCGCCTCCACCCACAGGCACGGAAGCCGGACCCCACTTCCACGGTGCCGCTTGTTCCTAAGTGGTGTTACACCATTTAGCTGGGCATTACACCACTTCCCAGGCGGTGTAATGCTCCCTAACTGGTGTAATGCTCCCTAACTAGTACAGACCTCATCGAGCATGGACATGAAAACGTCGGCTTGGACCATCGCACGCGGCAGACGGCAACGCCCACAACGCCTCAGCATGCTCTGGGATGGCAACTTGATGCGGACGAAGGAGCTGGATCGCCCACGCACGTAACGCATTGAAGTCTTCATAGTCTCTCCAAGAGACCCTGTAGATCCTCCAACCGGCACTACGCAAGTCATTTTCGCGCTGGATCCAGTCACGCTTCGCCCGGGCAAACTCAGCATCGTCCTTGCCCAACTTTCCAATGCCATCGAACTCGAAGATGATCATGAGCCCCGGAATCGCAATATCCGCGAAATAGCGGCGTCCGTTGATAATGATCTCGAACTGGGTCACGACTTCGAAGACGGTCACCGACTTCAAGACCCACAGCAACGCAGCCTCGGCTGGGTTGTCACACCCGGGATCAGCGGCGACTATCAGGCCCTGTGCCCGCCTGTAGGGGACACATTCTTTTTGATTCCGATACAGATCCAAGCATTCAAGCATCTTGCCTCGAACGCGTTCAGCTCGTTGCCTACTTTCTTCCTGAGATAGCAACACGAACCGAGACTCGTGGCGCAACGCCATGCAAATCGCCACGAATCCGCTGAGACGTTCCGAATAACAAGCCATGCGAACTGCCGCTTCAACGACAGATTCACATCGCAACCGATCAACGATCTCGATGTTGCATTCACAGGGCTTCTTCACTGTCGAACACACAAACGTCGATGGAATAGTCACCGTTTGCATGGTGACAGCCGGCATTGAGCGCCTACCATGCCGCGACGCGCACCAGATCACGACATCGGGATTTGCCTCCCAGAGCGGTATCGACCGTGCAACGAATGAACTAGCGCCTACGAACACCGGAGAGCAGGAGCTACTGTCACTCACGACAAGTAATCGAGCCCTGGCTACGAGAGCCCATATCTCCCAGTAGGTCATCGGCGGGCCGGATCGATCGATCATTACGTAACGTCCGCGCTGAATACGAAGTACATTCCCTGACGACAGATCCCCCACTGAAGGCCGTCCATCTGTCGAAGACCTAATAACAGTCAGCGATTGAGCGTTCATATGCCCATCATCCGCACGACGACAAGCGTTGTCACGACCTGAGAGCAGACCTGTGGATAAAGCCCAGTCGCTCCGAAGGTATGTGGATAACTGCCACTCTCGTATGCATCTGTGAACACTCGTGGCACAATCGCTGGTCGAAATCGATCAAACGCCAGCATTCTCCACATATCCACTTGTTCCTAAGTGGTGTTACACCATTTAGCCGGGCATTACACCACTTCCCAGGCAGTGTAATGCTCCCTAACTGGTGTAATGCTCCCTAACTGGTGCAGAACTACCCATCACATGACGCAGTAATCGAGATAGGCACGCAAGGACACAGCAGAAGCTCACGCCCCCGATGGACTCAACCGCCACGTGCCCGACTCAAGCCACATGCGGCGGACGCACGGCCTCACCCTTGCTCTGCCCGCACCAGGCCAACGACCTGCGCCGAGGCAGGGGTGCCCGTCACGCGAGCCCAGCGCGCTACGACCGCGTCAACATCCAGCGACGGGTCAACGAGCAGCGCCGTCGACAGCGCTTCTGCCAGCACCCCCGACGTTGCCACCACGCTCACCTGGCGCAGCCCCGCACGCGCCGGATAGCCCGTGCGCGGGTCGATAATGTGGTGGTCCAGCAGGCGCGAGGAGGGTGCCGCCCCATCGGCGTGAGAGGACACGGTAGCATCGGTCGCACACACGGGTGTTTCACGCAGGGACGAGGCCTGCCCTCCCCCGGTGGGCGCGCCCAGCTCGGCAGCAATAACAGTGGCATGAGTACGGGCATCACTGCGAGCCTCAGCACCACCCGCGACAGAACCCTCGCCTGACACGCCACCGCTGGCATCACCACCAGCACAGCCCCCACCGCCCTGCGCACCGCCATGTACACAGCCACCCACACCCGTTTCACGGGGTGTTTCACGCAGGGACGAGGCCTGCCCTCCCCCGGTGGCCACGCCCAGCTCGGCAGCAATAACAGTGGCATGAGTACGGGCATCACTGCGAGCCTCAGAAATCACACCATCAGAGCCAGCACCACCCGCGACAGAACTCTCGCCTGACACGCCACCACCAGCACAGCCCCCACCACCCTGCGCACCGCCATGTACACAGCCACTCGCACCTGTTTCACGGGTTGTTTCACGCGCGATAGCGTTCGCTGCGACGCTGCTACCAGCCCCGCCGCTCCCATCGACGGGACGAGCGCCATCGCAGTGCTCGGGTGCGCACTCGCGAGCATAATCATCAGCAGAATCGGCAACCCCATGCTCGCCGTCACGCGCGGCGCAAAGGCTGCCCAGCGGCCCCAAGTTGTCGCCGGACGTTGACAGGGACGCCATATCGCCCACGGGAAGTTCCACGACGCCAGAGACGGCCGTGAGTACACCGCGAGGGTCCCGCAGGCCTGCCCGCCACGCAGAACCGTCGGCACGAGTCCCAAACACGGACACCGACGACGTCCCCACCGACACGAGGACGCCGCGCGCCCCCATAGACACCGCGAGATCGCGGCATGCATCGGCCGTGTATCCCTTCGCAATCCCGCCGAGGTCCACGCGCGGACTCAGCGCGTCACGCCCCTGAGCGCCTGGAAGCACAGCCGCGCCCGTATCCGTCTCGCAGCTCACCAGCGCACGCGCGCCCGAGGCATCAACGCGTGCCACGTCTTGAGCACCGCTGGAACGAGCACCGCTGGAATTAGCAGCATCCTCTCCCCGCCCTGACGAACGTTCACGCTGCTTATCGCGGGTACCGTCGCCTGGCACGCAGGGCGCGCCAACGTCGGCAGTATCGGTCCCACACGCAGAGTCGTCAACGCTGCGCAGCGCCCACTGCCTCTCGCCGACGCGCGACAGCAAGCGCCACGACGAGGCATGCAACGCCGCCTCCACGACACGAGCAGACGGCGCGGAAGGTAACGGCGTACCCGCGACGAAGGCGGCCCGCATGGCCCGCACGTCCCACGCGGCAACGAGCGGCCCGACCAGCGGATTGAACGCTCCCCCGGTCGCCTCCGCGAGCGTCAGCGCGTCGCGCAGCAGCCGGTCGGTTTCTTCGCTGACGACGAGGCCCTGGCGGCCCCCCGCGTCACAGGCTCCTTCGCGGGATGGTTGCGGGCGGTGACATGTGGGATGCGGCGCATCAGAATTCTTGGTTATGTCGGAGGACACAGCGGACGCTCCAGGAGCTGTCGCAGCGTCTGTCGGGTCGGTGCTCCCATGCGCGCCATTGATCGCGAGAGTCCCTGAATCTGACACGCACGAGGTATCCACGCGGAACGCAGCGTTGAGCCGCGATATCTCGGAGGATGACCGGAACACGCTCCACAGGTCTTCGTGGCGTGCCACGACCTCGACGAGAGCGTTCACGATAGTCATGCCCTCGCCGCCCCACCCGATGATGTCGACGCGGGTGCCCATCGCTGGGAAGGAAGAGCGCCACATCAGCGCAGCATCCACAGCCCCCTCATGAGCAGCGACACCGGTGAGCGATTTCTCTGCGGTGCCCGACGCGCCGGACACACCGCGAGAATCGGTGGCTGCATCGCCGCACGTCTCAGCCGCAGCATGCGACGCACCCGCAGCGCGGGCAGACCCCGAGGAAATAGCCACGGCCTCGTCCCCCGAGCCGCCCGCAGAGCGCACGGCACCCACGGAACCCCCAGAGCGCACAGGGCCCGCAGAGTCCACGCAGCCCACGGCGCGCACGGGCTCAGCTGTCGGAGCCGTCGACGTCGCTGTCCTTCGTGGAGTCGTTGAGGCCGGGAATGTCGATGTCGTCGGCACCGTCGGGAGAGACGCCCTGGGCGGCGGCGATGGCGCGGATCGCGGCCTGCACGAACTGCTGGTGGGCGACGGTGGCACCGGTGATGACGTCGACCTTGGCGGGGTCGCCGACCTGGGTGAGGTTGTCGGAGTACTCCTGGTAGGAGGCGACGGCGGCCTGTGCTTTCTTGTAGTAGTCCTCGTTGAAGACTTCGCCCGACGAGCTCTTGCCGTATTCGGCACCCTTGTCGGTGCCGTCGGCGAGCGTCGTCTCGTAGGAGGTGGCGGTGATGCGCCCGCCTTCGACGGTGATGGTGATGGTGCCGATAGAACCCTGGTCGTCGGCGTTGGACTGGGCGGTCCACGTGCCGTCGCTGAGCGGCTTACTCATGTCGAGGCCGGTGGTGGGCGTGCAGGCGGCCAGGATGGTCGCGCCGAGCGCACCGAGGACCGCGAACGAGGCCGGGGCGACCCAGCGGGATCGGGTATCGAGCGTGGTGGGCGTGGTCATCGCACCTTGTCCTTTCCGCTGCGCGCGGCGCCATCGCGGCCAGGCAGGACGAGGCCGGAGGCGCGCTGTTCAAAATCGTGGTCGTGCCACGTTTCCTTGACGACTTTACCGTGGTCGAGCCGGATTTCGCGCTGGCCCTGTTCGGCGACGAGCGCGTCGTGTGTGACGACCATGAGGGTCGTGCCGTCCTGGTGGAGCTGGTTGAACAGGTCGAGGACGATCTCCTCGTTGGTTTCGTCCAGGTTGCCGGTGGGCTCGTCGGCCAGCAGCAGCTTGGGGTAGTTGATGAGGGCGCGGGCCACGCACACGCGCTGCTGCTCGCCGCCGGAGAGCTGGCGGGGCAGGTGACTGGCGCGGTCGGCCAGACCCACGCGGTCGAGAGCCTCGAGGGCTTCCTTTTCGTCGGGCATCGAATGGTAGTACTGCGCGACCATGACGTTCTCGAGGGCGGTCAGGTGGCCGATGAGGTGGAACTGCTGGAAGACGAGGCCGATCGTGCGGCAGCGGACCTCGGTGAGTTCGTCGGCGGTCAGGTCGGAGATGTCGTGCCCATCGAGCATGACGGTGCCCTCGGTGGCGGTGTCCATGGCTCCGACGATGTTCATGAGGGTCGTCTTGCCGGAGCCGGAGGGGCCGACGATGGAGACCCACTGGCCGCGCGGGATCTCGAGGGACACGTTGTCGAGGGCGTGCAGGTCGCCGTAGATCTTGGAGACGCTCTCCAGGCTCAGCAGCGCGTCCGTGGAGGTCGACGAGGCCTTGGCGGCCTCGGGCGCATCGGCAGCGGCGGTGGGGGTGTCGGGGGTAGTCATGGTGGCTCTCTCATTCTCCGCGCAGGACGAGCGCGGGATCGACGGCCAGTGCGCGGCGCACGGGCGGGAGGCAGGCGAGGACGGCAATGAGGATCGAGCAGGCGACCGTGCCGAGGAGGATCACGGGGTGCATCGAAATGGACCGGTGGAACACGGAGGTGGAGATGAGGACGGCGAGGCCGTAGCCGGCCCCGGCACCCAGGACTCCTCCGATGAACCCGAGCATGACGCCCTCACCCATGAACTCGCGGGTGATGGATCGGGCGGTGGCGCCCAGGGCCTTGCGCAGGCCGATCTCGTTGCGGCGCTCGGTGACGACGGCGATCATCGTGGTGGATACGCCGATCATGGTCAGCGCCAGGACGATGACGGTGATGACGATGAGCAGGGACCTCAGCATGGTGAGGACGCCCGCGTCGGACTGGGCGAGGCGTCGCACGGTCTGGGCGTGAATGTCGGGGTTCGCGGCGTTCATCGCGTCCGCAACGGCGCTCAGCTGTTCGCCTTCCAGGGTGATCGAGTACTCGGCGAGCGACACGGTGCCGCTGGTCCCGGTCAGCGCGTCCATGTCCGAGGTGGACATGTACACGTAGCCGTCTTCGTTGCCTCCGGTCTTGAGGATGCCGGACACGGTCAAGGTGACGGTCCTCGGATCGACCTTGAGGGCCGAGGCCTGCGCCCCGGACTGCGCAGCAGCCTTCGACGAGGCGCTCGCGTCCAGCTGGCTGATTGTGATCGTGTCTCCGGCCTTGACGTCGATGGTCGAGGCGACCTGCTCGCCCACGAGGACCTGGCCCGAAGCCTCGGGCCACTCCCCGTCCACAAACCAGTACGGGTTCATGGCGTGCACGGCACCCAGGTCTGCCCCGCCCGCGACGTAGGGCTGGTCGTTGATGGTGACGGTCTCGTAATCAAACGCGGCGGATCCGACCAAAGCGCTCGCGGGCACCTGGGCGGTCGAGGCGGCCACGGCCTCGTCCGTGAGGACCCCGTCACCGGCGGGCATAACGACGAGGTTTGCGCCGTAGGAGCGGATCTCGCGGGCCATCTGCGCGGGCACATCCACCGCGATGGTGACGAGGCCGGACAGGGTCGTCGCGCCGATGGCGACGGCGAGAATCGCGATGAGGACGCGGGAGCGGCGGCGCAGGATGGAGGAAGTGACCATCCGCCAGAACATTGCTCGTCTGGACATAAGCATCACCTTCCGTGCAGGACTTCGGCCGCGTTGAGGCGCAGCAGGTAGCGGATCGCCGGGATGGAAGCTCCCAGGACGACGAGAACGACGAGGACGGCGACGAGGCCGACGACGACGGGCACGAACGCGATGGACGAGTGGAAGACCATGTATCCGATCGCCTGAGCCAGAGCGAGGCCTCCGCCGTAGCCGAGGACCCCGCCGGCCAGGCCCACGATGATCGTCTCCGTGAGGAACAGGGCGATGATCTGTTTATCTTTCGCGCCCACGGCCTTCATGAGGCCGATTTCGCTGGAGCGCTCCATGACGCCGGCGGTCACCAGGTTCGCGATGGCCAGGGCCGAGGCGATGAGAGCCAGGATGGTCACGAGGACCATGAGCAGCTGGGTCTTCTCCAGGATCGTGCCTTCGGACTGGGCGACCTGGCGGACCGGGCGGGCCACGGAGTCCGTCATGACTTCCTCAATCTGGTAGGCGATCGAGGAGACGTAGGCGGTGCAGTACCAGGTTTCCTTCTCGGACACGCTCAGCGAGTTCGGGTTCTTCGCGGCCTTGCGGGCCAGGTCATTGTCGGGGGTCGTCAACGCCGAAACCTCGACGCTTCCGACGGCCCCCTCACGCCCAATGAGTGTCTGGGCGGCGGGAAGCTGGATAAAGACGCCGCGGTCGGCGTCGTCACCGCTGGTGATGATGCCGCGCACCGTGAAATCCTGGGAGACGCCCTCGCGGGTGAGCGTGAAGGTGTCGCCCACGTTCAGGCCGCGCGCCGAGGCGTAGGACGTGCCAACGATCGCGCCGGTCGCGTCATCATCCGTCGGCCACGCGCCCTGAAGACCCCACCAGCCGCGCAGCTTGTCCAGACCGGTCTCGACGCTCTCACCAGTGGCCAACTCGAGGTGGTGGCTGAACCAGGTCCCCGTCGTGGGCACGTGCTCGCCGCTGGCGTCGGTCGCCGACACGTTCAGCAGCGGCGCAAAGTCGAGAATATTGTAGGTCCAAAAGATCGTTTTGATGTTGCCCAGCTCGTCCTCGCGCAGGTACGAGCGCGCCTCTGAGGCCTCGCCCGTGTTGTACAGGTCATCGAGGACGGCCGCGCCCTGAGGACGCACAACAATATTGGCACCGTACGACTTAAGTTCCTGGTTGACCTTGTCACCCACGTTGAACATGACGGAGAGCATGGACGTGGCCACACCCGCGCCCAGGGCGACGGTCAGGGCGATCATGAGGTGGCGGTTACCGCGCCTCGTGAGGGCCCCTCGCAGCATTCGGAAAAACACGTGAGTCCCTTTACTTCGCGAAGATGGAGGCCGAGGCCTCAAGCGCCGAAATCGGCACGGTCAGTGTCCCGTTCGAGACCTTATAGTCAATGGGGATCGGGTTACAGCCACCCTTAAAGCCGATGGTCGCGATGTTCATCGCCACTTCACACAGCTTGCAGATGACCTTGCCGTCCTTCTCGTAGTAGCCGGTGGGGCCGCAGATATCGCACGCGTCCAGGCCCACGCCGAAGGAGGAGCCGGACTTCTGGATGACGATGAAGCGCACCTTCACGCCGCCCGAGGTCGTGTACTCGAAGCGGTGCAGGTGGCCGTCAGAAATGTCGGCCAGGTTGACGCTCACCTGGTCCTCGACGACGCTGTATGACTCGGGGGCGGACAGCTCGACTTCCTGACTACCGTATGCGACACCAACGGTGATGAGCAGCGCGCCGCACAGGTAGCCGATGGCGGCGGTGCCCGCCATGGACTTATAGAGGCGCGAGCGGGCACGGCCCAGGCGGCCCTCGGCCGGGTTAGCTCCAACAGTCGGAATGGAGCGCGAGGCCACCCACGTCAAAACAACGACGACGCCCAGAGCCACGGCGGCCACGATGGTGAAAACGGCCTCATTGTTGATGAACCAGGAGATGACTGCCCACGCTTCCTTGGACGTCTTGATCCAGCGCTTCGCCTTGAGGATGCGCACGAACAGCAGCGCGTAGTTCGACAGCAGCGCAGCCAGGATTACGGCTGCCGGCCATACGCGGTTATTCCACGCGCACAGCCGGTACGACACCCACGTCAGGAAACACACGAGCACCCACGCCAGCGCATAACCGACAATCGCGAGCACCATCGGCGTCGAATACAGCTGCACGCCGCCCGACGTCATCATGAGCGCCTGATTCATCGCGGTGGGCACGGCACGGAACAGGGCGAAAGCAATGAAAAGCGCGCCGACCAGACGCACGAGGCCATCCCCGCGCAGGGCGGTCTCCATGGACGAGGCAGCCCGGGCCTCGTCGTCCATAGTTTCCGTCAGGTGGGCACGCATCCGGCGTGCGCGTACAGCAACCAGAGCGAGAAAAATCAGGGCGAGGACCACCGCGATCGGCAGCGTGTAGAGGCCCACGGTCTGGCGGTTAACAGACTTGGGGGCTTCAACATTGATAATCGTGAGGGCCAGGGAGGACGCCATGCCCACGATGATGCCGCCCCACACGGCCCTCGAGCGCGCCAACTTTCCGCGGCGTCCCCGTCCGGCTGCGGGCATAAAGCGGATGACGGCTCCGACGGCAAGCATCGTCAGCAGCAACGTCAGCGTCGCCTCACTCATCTGCACAAGCATTGGCTTTCCTCTCTCACCAAAGGCACACCGAAGTCATGCGGCTCCGGTGCCGAGTGTAGTACCCCACGGGGGCGCGGGGCGAGGCCAGTGATCCCAGGTGGAACCACGGCCTCGTCCCCGCGTTGCTTAAGCGTCGATCACCACGAAACGGCGGTGGGGTCCCACTGCCAATCCGGGAACTCGGCGACGAGGGGCTCGGTCCAGAAACGGCCCTCAACGCCCGTGGTCTTATCGGTGTGCAGCAGCCAACCGCTGGGGGGCTTAATCGTGAAGGTCACGTCGTAGGTGCCTGCGTCGAGCTTGGGCAGGTTCAGGCCGTAGTGCGGGCCGTCGGACGCGTTCATCGGCATGAGCGTGCCCTCCTGGACGGCCGTGCCGGACTTGTCCTTGATCGCGTAGTCGACGGTCAGGCCGGGGACGAAGTCGCCCGCGCCGTAGCCGAGCTTGTTGTCAGCGGCGGCGGAGACATCGGCCTCAATGTGCATCGAGGACTCGGCGGCCGGGGTACCCATCTCGGGCTCCATGTCGACGGGCTGGAAGTAGACGCCACCCACGACGAGCGGGCCGACGTGAACATCGTCACCCAGGGGCTGTTCCTCGAAGCCAGCGTCCTCGCCGGGCGCTGCACCCTCGGAGGCCGAGGTGGAGGTGGAGGTGCCCGTCTTGGAGGTGGACGAGGAGGAACCGGCGGAGCAGGACGCCAGGGTACCTGCGAGTGCCAGCGTGGCCAGGGCCGCGCCGACGCGGAACAGAGAGCGCTTCATATGATGATCTCCTGTGCGTGTTGGTTGGGTAAAACGTCGGTGTCGCTCGAGAGGAGTCAGTCCTCAGCCCGCGACTGGGCGGCCTCGCGGGCGAGGCGAGCTTTTCCGAAGAAATAGAGACCGACGATGATGGCGAGAACGATGGCTTGCGCGGCCAGGTTCTCCACTCGGGGGTAGATCCCCAAGAGGTCAATGGTGGGGAAGCCGGAGATGGGCGTCAGGGACACGACGTCCGCCTCCTGAAGTTCCCCGATACCAGAACCCGTGAACGTGAAGGCCATGAAGGCCATCAGCAGCGAGGTAATGGTGAAGAAGGGGCGCAGCGGGATGCGAACCGCCGCGAACTGGATGAGCAGGTAGATGACAACGAGGGCCACAAGGCCGACCGTCAAGCCGATCCACACGTAGTGGACCTTGTCGCCCGCGGCCGCGACGATCGGGACATAGAAGAGGATCGTCTCGGCACCCTCGCGCAGGACCGCGAGGAAGGAAATGAAGGCGAGGCCCAGCAGGGAGCCGCTGCTCAGCGACGCATCCGTCTGCTTCTTGATGTACTCGTCCCAGGCCTTGTTGGAGGATTTGTTGATCATCCAGTTGGAGACCCAGATGAGCATGACGACCGCGAAGAGCGCGGCGAAGCCCTCGAGGAGTTCCTGGTTCGCGCCCGCCAGGGAAGTGACGTAGCTGAAGAGGACGGCCAGACCGATGGACAGGGCGAAGGCGAGCGCCACGCCACCCCAGACGATCGGGGCCTTGTTCTTGTGACCGGCCTTGGCCAGGTAGGCCAGGACTGCGGCGACGACGAGGATCGCCTCCATGCCCTCACGCAGGATCACGAGGAGGGAGGGCAGGAACTGCGCGAGCCACGGGGAGGTGCCCGAATCCTGAGCGGCCTTGCCGGTGTAGCCGTCGAGGCTGTTGGCGTCCTCGCGGATGTAATTCGTCAGCGTCGCGAGGTGCTGGTCGACCGCCGCCGAATCATCATCGGTCATGGCCTTCTTGAGGAGCGAGAACTCCATTTCGACCTGGGAGACGCGCGAACCGGAGATGCGGCTCATAACCTGCTTCTCCATACCGGTGATCTCGTAGTGCTTGTAGTAGGCCTCGTTGACCTTGTCCTTACCGGCCTTGGCGTCACCGCCCTTGTAGGCGTTGGCCCCATCATTCAGGATGCCGTTGATAGTCTTGGCAACCTCGCCCCACGCGCCGGGGCTGTAGTCGTCCGACGAGGCCTGGGAGGACGTACCGGGGGCTACACCATCCAGGGACGCGGCGTCTTCAACGATGTACTGCTTGAGGGTCGTGGCATGACTGTCGACGCCCGCGCTATCACCGTCCGTCATGGCCTTCTTGAGGAGGGAGAACTCCATTTCGACCTGAGAGACACGCGAACCGGAGATGCGGGCCATGACCTGCTTCTCCATGCCGGTGATCTCATAGTGCTTGTAGTAGGCGTCGTTGACCTTATCCTTGCCACCCTTAGCGTCGCCCCCCTTAAAAGTGGACACGCCTTCGTCGATGAGGCCGTTGATCGTCGTCGCGACGTCGCCCCACGTCTGGTTGGCCGCGCGCGACGGCACAGCGACAATCGCCACGACGAGAGACGCCATAACCAGGGCGATGAGAAGACGAATAGACCGCTGGACAACATGATCTGCGCGAGCACGAAGCACTGCCATCGCTTGCCTCCTGAGGGACCGGCGTGATGGGCGCGCCGGGATGATGGGTTTTCTACCCATTGAGCGTAGCCACATCTCGCCCAGGTGAAAAGTAGTCCGATTAGGTTCTCCTAAATTGCAACCTCATCGCGACAATATGTAGCGCCCCCACACACCCCACTTTTGGGACCAAGGACCCGCGATTGTAATTTGGTGACGCAGTGCCATAAAACGGCTTGCTTGCAGCGATTAGTCAACGTCACCCCTCCCCCACCGGGCGCCACTCTATTTCAAAGTCTGTCAGAATATCCCCGCACCATCATTCATCGACAGGAAGCACCCAACAGCCCGTGACCACCGACCCTCGCCCCACCGAAATCTCCCTTTCACCACAAACACCGACCGAATTCCCCGACCCCCTGCCTGCCGTCACCACGACGACGGACGCCACCCCGGCCTCGTCCCCCACGCGCCCCACCCGCGCCGACTGGGTGCGCATCGCAGTCTTCGGGATCCCCTACGCAGCGTTCTTCCTGCTCGGGCTGGTGCCGGCTTCGATCATTCCGCAGTCGTGGGATCTGACCACGGTCAATATCGCGATCGATTCTGTCTTCCTGGTCATGGTGTTAGCTTTCTTCTGGCGCGAGTTCGCCTCCACTTTTTCCTACCTGCGCACGCACCCGCTCCTCAAGATTGCCGTACTGTTCGGCCTGTGGTTCGTCGTCGCGGTCGTCCAGCTTGTCTCCCGCCTGGCCATCTACGGCATTAACCCGCCGGTCGCCGAGAACCAGCAGCTCGTCATCGACGCCCTCACAAGCAGTCGACTCGCGCTGCCGTTCGCGTTCTTCGTCGCCGTCGGCGTGCCCCTGGTGGAGGAAATCTTCTACCGCCACATCCTCATCGGCAAGCTCAGCGCGTATGCGCCCACGTGGGTCGTTGCGTCAATCTCTGCGCTCCTGTTCGCCTACATGCATTGCCACCAGTGGCAGGACATGATCGCCTACCTGCCCATCAGCATCGTCCTGACGCTCGTTTACGTGTTCTCCCGCAAGAGCGTCGCCTACTCGTGGATGTTTCACGCGCTCAACAACTCGATCATGGTGGCCCTGATTTTTGCCATGCAGGGAGCTTTGCAGAACGCCTGATTGATGGGTGTGGTAGTGCCCCGCCCGGTTTCGGGCGGGGCACTACCACACCCACGTGCGAGTACAATCTGCCGGGCAGCCGCACAACCGGGCAACCGAGCAGCCGCACAACCGAGCAGCCGGGCAGCCGCACAACCGAGCAGCCGGGCAGCCGCAGGGCCACACGGTCACACAGCCGCACTTGCACACGTTAACCCGCTAATCCGCACGTGGGCCCTCTAATCCGCACGTTAACCCGCTAATACGAACCTGGGCAGCCCCGCCCACACTCCAAATAGCGGGTTGACATGCGACCTAGCGGGTTACCGCTCGCAGCATCGGGTTCGCGCGCGAACAACACACCCTACCAGACGCCATTGTGCCCAAAACGCAGACCACCTCGCCCACAACAGCCTATTTTCAGCGTTTTTCACCGAGGTGGTCTGCACTTTGAGCACCGCACCCTACGCCGCCCGGGATCAGCACAAGCCTCCACCGCCATACGCGTCCCACGCTCACGCAACTCCATCGAATACTTACGCCGACCAGGCATCCAAAACCTCCAATCCGGCCTAAGACACTCTCCACAATACCCGGGACACTTCAACACCCTGCCAGATACCGTTGTGCCCAAAACGCAGACCACCTCGCCCACAACAGCCCATTTTCAGCGTTTTTCACCGAGGTGGTCTGCACTTTGAGCGCCGCACCACCACGAACCGCAACCTCACTGCCTCAAAACGGGGGAAACGACGTCATTAGAGCCGCGACACGCCGGCGACACGCCGCCAGCCAGCTCCTAATGCTGCACCCCCCAGCGGGCCAGATTGGAAACCAACGCAGGGCATACAGCCCCCGGCTGGTGCCCAACTGCGGTGCCGGTGGGCGGGGGCAGGACCTGGCCGGGCTTCAAAACGACGCCGATCACCCACCAGCACACCAGGCACCGCCCTTTGTTGAGGGAACCGCGAGGCCCGCGGAGCCTGGCCGCGGTGCCGGTGGGTGCCGGTGGGCGGCGGCAGGGCATAGCCGGGCTTCAAAACGACGCCGATCACCCACCAGCACACCAGGCACCGCCCTTTG
>ERZ773265.1200-NODE-1200-length-14018-cov-105.469813_pt1 | contig 14018 bp, 10 predicted proteins | sample MGYA00580512_ERZ773265 | MGnify/ENA primary metagenome ERZ773265 (study PRJEB29015, sample SAMEA2738169) | human oral metagenome | biome: human oral; feature: human-associated habitat; material: saliva | place: China | collected 2183 ... | reverse complement strand
GATTCTTTGGTGGCTCCGACCCGTATGCTGGTGGCTCAGCGTTCTGAGCCGCAGAATGTTGCCGGCATGTGGGAGTTCCCGGGCGGTAAGGTCGAGCCGGGGGAGAGCTGCGAGCAGGCGCTGGTGCGTGAGCTGAGGGAGGAGCTGGGCGTGCAGGCGCGTTTGGGTGCTGAGGTGCCCGGTGCGTATCCGCAGGGCTGGCGTCTGAGCGAGCGTCTGGCAATGCGCGTGTTCTTTGCGGAGATTCTTTCGGGTACTCCGGATACTTTGGAAGATCACAGCGCTCTGCGGTGGATGCCGTTGCCGAAGTCTAAGGATGACGCGCAGGCGTACGATGATTTGCTGGGTTTGCCGTGGATTCCGGCGGATTTGCCGATTGTGGAAGCGCTCCTGCAGCAGCTGCAGGACACTGGCACTGGTGAGGCGTAGACCCAAGGTCTGACCTAATGCTCTGCGCTAGTTCGTTGCGAGGCTAAGTCACCGTTATGTGACAAACTCGCGGCGGTAACAGGATAAATTTTCTCTATCTTTTTTGACACTGTTTGAAGGCGGGATTCCCTATGAGGAGTCCCGCCTTTATTCATATTATGAGGGTGACTTATGCGCCAGGTGATCCTGACTTGTGTATTTGTTGGGGAGAGGAATTTGTCATATATGGGTTCGACACGGATACATACTTTGGAAACCTTCCGGTAGGCGGGTAGTATTGAGGGAGAAATCACATACGTATTGGGAGACAATGATGACTGCTCAACCCCCGTTTGATCCGGGTGCCTACCGCTCCGACGCGGTTCCCTCGGACACTCAAGCTATTTATATTCAGGAAGGCGGCGCTGAGCCGCGCGGAATTCTGTTCCACTCGCCGACCAAGCACCCGAAGATTCTGCGTCTGCAGGAGATTATGATTGTCTCCGCGCTGCTCTGCTTGATTCACGGTGTTATTTCCTCGTTCGCACCGGATAACCTGTCCCCGCTGAAGGGTCTGCCGGAGTTCGGCGTTGCAGGCGGTATCGGCCTGCTGGTTGTTTCTGCGGTTGTGTACATTTGGGTGTACTTCACGATTCAGAAGGGCAAGCGTCTGGGCCTGACTGTCGGTCTGATTTTTGCAATTCTGGGTGCGTTCGTGGCGATTATGTCTCTGATTGGTAATGTCATTGACGCTCAGCGCTACGGCTTCGTGCCCCTGTACGCGGCATGGTTCATTGCGAACGTGCTGTGGATTCGTGCTTCTTTTGACCCGGCTGTGAAGCAGGCTCTGAAGTAGAAGCGCCCTCTTCAACCCTGTTGTTGAAAAGATATACTCTAGAACGCCCGGATGGACTATCCGGGCGTTCTGCTGTTTACGTTTCTTTCTCTGGTCTAAAATGGATAGGATATGCGCCCGTCGCCTTACCCCTGTTCCGCACCCTGTGCGGGTAGCCGGGGGAGAGCAGACGGTGCTGCTTAAGGTGTATAACGAGCCAGCCGGCATAGTGCCGGTGGTATGCAGAGAAGAGTGACAATGACCGATTCCGTGCAGGAACACGAGGGTCTTAACGGCCCGGCTCAGGTTCTCGCCCGCATTGCGCAGGTTCTGGAGGAGAACCCCGAGAACGGTTTGGACGCTATCCGTGAGGCTTTTGAGGCTGAGCGTGAGCGCGCCAAGCAGGAGATTCGCGAGAAGGCTAAGGACTTTGACAGCCTCAAGGAGGTGCGCCTGAGCTTCTTCGGTGAGAAGGGCATCATGAGCATCGCTAACCGCCAGATGCGTGATCTTCAGAACCAGCACAAGGGCCCGGTGGGTAAGCTGATGGGTCAGGCTCGTGCAGCCCTGACTGAGGCTATTGAGGCTCGTACCGCTGAGCTGGAGGCTGAGCGTGAGGCTCGCATCCTGGCTGAGGAAGCTGTGGACGTTTCTGCTGCTTCGCCTCGCCGTTCCCTGGGTGGCCGCCACCCGATTGCTCTGATGCAGGAGCGCCTGACTGACATTTTCGTCGGTATGGGTTGGGAAGTTGCTGACGGCCCGGAGCTGGAGTCTGAGTGGTACAACTTTGACGCTCTGAACATTAAGCCGGATCACCCGGCACGCGAAATGCAGGATACTTTCTACGTTGAGCCGAAGAACGCTCACCTGCTGCTGCGCACTCACACGTCGCCGGTGCAGATGCGCTCGCTGCTTTCTCGCGAGTTGCCGCTGTACATTGTGTGCCCGGGTCAGGTGTACCGCACCGATGAGCTGGACGCGACCCACACCCCGGTCTTCCACCAGATTGAGGGTCTTGCCGTGGATAAGGGCCTGACGATGGCTGATCTGAAGGGCACCCTGGAGTACATGGCACGCGCCATGTTCGGTGAGGACGCTAAGATTCGCCTGCGCCCGAACTTCTTCCCGTTCACTGAGCCTTCCGCTGAGCTGGATTTGTGGCACCCGAATGCTAAGGGCGGCCCGCAATGGATTGAGTGGGGCGGCTGCGGCATGGTGAACCCGAATGTTCTGCGTGCTGCGGGTATTGACCCTGAGGAGTACTCGGGCTTCGCTTTCGGTATGGGTATTGAACGTACCCTCATGTTCCGTAACAACGTCGCTGACATGCATGACATGGTTGAAGGCGACATCCGTTTCTCTGAGCAGTTCGGGATGGAGATCTAAATTATGCGTGTACCCCTGTCATGGCTGCGCGAGTTCGTGCCTGTAGCTGAGGATGCTTCGGCTGAAGATTTGATGGCGACCCTGGTGAAGGTTGGCCTGGAAGAAGAAGACGTTCACCGCCCCTCTGATGAGCTGTCCGGCCCGATTGTGGTTGGTCAGGTGCTCTCTATGGAGCCGGAGACTCACTCTAACGGCAAGACCGTGAACTGGTGCCAGGTGCGTGTGGTTCCGGAGGGTCAGGAGCAGACTCTGACCGGTAAGGGCATTGAGCCTTCCGGTGTTCAGGGCATTATTTGTGGTGCCCACAATTTCGTACCCGGCGACAAGGTTGTTGTGACCCTGCCCGGCGCTGTTCTGCCCGGTGGTTTTGCGATTACCGCTCGTAAGACCTACGGCCACAAGTCGGCTGGCATGATTGCCTCGACTCGTGAGCTGGGTATTGGCGATGATCACGGCGGCATCCTGGTGCTTTCGACCCTGGGCCTGGACCCGGAGATTGGCACCGACGCGATGGAGCTGCTGGGCCTGTACGATCAGGCTGCTGAGGTGAACGTGACCCCGGACCGCGGTTACGCGTTCTCTCTGCGCGGTATTGCTCGCGAGTGGTGCCACGCTACCGGTTCTTCCTTCGAGGATTTTGTGCTGGCGTACGGCGAGCGCGCCCCGGAGGCGAACGAGTCCGGTCACCCGGTTGCTCTGCGTGATGACGCCCCGATTCACGGTAACCCCGCATGCACTCGTTTCGTGATGCGTGAGGTGTCAGGCGTGAAGGCGGACGCGCCGGTTCCGACCTGGATGTCTTCGCGTCTGCGTCTGGCGGGTGTGCGCTCGCTGTCGCTGCCGGTGGATATTTCGAACTACGTGATGCTGGAGACCGGTCAGCCGCTGCACTTCTACGATGCTGACAAGGTTCAGGGTGAGATTGTGGTGCGTCGCGCCGCTGCTGGCGAGAAGCTGGTGACCCTGGATGGTGTTGAGCGTACTCTGCACCCCGAGGATATTGTCATTGCTGATGATTCCGGCGTGATTGGTCTTGCCGGTGTGATGGGCGGCGCTTCGACTGAGGTGACCGATTCGACTACCCGCATTCTGGTGGAGTCTGCTCGTTTCGATGAGGTGTCGGTGGCTCGTACCGCTCGCCGTCACAAGCTGATTTCTGAGTCCTCGAAGCGTTTTGAGCGTGGCGTGGATCCGCAGATTCAGGCTGCGGCTGCTCAGCGTGCGGTTGAGCTGCTGGTTGAGCTGGCTGGTGCTCAGGTTGAGCCGGGTGTTACTGATGTGTCGCTCGGCTATGAGCCGGTCGTGATTGACCTGCCTGCTGATTACACTGCTGGTCGTATTGGCGTGGATTACTCGCCGGAGCAGATTGAGTCTTGCCTGCGTGAGATTGGTTGCTCGGTGGAGCGTACCGAGTCTGGTTACGCGGTGACTGTCCCGTCGTGGCGTACTGACCTGCGTGCGAAGGAGGACCTGACTGAGGAAATCGCACGTATTGACGGTTACGAGAACATCCCCTCGACTCTGCCGGTGGCTCCTGCGGGTCGCGGTTACACTCCGGAGCAGGCGGGTAAGCGTCGTGCGCTGAATGCGTTGGCGGCTTCGGGTCTGACTGAGGTTTTCGCGTACCCCTTCGTGTCGGCTGATGCGAACAACCTGTGGTCGGCTCCGTGGGTGAGCACCCCTGAGAACCCGGTGACTGAGGTTCCTTCGGTTCGCCTGGAGAACCCGATTTCTTCGGCTGAGGGCTGGATGCGCCGTTCGCTGCTGCCGGGCCTGGTTGAGGTTCTGAAGCGTAACCTGTCTCGCGGTTTCAAGAACCTGGCTATTTTCGAGGCGGGTCACGTGTTCATCCCGGGTGAGCAGCTGGGTTCGGAGTCCATTCCGCCGCTGGGCGCTCGTCCTTCGGATGAGGTTCTGGCTGATCTGAACGCCGGTATTCCGCAGCAGCCCACTTTCATTGCTGGTCTGTTTGCAGGTACTGAGCACGAGGTGATGCCGGGTGCCGCTCCGCGCGCTTTCGATTGGCGTGATGCTCTGGACGCTGTGCGTCTGGTTGCTGACGCTGTTTCGGCTGAGATTCAGGTGCGTAACGGTGTGCATACTGCGTTCCACCCGGGCCGTGTGGCTGAGGTTCTGAACGCTGCCGGTGAGCGTGTTGGTTTTGCTGGTGAGCTGCACCCGAAGCTTCTGCAGGAGCTGAACCTGCCTGAGCGTACCTGCGGGTTTGAGCTGGATTTCTCGGCGCTGTTTGCTGGTCGTGTTGAGGCGCGTCAGGCTACTCCGGTGCTGACTTTCCCGGCTGCTACTCAGGATGTGGCGCTTCTGGTGGATCGTGATCTGCCTGCTTCTGAGGTGGAGCGCGTTCTGCGTGAGGGCGCTGGCGAGCTGCTGGAGGATATCCGCGTCTTTGATGATTACCGCGGTGTCGGTATTGATGAGTCGAAGAAGTCTTTGGCGTTTGCTCTGCGTTTCCGCGCGCCGGATCGTACGCTGACTGCTGATGAGGCGTCGGCTGCTCGTGAGGCTGCTGTGGCTGCGACTGTTGAGCAGCTGGGTGCGGAACCGCGTGTCTAACCGGGTCTAACCCTATGGCGTAACGCCTAGTGCTGACGGGGTGGGAGTTGTTGGCTCCCACCCCGTAGCTTTTGGCGTTGTGTGGTGGGTATACCTGTTTAGCGTGTTCATGAAGCGCTGATAAGCGCTTTCCTTGGTGAACTCATGTGGTTATGGGTACCCTAGAAGATAGATGAAGTGAGGGAGAGAGTAATGGCTAATCGAGAGAACTCGCGCGAACAGGATGAGCTGTCGCAGTCTGAGGTCGAAGAAACCTACTTTGAGGATTCCCAGTACGAGGATTCTGAGTACGGTGATTCTCAGTACGAGGATTCTGAGTATGAGGAGTACGACGAGTACGAGGATTACGACGATGAGGAAGAGAACTCCTCTCTTTTCGCGATGAGTGAGGAAGAGCTGGATGACCGTCCGGGTGTGAACTGGCTGTCGGTTCTTTCTGCTGTTGTTGCGGTTATTCTTTCCATTGTTTTGGCTATTGCGGGTGTTCGTGCGTTTGCGTCGGTGAATAATAACGCCGAGTATGCCGGTAAGAGCTGGGTTATTCAGGGCACTTACCAGGATTTGACTCCTGACCTGATTACGAAGGGTAATGTTGCTCGTTATAAGGGCAACCTGCCGGCTGATGACGCGCTGAACGGTAAGACGTATGTGTCGAACCTGAAGGATAAGTATCAGGTGACTTCGGGTGCTCCGATTGAGTTCCGTGGTTCGCAGACTGGTGATGTTCCCTCGGAGTTCCCGCGTGAGGTAGACGGCCTGTTGGTGGAGAAGGGCGGCACTCTTGAGGTCGTCTACACCGCTGAGAAGGGCACGTTGAAGCCTGTGACTGAGGACAGCGTGAATGCTGAGCGTTTTGCCGGTATCGCAAGTATTGTTGGTGCGGTGCTGGTGCTTCTGCTGGGTCTGGGTTTTGCTGTGTGGCTGAACCGCCGTTCGCGCGATGTCGAGTATGAGGACCTGGATGGTCTGGTGGAGGATGAGCGCTAGGCATTCTGAATCTTGCGGATTGACCGGTTGACGTTTTGTTGAGGGAGCCTGTTTCTGGCGCACGTGGTGTTGCTGGAGGCGGGCTCCTTTTTCGCGCTCGCCTACCGGAAGGTCTCTTGACCGGCGCGGCGCGCCAGCCCACAATGTTCTTGCACGCTATGCATTCATTGCGAGGTTATGCGCCCGAATGTGTAGATACACGCTACATTCGCGGCGTTTTGTGTGACAGCTGGTGAGATAAACCCTGAAAATTCCCCCATATCTTGGAATAATCCATATTTGGCGCGCATATTTATGTGCATATGTATTATCTTGGGTAGTAAAGAATGTTGCGCTGCGCCACCGTTGGGCAGCTCCGTTCTGAATTCGTGATTGGCACCGTAGGAAGAAGAGATATTATGCCTTTCCCCTCGACCAAGATCGCGCGTCAGGCACGCATCGTTGAATTGCTGCAGACCCGACGTGTCCGCTCCCAGGCTGAACTGGCGCAGTACCTGACCGATGATGGTATGAAGGTTACTCAGGCGACCCTTTCCCGTGATCTTGTTGAAATTGGCGCTGAGCGCATCCGTGATGAAGGCGCCGGCTTGATTTATGCTGTGCCGAATTATCCTGCTCGTCGTGGCGGCGGCACTGCACCTGATGCCCGTATGATTTCCCTGTTTAAGGAGCTGCTGATTACCGCTGAGGGTTCGGCGAATATTACGGTTCTGCGTACTCCTCCGGGTGCTGCGCAGTTCTTGGCTTCGTCTATTGATCAGGGCGGTCTTGAAGCGATTATGGGCACTATTGCCGGTGACGATACGGTAATAGTGATTACTCGTGACCCCAATGGTGGGGCTGCGCTTGCCGAGAGCTTCTTGGATTGGTCTGCTGCTCAGTAGTAGTTGGGGCGTATCTTGCGCTGTTCTTCTGATGTTTCGGGGGAGCGGTTGAAGGTACGCCCTTCTGCTGTCTTCGGGCTCTTTTTGTGGGCTTCTAGCTCGGCTTCTCCTTTTCTAGATATACCGATTTTTTTCTGTGGTGAGAGTTTTCTATCATGTCTGAAATGCACGATTCAGCGAACAATATTGCCTACCTTTTGGCGGAGGCTGGTTCCGGTTCTGCTTCTGATTCTGGGGCTAAGGCGGCTTTGACGATTCCGGCTTCTGACTCTGCTGATATGCAGGTGGTGAGCTACGCGCAGTTGGCGTCTGCTGCTGCGCAGGTTCAGCGTCATGTGGCGGCGCTCGGTGTTGAGCGTGGTGACCGTGTGGCGTTGTCTATGCCGAATGTGGCGTTGATGCCGGCGTTGTATTACGGCATTGTGGCTGCGGGCGCGATTTGTGTTCCGTTGAATCCGCTGTTGTCGGGTGCTGAGCTGGAGTATCATCTGCGCGATAGCGGGGCGAAGGTGCTTTTTGCTTTTGCGGGTACTCGTCTGGCGTCGGAGGCATCCTCGACGGTGCCGGTAAAGAATGGCTCGGTTCGTTGCGAGATTTTCACCGGGGGAGAGGGCTCACCGGTGGCTCCTTTTGATGCGCCTGCCGATAGTGCGCTGTCGGACGCTGTTCCGTCGGCTGCTGTTCTGGAGCCTGTCCCGGTGGCAGCGAGTGATCCGGCGATTATTCTGTACACTTCGGGTACGACGGGCAAACCTAAGGGCGCGACGCTGACTCATGCGAACATCCTCTCGAATGCTCGTAGCTGTGTGAGTGTTTTTGGATTCACCGCTGAGGATGTCATTTTTGGTGGTCTTCCGCTGTTCCATGCGTTTGGCCAGACGGTGTCGATGAACGCGGCGTTTGCGGCGTCGGCTACGGTGGCTTTGCTGCCGCGTTTTACCCCTGACGGCGCGCTGAATCTGATGGAGCGTGCCGGGGTGTCGGTGTTGGCTGCGGTCCCGAGCATGTATGTGTCGTTGGCGGCGGCGCTGGAGGCTGAGCCTGAGCGTGCGCGCTCGCTGCGTGGTCGCATCCGCTTCGGTATTTCGGGTGGTTCGCCGCTACCTGCGCCGGTACATTCTGCGTTGAAAACGCTGATTGAGTGCCCGGTGTATGAGGGCTACGGTTTGAGTGAGACGTCGCCGGTGGTTTCGTTTAATCAGGCGGAGTTCGGCATGGTGCTCGGTTCGGTGGGTCGTGTGCTGCCGGGCGTGCAGGCGCAGGTCCGTTGCCCGCAGGGTTCCGAGTGTGCGCCGGGTGTGAGCGGTCAGCTGTGGGTACGCGGCGAGAACGTGATGGCTGGCTATTGGAATAATCCTGCGGCTACTGCTGAGGTTTTTGACGGCGGGTGGTTTGCGACCGGCGACGTTGCTCGTGTTGATGAACAGGGCAATATTTTTATTGTGGACCGTATTAAGGACATGGTTCTGCGTAACGGCTATTCGGTGTATCCGCGTGAGATTGAGGATGTTCTCTATACCCATGAGCAGGTGCAGTCGGTAGCTGTGTTGGGCGTGCCGGATGAGCGCGTGGGCGAGGAGATTGTCGCCGTGGTGATGCCGCGTCCGGGTGCTGATGAGGGCGTGCTGCAGGCGGAGTTGAATGCGTTGGCGCGTACTCGTTTGGCGGCGTATAAGTATCCTCGCCGCTACGTGATGGTGGAGAGCATACCGCTGGGGCCGACCGGCAAGATTCTTAAGCGTGACTTGCGGGTTGTGATTCAGAGAGGCTAATCCCGGCAGATGGTTCTTGTCGCTCATCTGAGGACAAGCGCGGGTGAAGAGGGTAGAATTTTGTAGGCGGCTTCTACCGCGTTATTGTTCCCGGGTGTTTTTTTTCGGGACTATCCCCTTCACGAAAGAGAGAGCATGAGCGTTCCCGCTTCTGAGGCTTCGCGAACCCCTATTGAGCAGTTGATTCCGGCTGCTTGCGCTACGATTCCGAATTACCCGCACGAGGGCATCCTCTTTTACGATGTGACCACTCTCTTCGCTAATGCTGAGGTGTTCAAGGCGTGCATTGATGAGCTGGCTACTCGTTTTGAGGGTCAGTTTGATGTGGTGGCTGGTGTTGAGGCTCGCGGTTTCTTGTTGGCTTCTGCGCTCGCGTACGCTACCGGCACTGGCGTGATGACGGTTCGTAAGGCGGGCAAGCTTCCGCGTGAGACGTACCGTGAGGAGTATGCGCTGGAGTACGGTAGCGCGGCGATTGAGATTCACTGTAATGATTTCGCGCCGGGCACTCGCGTTCTTCTACTGGATGATCTGCTGGCGACTGGCGGTACCCTGGTGGCTGCCGCGAAGCTGGTGGAGCGCGCGAACCTGAAGGTTGCCGGCGTTGGCGCTCTTCTGGAGCTGGAGGGTCTGGGCGGTCGTGAGGCGCTGGACGGTTACCGTCTTGAGACGCTGAGCTTGGTGTCTGAGTACCCGCTGCCGTCGAAGTAGTTTTATAGAGTTTGAGGCTTGCCGCCGTTTGGGCGTGTGTAGCTGATAGTGATGAGGGGTGCCCCGCCGGTTGAGCCGGTGGGGCACTTTTCTGTATGGGCCGGTGCGGGTTTTCTACGGGGGTAATATTTCTGCCCTCCGGAGCCTGTCCTGTAAAATAGTGACCCGTATTTTTGGGTGCCTGTCGCACCCTGTCTTTGAGACACCATAGGTTTAAGGAGCTTACGTGTCATCTGAATCTCTACCCCAGCAGTCTGCTGATTCTTCGGCGGCTGAGAAGCTGTTTGCTGAACAGATGGCTGCGGAGCGTGAGTATGTTGCTCGCGTGTATGCTCGTCTGGATGAGCTCCGTGAGGAGACGGCTGAGAAGCTGGCTGCTGTGCGTAAGAATCAGGCGGTGGGTGGTCATCAGAACCGTTCGGAGCGTGACTCTTTTGCTACTCACTATGAGGATCGTTTGGCGCAGCTGAATGCTGTGGATTCTCGTTTGACGTTTGGCCGACTGGATATGGACCGTGAGGGCGCTGATGCGGTGCGTTATATCGGTCGTATTGGTATTACGGATAGCAATCAGCAGCGTCTGCTGATGGACTGGCGTGCCCCGGAGGCGGGTACGTTCTATCAGGCGACTGCTTTCCACTCGATGGGTGTGCGACGCCGCCGTCACCTGATGCTTGAGGGCCGCACCGTCGTAAATATCGAGGATGAGGTCTTCGATTCGGAGATGCTGCAGGATGAGGACGCCCTCCACGGTGAGGGTGCTCTGCTGGCGGCGTTGAATAAGAAGCGTACCGGCCGCATGGGCGATATTGTGGCGACGATTCAGGCTGAGCAGGATGCGATTATCCGCTCGGAGCTGCCGGGTGTGCGTGTTGTACAGGGCGGTCCGGGTACCGGTAAGACTGCTGTGGCGCTGCATCGTGCGGCGTACCTGCTGTACACGAACCGTGAGCGCCTGTCGAAGGCCGGCGTGCTGGTGGTTGGTCCGTCGAATTCGTTCATGTGGTACATCGAGCGTGTGCTTCCTTCGCTGGGTGAGACCGGCGTGGTGATGGCTTCGTTGGCGACCCTGTACCCGGGTCTGCGTGCTGTTCCTGAGAAGGACCGCGCGGTTGCCGCGTTGAAGGGCGATTTGCGCATGGTGAAGGTTATTAAGCGTGCGGTGGCGGATCGTCAGAAGGTGCCGGCTCAGGTTCAGCGTCTGAATGTTGAGGGTACTGATGTTGAGCTGACTCCAGAGATGGTTCGTTCGGCTCGTTCTCGTGCTCGTTCGACGGGCAAGCCGCATAATGAGGCTCGTGAGACGTTCGTGAAGATTCTGTTGAAGGAACTGACCGCGAAGCTGGATGATCAGCTGAACCGTGCGGCGGGTCGTGTGGTGGAGCGTCCGTATCTGCAGGACGATGTGCGCGCTTCGATGGATGTGCGCCGTGCCTTGAACCTGGCGTGGATGCCGCTGTCGCCTGAGACTCTGTTGCGTTCGCTGTTCTCGAAGCCTCACTATCTGGAGTCTGCGACTCGTGAGCTGTCGAAGGCTGAGCGTGAGCTGCTGGCTCGCCCGGCGGATGCCCCCTTCACGGAGGCTGATGTTCCTCTGCTGGATGAGGCTGCTGAGCTTTTGGGTGATTTTTCGAAGGTGACCGGTGCGGCTGCTGCGGCTCGTGCTGCGGCGGAGCATCGTGCGAACCTTGAGAATGCGGCGAAGGCTTTGGAGAATGTTCACCAGTCGCTGGAGGATATTGGCGCTGATGGCGTGATTACTCCTGAGCAGATTGCGATGATGAATGAGGTTCGTGGCGAGCGTATGACTGCTGCGGCTGCGGCGTCGGCTGATCGTACGTGGGCGTATGGCCATATTGTGGTGGATGAGGCTCAGGAGCTTTCACCTATGCAGTGGCGTTTGCTGATGCGTCGTTGCCCGATGAAGTCGTTCACGATTGTGGGCGATATTGCACAGGCGTCTTCTGCGGCGGCTGCTTCTTCCTGGTCGCAGGCGTTGGAGCCGTTTGTGGGTGAGCGTTTCACTCTGGAGGAGCTGACGATTAATTACCGTACTCCGGCTCAGATTGCTGAGGCGGCGGTATCGGTTGCTCAGGCTGCTGGTTATGAGGTGTCTGCGCCTCGTGCGGTGCGTGAAGGCCAGTGGCCTCCGCTGGTTCATGAGGTTGCCGCCGAGTCTGTCGTGGAGCAGACCGTGGCCGTGGTCAGCGAGGAGGTCGCTCATTCGGGTGGCGCTCTGATTGGTGTGGTGTGCCCGCCGAGCCTGTATGTTCAGACGGCTCAGGCTGTGGCTCGTGCTCATGCTGATCGTACGGGTACCGCGCAGACTGCGTTGGAGAATCAGGTGCTGGTTCTGACTCCGTGGGAGGCGAAGGGCCTGGAGTTTGATGTTGTGGTGATTGTTGAGCCGCAACAGCTGATTGATGATGCTGATGGTGCTGTGGGTGATTTGTACGTGTCGATGACTCGTCCGACTCAGCGCCTGCACATGGTGGGTTCGCGGATGCCCGCGGGCCTGTAGCCTTGCGGCTTGTGTAGCCTCTATCCGTTATTTCTTTGAGCCGGTGCCGCACCGGTTTGGGCGCTCGCTTAGGTTTTTCTGAGCGTTTGGGCTGGTGCGGTGCTAGGCTTGTTACATATTTTGTTCGAGCGCCTTCGGGCGTTGTTACCTTGTGAATGGGAGAAGCATGTCTGCCGAGATCCTCAACGCGCAGCATAATGACGATACCTTCGAGAATATTTGGCAGGAGCTGAAGTGGCGCGGCCTGGTGCACGTGAGCACTGATGAGGCTGCTCTGGAGAAGGCGCTGAGCGAGGAGAGCCTGACTTTCTATACGGGTTATGATCCGACTGCGGCTTCTTTGCACCTGGGTCACCTGGTGCAGCTGCTGGTGATGCGTCGTCTGCAGCTGGCTGGTCACAAGCCGCTGGGTTTGGTGGGTGGTTTCACCGGTTTGATTGGTGATCCGCGTCAGACGTCTGAGCGTGTGCTGAACTCTCCTGAGGTTGTTGCTGAGTGGGTTAAGTCTCTGCGTGCTCAGATTGAGCGTTTCCTGTCTTTCGAGGGTGAGAATGCTGCTCGTATGGTGAATAACCTGGACTGGAGCGGTCAGATGTCTGCTCTGCAGCTGCTGCGCGATGTTGGTAAGCATTTCCGCGTGGGCACCATGGTGAAGAAGGAGATTGTTGCGAAGCGCCTGAACTCTGATGAGGGTATTTCGTACACCGAGTTCTCGTACCAGATTCTGCAGGGCCTGGACTTCCTGGAGCTGAACCGTCGTTTCGGTTGTACTCTGCAGACCGGTGGTTCTGATCAGTGGGGTAACCTGACCAGCGGTACCGAGCTGATTCGTAAGGTGGAGGGTAAGAGCGTTCACGCTATTGGTACTCCGCTGATTACTAACTCTGATGGCACTAAGTTCGGTAAGAGCGAGGGCAACGCTATTTGGCTGAACCCTCAGATGTGCTCGCCGTACGCTTTCTACCAGTTCTGGCTGAACACTGCGGATGCGGATGTGCTGGATCGTTTGAAGGTCTTTACGTTCTTGACTCGTGCTGAGATTGCTGAGTTTGCGGAGAAGGTTGAGAAGGAACCGTTTAAGCGTGAGGCTCAGAAGACTCTGGCGTACCTGGTGACTTCGCTGGTTCACGGTACTGAGGCTACTGATCAGGCTGTGGCTGCTTCGGAGGCTTTGTTTGGTAAGGGCGATTTCGCTGCTCTGGATGAGGCTACCTTGGAGTCTGTGGTTGCTGAGCTTCCTTCGGCTAAGCTGTCCGAGGACCGTCTGGACATGATTTCTGTTCTGACTGAGCTGGGTTTTGCGAAGTCTAACTCTGAGGCTCGTCGCATTCTGAAGGAGGGCGGCGCTTCGGTGAACGGTGGGAAGGTTCAGGGTGAGGACGCAGCGATTTCTAAGGATGACTTGCTGCACGGTCGTTTTGCGATGGTTCGCCGTGGCAAGAAGAACCAGGGCGCTGTAGAGCTGATCTAATACAGAGCTGATTTAGTCTTCTCGATACATATAGATGGGGAGGGGTTCTTCTCTGCTGAAGTATTCAGTGGGGGAGCGCCCCTCCTTTTTTGTTTCCTATATACGTTCCCCATATACACAGAGCCCCTCCGTCAGGAAGGGCTCTTCTTGTATCGTTCTGCTGCCCTCTGGCTCTGGGGTTTCTTGGTTTGTCTTTGTTGGCGAGGGCTTTGGGCGCCTTTCGACCCTGTTTTGGGGTTCCCGAGAGGGGAATTCGCAGATTTTTGAGGTTTCTAGAAGTTTTTTAAAGATTTTTTAGCACCCACAAAACGCACTGACTAGGCTGTTTGATGTTTGTGAGGGTGTTTGAGACCCTTTCAAGGCCCTGTTTGTGTCCCACTTCACCCATTTTCGGGTTGCAGGGGCGTTTAGGCATCTGTATAGTTGTATGAGTCGCCGCGGCGAGGAGGAAAAAACGAAGAACTTCTTC
>ERZ773265.1198-NODE-1198-length-14028-cov-4.469835_pt1 | contig 14028 bp, 9 predicted proteins | sample MGYA00580512_ERZ773265 | MGnify/ENA primary metagenome ERZ773265 (study PRJEB29015, sample SAMEA2738169) | human oral metagenome | biome: human oral; feature: human-associated habitat; material: saliva | place: China | collected 2183 ... | reverse complement strand
GAGTCGGTGACTCGGCGCAGCGTGGGCGCTCTGGTGATTTCCTCGTCTGGGCGAGGTGTGGAGGCTTAGAGGTCTGTAGGATAGCCAGGGTTGTTCTCGCCCCAATTCTGCTGGCGTAGATCACCCCAGTCATTACCACCGTAGGAGGGATCCTCTGAGGTGGTGTCGAAGGAGAACGTATCCAGTACAGTCAGGGCCTGTCTGAGCTCGAAGCTCTCTACGGTAGGAGCCTCGTAGGCCTGCTTATATTCTCTGTTCATCTTCTTATGCTGTCTTGATGTGGATACTACTTCTTGATCTTGTACTGCTTGAGAGCCGCGTCATAGAGAGGGAAGATCTTGCCTCTATTGTTACTCCAGAAGGCTGAGCCCTGATCCATACGATTAGACTCGATCGTGAAGGTGACGAAGTAGAACTTATTGTCGGCACTCTTGCGTCGGATCTCGTGCTTATTGTTGGTGGGAAGGGTAGGCGTATTCTGGACCTTGATGAAGGAGTTCTTGTCATTGGCGAGCCCATGGAATACGTTGCGCGTGCCTATATCCTTCCACGTACCCGTCATCTGGGAGAAAGGCGAGCCATCGTAGAAGAGCTTCAGAGGAGATCTGTAGGCGATACTCCCCGTATCATGGGGGTTAGGGCAGTAGATGATCACGAACTGCTCCCCTTCGGAGAACTGCGTATCGCTAGGAGCCGAACCCGTGGGCACGTAGAAGACACCCGCGCTAGTAGCGTCCAGGAAGGTTTCGCGCTCGCCGCTCCCGTGCGCCTTACCCGGACCTTGCTTAAAGCCAGGGCTCATCTTGCGCTGGCGGATGATATTAGCACTAGCTTGCTCTTGATCTCGGCCGACACTGAACTCGCCGTTGCTCGTGCTATAGGAGATCTTCGTCTTATAAGTCGCAGAGAGGTTGTCGACACGGAACATGATATCGAGGGGTGGGCGATCGATGACCTCTGCATATTTGGGCGAGGCGTACTTGTTCCCGTTGCGGTCAGCAGCATAGGGATCCGAGCTGGGCTTGTCCCAAAGATACTTGTACATCTTCGCGGGGAAGTTGTTACGGAAGCGAGCCCCGATGAGGTAGCCCTGCATCCCGAGGGTCACCGCCTTAGTGGGCACGACTGACTTCGAGGCAGCATCGTACTTCAGCGCAATATCCGTAGCCTTCAGCATGATGTAGTTATCCCCAAGGGTTACCTTCTGACCAGCCTTATACGTGATGAGCTTAGCCCCCTTGTTCGTGAAGTAGGCGTCATTGCCCACTACCTCGTTCCCGATGATGAAGGCCAGCTTCACCCCATTCATCTTCTTATCAGCAAAGGTCTTCAGAGTTCCAGATTTGGAATCAAGTAGCACCCCGAGGGAGAGGCTTACACCCTTACCATCCTTAGTCACCTTGGCACGAGCATTGACGGGGATTATACTGCTCGAGTCGTAGAGGTACAGCCGTACGGGCACCTTCCCATCTGCCTCTGGGGTGATGTGATAGGAGATCGCGCTGTTGATATTAGGACCACCGACGATAGCCTCCGTTGCACGGGCACCCTGCCCAGCATCTTCGCCGACGAAGGCGCCACTACCGACCACGAAGGGCTCGACATCCGCATCGAGGCTCAGACGAATAGCACCGGGGGTATTAGGGTCGACGGCCTCAATGGCAGGCGTTTCCTGCCCCTGCTGCGTCGACGGCTGGAGCTGGGGCTCAGCGTTCTCCTTGGAGCAGGAGAAGAAGAGACCGACAGCTGCGAGCGTCATGAAAATCTTTTTCATTCTTTCTGTATAAAACGTTAGTAATATAGCGCCAAGGCAGAGGCCGTTCTATCGGGGGGGAGGGCGACCAGCTTTTGCTTGTTACCCCTATCATATACTGCTAGGAGGAGGTGGGGCTAGGGGCTAACACCTATATTCCACTATAGGGATACCCTTCGCCAGATGCCAGACTCTACCATCCCCTTGGGGATAATTACCATGAACCTAAGCGCTCTTATCGCCTGCAAAGGTACAAAAAAAGATCAATACATTGTATCCCCGACCGCACAAGTACCGCTCCTAGGGCTATTCCAAGGCCACAGATAGCGGCCAAAATACCAGTGCACTAGGGGTACAGGCCCTCTCGTGAGGCCTCCCGCCCAGCGGGTGCAGCGAGAAGGACAGCCCCAAGCCTCCACAAGCACGCCGCAAGTATTCGCAAACCCGTCGCAAGGGGGCATTCCTAGCCCTCACAGTCTCCTCGCCACCGGGCTCACAAAGAACATGCACCCGCCCACAGCCACCCTCCAGCGCGCTCCCCAAAAGGGCTGACGGAGGCCGAGGCCTGCGGGAGTGCGCTGGCGAGCCTAGGGGAGCCCCCATGAGGGATATCCCTCACGGCGGCTAGGTCGAAGCTGTGAGCTCGCCGCACCTTCGTACAGCGCTTGCTCATGAGGCTTGAGCAAGGCGTCACGGCTTCCGGGCAAGCAGACTTGTGGCCTGCCCAGCGAAGCCTACCTCCTCACTGAGCGCTGGTTTACTTCGCAGCGAAGCCACCCTAGACAGCAGGGAGATTCATCCCCGTCAGGCGGCGGTAGAGGTCTAGGGCATAGAGGTCCGTCATGCCCGAGATGTAGTCCAGGGCACACTGCACCTTGCCGTAGAGCGTCGTCTGCGCCGTGTCGTACTGGCTGCTGACGCGGCTCAGGAGCGTGCGGCTGTAGAGGTGGTCGGGCTGCTCCATCGCCTTGATCAGTTCGTCCAGCAGGGCGGAGAAGATACGATGCCCCGCCAGCTCGACATCCACCACCTCACGGGCACGATAGATACGAGCACGTGCGACCTCCGAACAGGTCTCGTAGGCACGGCGCGTATGCGGGGAGGTGAGCTGGATGAGCGGCTCGGCGAGGGTGCCTGCCAGCAGTGCCCCTTCGCAGTCGAGGAAGGCTGCAGCGCACTCCTCGACCAGTAGGTTGATGACCTTGCTCCTCAGGTAGCCGAGGCGCTCATTGTCATCCCCTATCGTACGGCAGACGGCGTGGACGTCTCGGAGCTCCTCCTCGGTAAAGAAGGCCTCCAGCAGTGCCGTCGCCTCGCTGTAGGGCAGCAGGTGGAGCTTCGACGCATCCTCTATATCCATGATCTGATAGCAGATGTCATCGGCCGCCTCCACAAGGAAGACCAACGGATGACGGACATAGCTCAGCGGCACCGTGGAGCGCTGGATGAGCCCAAGCGTACCCGCGACCTCGCGCATCGTCTCCTCCTCGCTCTGGAAGAAGCCGAACTTGCCCTTCGTCCCCGCCTGCTCCGAGCTGTAGGGGTACTTCACCGTGCTGGCGAGCGTGCTGTAGGTGAGGGCGAAGCCCCCCTCGCGGCGACCGCGGAACTGATGCGTCAGGAGGCGGAAGGTATTGGCATTGCCCTCGAAGTGGACAAAGTCCTCCCAGCGTCCCCCCTCGGCACGCACCTGATCCTCCAGCCTACGCCCAGCGCCCTCAGTGAAGTAGGCGCTGATGGCGCGCTCCCCACTGTGCCCAAAGGGCGGATTGCCCATATCGTGCGCCAGGGAGGCCGCGCTGACGATGGCGCTTAGCCCAGAGCGCAGCGGCACCTCGCGTGCCTCGGGATGACGCTCGGCGAGGCAGTCCCCGACGAGTGAGCCTAGGGAGCGCCCGAGACAGCTGACCTCGAGGCTATGCGTCAGTCGGTTGTGGACGAAGACCTTGCCCGGGAGGGGGAAGACCTGCGTCTTGTTCTGCAGACGACGGAAGGGCGGCGAGAAGACGAGGCGGTCATAGTCGCGCTCGAAGTCGCTGCGGGCGATGGAGCGCGAGGCAGGGCGGCTGCTGGCGCTCGCCCCGAGGCGCCGATCAGAGAGTAACTGTTCCCAAAGCATAAGCGTAGTGGCTAAGAGCCTAGCGGCGGCGGGTGAAGAGCTGCTTGGCGTAGTAGATGACGCGCAGGACGAGCGCAGCCGTCCCGAGCGCCTGGAAGAGCAGAGGCTGCGTATGGCGGTAGAGGAAGAAGGCCACGAGCGCTCCGCCTGCTAGGATGAAGAACCAGAGGGTAAGCGCCGTGTCTATGCGATCGTGCTGAGGACGCTGACTAGGGGTAGGCATAGTATATAGCGGGTGAGATGATGGATGTGGAGTAAAGAGCTAGAGCCCACGCTCGGCCGCAGCTCGCTGCGGCGTGAGACGTAGGCTCTAGCACTGTAGGGAGGATGGGGAGGACTAGCTGATGCTGTCGAGCGTCTTCTTGAGCTCGATCTCCTCGTAGGCCTCGATGATGTCGCCGACCATGATGTCGTTGTAGCCCTCGATATTGAGACCACACTCCTGACCCATGACGACCTCCTTGGCATCGTCCTTGTAGCGCTTGAGCGAGCCGAGCTCCCCAGCATACTTGACGATCCCATCGCGGATGAGGCGAATCTTGTTGTTGCGCTTGATCTTCCCATCGATGACCATACAGCCAGCGATCGTGCCGACCTTGGTGATCTTGAAGGTCTGCTGTACCTCGAGGTTGGCCACGATGTTCTCCTTGATCTCGGGCGAGAGCATCCCCTCCATAGCGGACTTGATGTCCTCGATCGTATCGTAGATGATGGAGTAGGTACGGATCTCGACGCCCTCACGGTCTGCTAGGCGGCGTGCGGCCTGGCTGGGACGCACCTGGAAGCCCAGGATGATGGCCGACGAGGCCGAGGCCAGCACGACATCGCTCTCGGAGATCTGACCGACGCCCTTGTGGATGACGTTGACCTGGATCTCCTGGGTGGAGAGACGGATGAGGCTGTCGGAGAGCGCTTCGATCGAGCCGTCCACATCGCCCTTGATGATGACGTTGAGCTCCTGGAAGTTGCCCAGAGCGCGGCGACGCGCCAGTTCGTCCAGCGTAAGGCCCTTCTTAGTGCGGTTGTCCTGCTCGCGCTTGAGCTGCTCGCGCTTGCTGGCGATGCTGCGGGCCTCCTGCTCGCTCTCCATGACGTTGAAGGTCTCACCTGCCGTAGGTGCGCCATCAAGGCCGAGGATCAGCACGGGTTCGCTAGGTCCAGCCTTCATGACCTTCTGGTCACGCTCGTTGAACATCGCCTTGACACGCCCGTAGTGGGTACCAGCAAGGACGACGTCGCCCTGAGCCAGCGTACCGTTCTGCACGAGGATCTTGGCTACGTAGCCGCGGCCCTTGTCGAGCGAGGACTCGATGATCGAGCCCACGGCGCGGCGCTTGGGGTTGGCCTTCAGCTCGAGGAGCTCGGCCTCCAGCAGTACCTTCTCCAAGAGGGCGTCGATGTTGAGCCCCTGCTTGGCGGAGATCTCCTGGCACTGGTACTTACCGCCCCACTCCTCTACGAGGTAGTTCATCGCAGCCAGCTGCTCGCGGATGCGGTCGGGGTTGGCGGCGGGCTTATCCACCTTATTGATGGCGAAGACAATGGGCACACCTGCAGCGGCAGCGTGGTTGATGGCCTCCTTGGTCTGAGGCATCACATCGTCATCAGCCGCGACGATGATGATGGCGATATCGGTCACCTTGGCACCACGAGCACGCATAGCCGTGAAGGCCTCGTGACCTGGGGTATCGAGGAAGGTAATGCGCTTGCCACCTGCGAGTGTGAGGGCATAGGCCCCGATGTGCTGCGTGATCCCCCCTGCCTCACCAGCGATGACGTTGGTCTTACGGAGGTAGTCGAGCAGCGAGGTCTTCCCGTGGTCGACGTGTCCCATGACGGTGACGATCGGCGGACGGGTGACGAGGTCCTCTTCGCTATCGGGCTCATCGTCCTGATTGACGGCCTCGACGACCTCGGCACTGACGAAGTCGGTCTTGAAGCCGAACTCCTCAGCGACCATCTCAATGGTCTCAGCGTCGAGACGCATATTGATGGAGACCATCAGCCCGATGCTCATGCAGGTACCGATGACCTGCGTCACGGGGACGTCCATCATGCTCGCCAGGTCGCTCACGGTGACGAACTCGGTGAGCTTGAGCGTCATGCTCTCCTCCTGGCTACGCTCCTGCGCGTCCAGTGCTGCCGAGCGGGCAGCGTCACGCTTGTCTCGGCGGTACTTGGCTGACTTAGCCCCCTGCTGGTTCTTACCCTGCAAGCGTGCCAGCGTCTCCTTGACCTGACGCTGTACGTCCTCGTCGGTGACGGGCGCCTTCTGCTGGGGCTGCTGGTTCTGTCGCTTTGCCTTACGGCCCAGCTTCTGCTCTGTAGCCCCCTGACCTGGGCGATTAGCCCCACGGCCGTTGGGATCTGCAGAGCGACCACCCTGCGCACCCGTGCCCTGGGCGGGCTTCTTAGCTCCCTGCGTCTTGGCACTCAGCTCGGCCGCCTTGGCCGCCTCGGCCTTGACGTCGACGGGGTTCTTGCCTACGCGAGCGCGCTTGCGGTTCTTGTCGGTCTTGCTCTTCTTGGAGGGACGCGTGTTGTCATTGATCGCGGAGAGGTCGATCTTACCCACGACGTTGAAGCTGATCCCTGCGCTAGGCGTCGAGGGACGGAAGATCTCGGGCTCACGCTCGGTAGGCACTTCGTCGGCGGGCTGCTCTGCGGCGGATGCTGCAGGGCTGGGCTCGGGCTTTACTTCGGCCTTGGGCGCCTCCTCTACCTTAGCGGCAGGGGCAGCGGGCTCGGGCTGTACGGCCACGGGCTCAGGCTTGACCTCGGCCTTAGGCTCGGCCTTGGGCGCTTCCTCTACCTTAGCGGCAGGGGTAGCAGGCTCGGGCTGTGCGGCGACGGGCTCAGGCTTGACCTCGGCCTTAGGCTCTGCCTTGGGTGCTTCCTCCACCTTTGCGGCGGGAGCTGCAGGCGCGGGCTGTGGGGTGGGCTCGGGCTTCACTTCGGCCTTCGGAGCCTCGACCTTAGGCGCGGGGGCTGCGGGCTCGGACTTCTGGATGGAGCCGTCGGCAGCCAGCTTACCGACGACCTTGAGGCCTTGGCGGCGGCTAGGCTCGGGAGCGGGCTGGGGCGCCTCTTCCTTGGCTGGAGCGGCAGGTTGCTCGGGCGTGGGGGCTGGTGCCGCTGCGGGCTCAGCCTTGGGCGCGCCACCCTGCAGCTCGGTGATCAGTTCGTCGATCTGCGTCTTGTTCATCCCCTTGCCATGCTCCTGGATGAGCTGAAGGGCGACATCTACGGGGACGCGGCTATTGGGGTTGATATTGTCGGCGCCTGGCACATTGCGCTTCTCGAGGGACGTCCTGAAGGAGTTCATCCCTACGTTGAGCTTCTTGGCCAGGGTGAAGAGCTTAATTTCTTTTGGCATGTATATCTATTCCTCTTGTTATATGGTGACTCATCGGCTGCACTGGGCGGCTCCCCTACTCTCTATGGGTGTCTCTACTCGCGACGGGAGCTGATGGACAGGGCAGCATACGATGACGATATGGGCACTAGGCCTCTTCTTCCTCTCCCTCTTCGGCAGGCTCCTCGGCGAGCTCTTCTTCGGAGAACTCAGCAGCCAGGACGCTCAGGACGTGATCCAGCGTCTCCTCCTCAAGGTCAGTCTTCTCGAGCAGCTCCTCACGGCTAGCGCGGAGCACGGCCTTAGCCGTCGTGTAGTCGTTCTCCTTGAAGCGGCCGAGGATCCACGTGTCGATCTCGTCGCTGAACTCATCGAGGTAGATATCCTCCTCGGCGTCCCCGTCGCGGAAGACCTCGATGCGGTAGCCCGTCAGTAGCGAGGCTAGCTTGAGGTTGGCTGCGTTCTTCCCGATAGCCAGGGGCACCTGGTCGGGACGCATGTAGATCTCGGCCTGCTTGCCCTCCTCATCGAGGGTGATGGCGGTGGCACGTGCAGGGCTGAGGGCGCGCTGGATGAAGAGTAGCGTATTGGTCGTGTAGGTGGTGACATCGATGTTCTCACCGCGCAGTTCACGGACGATACCGCGGATACGGGAGCCGTTGACCCCGACGCAGGCCCCTACTGGATCGATACGATCGTCGTAGGACTCGACGGCGATCTTGGCACGCTCACCTGGGATGCGCGCTACGGCCTTGATGGTGATCAGGCCATCGGCGATCTCGGGGACGTTCTGCTCCAGCAGGCGCTCGAGGAAGCGACGGCTGATGCGCGAGAGGATGACCTTAGGATTGCCGTTCTCATTCTCCACACGCTCGATGACGGCGCGTACGGTCTCGCCCTTGCGGAAGTAGTCGCCGGGGATCTGCTCGCTCTTAGGCATGAGCATCTCGTTGCCATCGTCGTCGACGAGCAGCGCCTCACGCTTCCACACCTGGTAGACCTCGGCCGTGACGAGCTCACCGACGCGGCCAGCGAAGTTGTGGTAGAAGTTCTCCTTCTGCAGGTCCAGCATCTTGCTCGAGAGCGCCTGGCGGAGGTTGATCACCGCACGACGGCCGAAGCTCTTGAAGTCCACCTCGTCGACGAAGTCCTCACCTAGGTCAATGTCGGGGTCTACGGCCTGTGCCTCGCTGAGCGCGACCTGACGGACGGGATCCTCGACCTCGCCGTCAGCGACGACACGACGTGTACGCCAGATCTCGAAGTCCCCCTTCTTCTCCAGATTGATGATGACGGAGAAGGTGTCATCCGAGCCAAACATCTTGGATAGGACATTGCGGAGGGAGTCCTCCAGCACCTTGATGGTGGTGTTCTTGTCTATATTCTTCTCCTCCTTATACTCCGAGAGGGCGTCGATGAGATTAGCTTGTTCTTTCTTCTTTGCCATTGTTGGGCTTTATTATTGTTGTATGTTCACTTGCTTGACTGGTGGGCTAGAACTTCAGCACGCGCTTGGCCTGCAGCACCTCCTCCATAGGGATGACGAGGGCCTCCTCTACGGCCTGCTTGCGCTTAGCCCCCTCGGGGCGCACCATGCGGACGACCGTGAGCGTAATGGCCTCAGCCGTGGCCGCCGTCAGCAGCCCCTTCTCCTTCACGCCACCCTTACGCAGCACCTCCAGCTCCTCGCCTACGGCGCCCTCGTACTGACGAAGCACCTTGAACGGGCTGGTAAGCCCCGCCGAACCGACCTCGAGCTCGAAGTCCTCGACCTCACGGTCTAGGTGCGCCTCGATATGCTTGGTCAACACCACGCAGACATCGATGCTGATGCCCTCGTCTGCGCCCAGCTCGACGACAATCCTATTGCCGGGGTGGACGGCTACGTCTACGATGTAATAGTCGGGATGCTCACTGGCACAGAAGTCCGTGACCAGCTGCTCGATGAGGCTCTTTGCGATCATTCCTTAGCTTTCTTTGCTTGCTCCGCCCCTGCGCTCAGCGCATGAGGGAGCTTTATAAAATGAGGCGGAGGAAGCTCTTTGCCTCCTCCGCTCTCTCGTTCTGTATCTTACACTACAAAGGTAGCACAAATTAGCCGCATAGCCAAAGGTCTGCTCTAGGACAGCCCATTCCCCTTCACAAGTTCCCCGAATAAGCACCCCAAGCCTAGGCGCTCACACCACTCCTCCCTACGCTCCCTTTACGTACGACGAGGGCTGTGCTAAGTCCCAGCGAAGCACCGCTCCAAGCGGAACCCCCGTGAGGGATATCCGTCAGCATGCTGAGGGACGCCCATCACAGAGCTGAGGGACGGCAGTGACGAGGCTGAGGGATATCCCTCACAGCGGGAACAGCGAGGCTAGCCTAGCCTAATGGCCAAGGCTCAACAGCTTGGTTACAATCATTCGCTTGCGGGCAAGGGTAGCCGCTTGAGCACCCCGCGCTTGCCCTGAATGACGAGTTCTCCTTGGTCTACGTAAAGCGCCTGGACGATCTTGGCGAAGATCAGTTCGTCAGGCTCCCCAACAAACACGACCTGGGCATCCACCAAGACCTTGCCCTGAAGGAGCGAATACTCAAGGCTGAAGCTATCAGCAGTCAATCGTCCACGTAGCTGCACCTTGAGCTTCCGCTCCTTGTCTATGACCTTGCTCAAGATGCTCCACGTGTTCTCGCAGCCCTCCGAGCGGAACTGACGGAAGCTCTCCAGCACATCATGCTGTGGCAGCGCGAAGCGATCACCAGCGATCGCGAAGCCCTCCACGAGGATGCGCTCTATGAAGTCATAATAGTCTCCCATCGTCGTCAAGCTCTTGTAGCCCGCAAGGTCAAAGGGCAAGACGATCATAAGGACGCCAGGATCAACGAGCTCTGCGCTTCGCTCCATATACGGAGTGTCAAAGCCATACCGAGCGTCGATACAGATGGTATCATAGTCCGCCCGCTGCTTGAGCTTACTTAGACAGGTACGCTCGATGAAGTTGAAGAGGTGCCTACTCTTGAGATAGAACTCATACGCAAAGCGCGGGTGCGGGGTTTTGCTCTGCTCTAGGCTTAGCTTGACAAGAAGTCTCTTGATTACCATTGTTTAGCTTGCTTCTGCCGTACCGAGGCTACGGCCACCCTACGGCTTGCGTTCGGACTACGTCGAGGCGGGAGGAGGCGCTATACGGCTTAGGGGCGGGAAAGGCGTCTAGGGATTAGGGCTGCGCGGCGGACTGGGTCAGCAGCATGGGCATGTAGAGGTGCAGCTGGAGCTCGGTCAGCCAAGCGGAATGCCCCGCGAGGCTCTCGATCTCGTCGTGCGAGAGGGCCACGAGGCTCGTCCCCACCCGACGCGCGAGCTCTCCGCAGGACTGCTGCGGCGCTCTTGGCTCTAAGGAAGCCCAGCCGATGGAGCGCTTGAGCTGCTCGATGATACGCTCGCTGGCAGCAGCCCCCACCGCGCCCTTCGTCCTCAGCTGAGCGATGTCCTCCTCCGTGATGCCATGGGCCTGCCATACGTCGGGCGGGAGATGCCCGTCCTTCAGATTGGTGACGAAGCCCTGGAGGAGCCTCGGGCAGCAGTCCCACTCGAGCGGGACGTAGGCGAAGTGCTCCCTACCCTGATGCGGCTCGTAGAGGTTGTCGGAGCGCTGCATCCGCTTGACGCGATTCATCATCAGACTGATGGTGGTCATCGCTAGGTTAAAGAAGTTCGTCGTCCTGGCCGCCGAGACACCGCTATTCCCCGCATCGCTCACGATGATGTAGTCGGTATGGAAGCGGCTCCTATCGTGGCTGAGCTTGTGGGCGCCCTGGTTGTCATAGACGCCGCCGTCGATGAGCTTGGGCGGCTCGGGCTTGGTAGGGCAATTGCCGTACTGCTCCCTGAGGTACTTCTTATCGATGGTGATGGGCGTGAAGCCATAGGGGACGCAGGAGGAGGCCATGACGGCACGCGAGATGGGGAAGTGCTGGGCCTCGAAGATGGACTTCCCCTGGACACGGTAGGCGTACTCGCCCATATCCTTCTTAGAGAAGAAGAAGGGCACCTGGGTGGCGATATTGGTGGAGTTGATGCAGAGGGCTGGGCTCTCGGGTAGCTCCCCTAGGGTCTTGCCCTTGAAGAAGACCTGGTCGTACTGGCGGGCGATGAGCTTACTCGTCGGCAGCGTCACAAAGGAGTGCTTCAGCAAGAGGATGAGCAGAGCGAAGAGCGCGACTACACCGCCCAGCGCTGCACATATCCCCGTGAGTATGGGAAGATTGGGGAAGAAGACCCCCGCGAGGAAGGCCGCCAGGTAGCCCAGCGCCACAGAGAGCGCCAGCAGCACGAGCCCGACGCCTCCGAGATAGAGGAAGGAGGACCACAAGACGCCCCGTGAGAGCCCCTTGATGAAGCTCCGCTCGAAGTCCTCGTAGTCGTCCTTGTGCAGCGCGTAGTAGGCTGCTGTGATCGATCCCCCGGAGACCGAAGAGAGTACATCTACCTTGTCTAGTAGGCCGAGGTGATGCAGGGCGCGCAGCGTACCGATATGATAGGCTGCCGCTCTATAGCCTCCTCCGGATAAGGCCACCCCAATTTTCTTTCCTGCGATGCTCATGGTCTGGCAATGATGAAGGTGATACGATGCAAGGTGAAGAAAGTATGTACGAAGAACTTAGTCTTGCCTAGCACAAACATACTACATTATTTCTGCTTCACCACGAGGGGCATCTCAGAGCGCCGTCACCCCCTCCGTGCGAAGGCACTCCAAGGCCCTCGGGGGAGCCCCTTCCTTAGTCCCGATAAGGTTCGCTAAGCCCGCCAGGTCTCGGCGGGAAGAGGCGTAGCGGGGCAACAGCCCTGCACCCACCTGCGTGAGGGATACCCCTCACCTCGCTGACCGATATCCCTCAGAGGCCTGATGGGCGTCCCTCAGCACGCCCACTGATATCCCTCAGAGCCCCTCACCCTTGCCTCTGAGCGCCGCCCGAGCCTCGGCAGCCGCCTGCCTCTCCTCGCCTACGCCTCACGGGAGCAGCGAGCCGACGAGCTGGCGGAGCAGCTAAGACAGAGGCATATACCGAGGCTTGGACTTCAGCTACCCGTCTCGCGTGCGCGTTTGTTAGAGTAGGGAGCAAGGAGGCTACGCTGTGATTACGGAGGACTTTGCGTACCTTTAGGGTGATTTTAGGCGAGGGCACAGGGCGCATTGGCCGAGGCTGTCGGTGCCCGCTCTCGCCTCCATGGACCCACTAGACTCCAACACGTGATGACGATCAAGACACCACAAGCCACCCGCCTGGCTAAACGCATCCTGATAGCAGCTGCCGTAGGAGGCCTCTCCTTCGCCTCCCTCGCTGCCCAAGTCTCTACGCTACGTACCGGCCGCCTGCCCAACGGACTGACCTACTACATCAGCCGCGACGCTGGCGCCTCCCAGGGTACAGCACACTTCTTCCTCCTGCAGAATGTAGGAGCCATCCTCGAGGGCGAGCAGCAGAATGGCCTAGCTCACTACCTGGAGCACATGGCCTTCGAAGCCACCGAGCACTTCCCAGGAGGGGTGATGAACTTCCTCCGTGCCCGCGGCCTCTATAGCTTCGATGCCCGCACAGGGACGGACGACACCCGCTACAGCATCCTCGACGTCCCCACCGCCGAGCACGGCCTCACCGACTCCGTGCTCCTCATCCTCAAGGACTGGTGCAATGGCATCTCCATCACCGAGAAGGATACGGAGAAGCAGCGTGGGATCATCATCGAGGAGTGGCGCCAGCGTGGCGGCATCGACAAGCGCCTCAGTGACAGCATCGCTGGCGTCATCTACAACGGCTCGCAGTACGCTCGGCGCAACGTCATCGGCAGCCTCGACGTGCTGAAGACCTTCAAGTATCGCGACATCCAGGCCTTCTACAAGACCTGGTACCGCCCCGACCTGCAGTGCGTCATCATCGTCGGGGACATCGACCCTGCGGCCTACGAGCAGCAGGTGCAGAAGCTCTTCGCCTCGCTCCCCGCAGCACGCAAGGCCAAGGAGCGCCCTGCCTTCACCATCGCTGATAACGAGCAGCCCCTCTACTACCGCTTCATCGACAAGGAGAACCGCTCCCACTCCTACGGGCTCTACCAGCGCGTAGCTACCCCCACCAACCGCCCTGCGGCAGAGGCGACCAAGGACTATCTCCTCGGTCAGCTCTTCAATGCCCTAGCGCCGCAGTACTTCGCCCGCCTGCGCAATAGGGGCGCCGAGGCCTATATCGCTGCCTCGGTCAGCTACTCGCCCCTGGTACGTGGCTACAGCCAGTTCGCCTGGGACTTCGTCCCCTACGAGGGGCAGGATCGTGGAGCGCTCCAGCAGATCCTCATTGCGCGTGCCCAGATGCCCTACTACGACTTCTTCACCAACCAGGCCTTCGAGGCTGAGAAGCAGAAGCTCTACGAGGGGATGAAGGAGGTACTGAGCGACAACAAGGGTCTGGGGACACCGCAGAACTTCATCGACATCTACCGCAACAACTACCTCTACGGGACGCCGATGCGTGAGTTCCGTCAGCAGCTCGAGGACAACCTCGAGGCACTGGTAGAGCTGGAGGCTGACGACCTACGCGCTTGGCTCAAAGAGCGTGCGATGGGTGATCGCAACCTCGCCTTCGTCGCCTATACCAATAGTCCACAGGCTGATGCGATCTCCGAGGAGTACTTCCGTAAGGCGCTCGCCGCTTATAAGGGGCCCGTCTTCGAAGCGGAAGCTCCTCAAGCCATCACGAAGCTCATAGACTTCAAGCTCCCCGTAGGGCGCATCGCTCAGGAGAAGAAGATCCCCGCGCTCG
>ERZ773265.1195-NODE-1195-length-14037-cov-5.456372_pt1 | contig 14037 bp, 7 predicted proteins | sample MGYA00580512_ERZ773265 | MGnify/ENA primary metagenome ERZ773265 (study PRJEB29015, sample SAMEA2738169) | human oral metagenome | biome: human oral; feature: human-associated habitat; material: saliva | place: China | collected 2183 ... | reverse complement strand
ATCTCATCATTTCGGTCATAATGGCGTGCTTTTCGAGCTGGGTATGTGCTTTGCAGAAGGGTGTGTAGCGTGGGCACTAAGGTCCACCCCCTGACATAAAAATGAACATTAATAAGTATACCATCAAGTCGCAGGAGGCCCTGCAGAGCGCTATCGAGCTTGCTCGCAAGGCCGGCAATCAGGCCATTGAGCCCGTTCACCTGCTTACAAGTATTTTGACTCTCGGAGATAGTCTTACTGACTTCCTCCTCTCTAAGCTCGCTATCCAGCGTGCCCGCCTTGAGGAGAGCCTGCAGCGTATGCTCTCAGCTCTGCCTAAGGTCTCGGGTGGCGAACCCTATCTCAGCTCCGATGCCACGAAGGTACTCGACAAGGCTGAGGACATCGCCACCGAGATGAAGGATGAGTATGTAGCTCTCGAGCACCTCTTCCTCGCACTCGCTGAGGTCGACACCTCGGTCGCTCGACTCCTCAAGAGTGACTTCGGCCTGCAGGTCGCAGAGCTCCGTAAGGCTGTCGACGAGCTGCGTAAGGGCAACCGCGTCACCAGCCAGCACGCCGAGGAGCAGTACAACGCCCTCAGCAAGTACGCTATCAACCTCTGCGAGCGTGCTCGTAGCGGTAAGCTCGACCCCGTCATCGGTCGTGACGATGAGATCCGTCGCGTCCTGCAGATCCTCTCACGTCGTACGAAGAATAACCCCATCCTCATCGGGGAGCCTGGTGTCGGTAAGACGGCTATCGCAGAAGGTCTGGCCTTCCGTATCGTCCGTGGTGACGTCCCCGAGAACCTCCGCTCCAAGCAGATCTACTCCCTCGATATGGGTGCCCTGATCGCTGGTGCGAAGTATAAGGGTGAATTCGAAGAGCGTCTGAAGTCCGTCGTCACCGAAGTCACGAAGAGCGAAGGGGAGATCATCCTCTTCATCGACGAGATCCACACCCTCGTAGGTGCTGGTAAGGGCGAGGGCGCTATGGATGCTGCTAACATCCTCAAGCCTGCTCTGGCACGTGGCGAACTCCGCTCTATCGGTGCTACGACTCTCGACGAGTATCAGAAGTACTTCGAGAAGGACAAGGCTCTGGAGCGCCGCTTCCAGATGGTCATGGTCGACGAGCCCGATGAAGCCAGCTCGATCTCCATCCTCCGTGGGCTGAAGGAGAAGTATGAGAACCACCACAAGGTGCGTATCAAGGACGATGCGATCATCGCTGCCGTCCGCCTCTCCGACCGCTACATCACCGACCGCTTCCTGCCCGACAAGGCCATCGACCTCATGGACGAGGCTGCCGCCCGCCTGCGCATGCAGATCGACTCCCTCCCCGAGGGGCTCGACGAGATCGGGCGACGCATCACCCAGCTCGAGATCGAGCGCGAGGCCATACGCCGCGAGCAGGACGAGGAGAAGCTCAGCCAGCTCAACAAGGAGATCGCCGAGCTCAAGGAGCAGGAGGCAGGCGACAAGGCTAAGTGGATGCACGAGCAGGAGCTCATCAACCGCATCCAGCAGGCCAAGATCGACATCGAGCAGCTGCGCTACGAGGCCGACAAGGCCGAGCAGTCCGGCGACTACGGCCGCGTAGCCGAGATCCGCTACGGCCTACTCAAGGACAAGGAGCGTGAGATCGCCCAGGTGCAGGACGAGCTGCGTCAGGCCCAGGGTGAGGGTGCCCTCATCCGCGAGGAGGTAGGCGCCGAGGACATCGCCGACATCGTCTCCCGCTGGACGGGGATCCCCGTAGGGAAGATGCTGCAGAGCGAGCGTGAGAAGCTGCTGCACCTAGAGGACGAGCTGCACAAGCGCGTCATCGGGCAGGAGCAGGCCATCGCAGCCGTAGCCGACGCCGTACGCCGCAGCCGCGCCGGGCTGCAGGACCCCAAGCGCCCGATCGGCTCCTTCATCTTCCTCGGCACGACGGGGGTAGGTAAGACGGAGCTGGCGAAGGCTCTAGCGGAGGTCCTCTTCGACGACGAGACGATGCTGACGCGTATCGACATGAGCGAGTATCAGGAGAAGTTCTCCGCCACCCGCCTCATCGGTGCACCTCCGGGCTATGTAGGCTATGACGAAGGCGGTCAGCTGACCGAGGCCATACGCCGCAAGCCTTACTCCGTCGTCCTCTTCGACGAGATCGAGAAGGCGCATCCCGATGTCTTCAACGTCCTGCTGCAGGTCCTCGATGATGGTCGACTGACCGACAATAAGGGTCGCTTGGTGAACTTCAAGAACACCATCATCATCATGACCAGCAATATGGGCTCGGACCTCATCCGCGAGCGCCTCAGTCACCTCGAGGAGGGCAAGGAGCAGGAGGCCATCGACCAGACGCGTGACCTCGTCCTCGATATGCTCAAGCGGACGATACGCCCTGAGTTCCTCAACCGTATCGACGAGACCATCGTCTTCACCCCGCTGCGCCGTCGCGAGATCGACCAGATCGTACGTCTGCAGCTCGACAGCACGGCACGCCTCTTGGCCACCAACGGCATCGAGCTGCACTACACGCCCGCAGCCGTCGAGTGGATCGCCACCGAGGGCTACGACCCTGAGTTCGGTGCGCGCCCCGTACGCCGTGTCATCCAGCACACGGTGCTCAACGAGCTCTCCAAGAGCATCCTCTCGGGAGCCGTAGACCGCGCCAGCGTCATCACGCTAGACGCAGCCGAGGGCAAGCTGGTCTTCCGCTAAGGCCGCTCCCGCGCGCGGGAATCCTAATTATATAGTTAGTTAGTTGTTGTGGGGAACCCCGCTCCGTCTAGCCTCGAGGCTAGCAGAGCGGGGTTCCTTGTTTTCCGCCCCCGCGCTGACCAGCACGAGGGGCAGCCTCTGAGCGAGACCGGCATCCCCCTTCGAGCAGTCTCCTGGAGCACTTCGCCCTGCTCCCCTAGAGCTTTGCGAAGGAGTAGGCGCAGCTAGCCCAGAAGGGGGCGAGCACGCTTTGCGTGGGAGCGAGGAGATCTAGCCACGGCATCCTTAGGCTTAGCAGCTCGCCGCTCGGCAGCTTCCTCCACCCGATCCCGTAGGGGCTCGCGGGGGGAGCAAAAGAAGGCCTCCGCCCTAGAGGTATAAGGCAGAGGCTAAGCCCTAGGCAAGCGGGCTACTTAGCCCAATTGAGCTGAGCGCGGCGTGAAGACTTGGGTGTACCTATTATTCGGTAGTTTTGTGTAGTTTTGTAGCGTGAAGTCCAAATAAAGGGCCACCACCTGCCCGATTAGGGGCACAGAATCAAGCAATGTTGAAGGAACTAAGCACACACCTGCATGGACGAATGCGCAGGCTATTGCCCTACTCGGGTGATAGCTCCTCCCCATTATCCCTGCACCCTCCCGGATAGGTCTTGATACGCCCCCTCGGGAGCGCCCTAGACACACTGAGACCTAGCCCTAAGCATAGATATAGCGATGAGCGATCACCACTCGAGAGAGGGGGCGGTCGCTCATCACCTTTAATTAGCAGTATACATTAATCTCAGACCAACGCACGAATGAAGAAACTTACCCTCTTCTTTCTCACCTTGCTCCTCGGGCTGCTGCCTGCACTGGCACAGCAGACCGTGACTGGGACTGTCGTGACCGCGCCCGACAACGAGGCCGCCGTCGGCGCCTCCGTCGTCGTCAAGGAGCACAGCAAGGTAGGGATCACCGTAGGACTCGACGGGAGCTTCAAGCTCACCGTCCCCGCAGGCTCCAAGACCCTGCGCATCTCCTACATCGGCTACCTCACCCAGGAGGTACACATCAAGGACAAGATGAAGATCGTCCTCGAGCCCGCCGATAAGACCCTCGACAAGGTCGTCGTCACCGGGCTGACGAAGGTCGATAAGCGCCTCTTCACTGGGGCCTCCGCCAAGCTCGGCGGGGACCAGGCGAAGCTCGACGGGGTACCCGACGCTGCCCGCGCCCTCGAAGGGCGTGCCGCAGGGGTCTCCGTGCAGAACGTCTCAGGAACCTTCGGGACAGCGCCTAAGATCCGCGTCCGTGGTGCGACCTCTATCTACGGTAGCTCCAAGCCCCTCTGGGTCGTCGACGGCGTCATCATGGAGGACGTCTCCAACGTCGGTGCCGATGACCTGGCCTCCGGGAATCCCGAGACGCTGATCAGCTCCGCCATCGCTGGGCTCAACGCCGACGACATCGAGAGCTTCCAGGTACTGAAGGACGGCTCCGCGACCTCCATCTACGGGGCACGCGCCATGGCCGGCGTCATCGTCGTGACCACCAAGAAGGGGAAGCAGGGCCAGGCCCACTTCAACTACACGGGTGAGTACACCAGCCGCCTCATCCCCAGCTACCGCAACTTCGATATCCTCAACTCGCAGCAGCAGATGGGCATCTACCGTGAGCTGCGTGAGAAGGGTTGGCTGAACTTCGCCGAGGTCCTCAACGGCAGCGACTACGGTGTCTACGGGAAGATGTATGAACTGATCAATACCTACAATCCCAAGACCCGCAGCTTCATGCTCGACAACACCACGGAGGCGGAGAACGCCTATCTGCAGCGTGCCGAGCGCCGCAATACCAACTGGTTCCAGGAGCTCTTCACTCCAGCCATCATGCAGACCCACTCGGTGAGCATGAGCGGCGGTACGGCCAAGAGTAACTACTATGCCTCCGCCTCCGCCCTTATCGATCCAGGGTGGTACAAGCAGAGCCAGGTCAAGCGCTACACGGCGAACGTCAACGTCACGCAGCACCTGCTGAAGAGCCTTTCGCTGAACATCATCGGGGGTGCCTCCTATCGTAATCAGCGTGCCCCAGGGACCCTCGGGCAGGATGTAGACGTCGTAGGTGGTGAGGTCAAGCGCGACTTCGACATCAACCCCTACTCCTACGCCACCAATACCTCGCGTGTCCTCGACCCCCGCGAATACTACACCGCGAACTACGCTCCCTTCAACATCTTCAACGAGCTGGAGAATAACTACATCGACCTGGACGTGCTGGATGCCAAGTTCCAGGCCGAGCTCCGCTTCAAGCCCCTGCGCGGCCTCGAGCTCACGCTGCTCGGTGCCTTCAAGCACACGGCCGCCTCGCAGCAGCACAACGTACGCGATAAGTCCAATCAGGCCATGGCCTACCGCGCCATGCCCAACAGCGTGATCCGCGAGGGCAATAAGTACCTCTACCGCGATCCAGACCGTCCCTACGACCTGCCCAGCACGGTACTGCCCAACGGTGGCTTCATGCACAAGGGCGAGAACCGCATGAGCAACTACGACTTCCGCGCTACGGCCAACTACAACCGCACCTTCGACGCCCACACGCTGAACCTCTTCGGCGGGATGGAGACGACCAACATCCAGCGCCACCGCACCGCCTTCACTGGCTGGGGACTCCAGTACTCCGCAGGGGAGACGCCCTTCTACCCCTACCAGTACTTCAAGAAGCAGGTTGAGGATGGCAACAACTACTACAGCCTCACCAACACCAACTACCGCACGGTAGCCTTCTACAGCAACGCCACCTACTCCTGGCGCGGTCGCTACGTGCTCAACGGCACCTACCGCTACGAGGGCTCCAACCAGCTGGGACGTAGCAGCAACGCGCGCTGGATGTCCACATGGAACGTCTCCGGAGCGTGGAACGTACACGAGGAGTCCTTCTTCCGTCACCTCGACCCGCTGTCGCACCTGACGCTGCGCCTCTCCTATAGCCTCACGGGGACGCCTCCCGACCCCAGCTACAGCAGCTCCACGACCATCCTCAAGTCCTACACCCCCTTCCGCCTCTTCGCCGAAGACCAGGAGCCAGGGATCGGCATCGAGCAGCTGGGGAACGCTGACCTGACCTACGAGAAGAAGAACGAGCTGAACGTGGGCTTCGACGCTGGGCTCTGGCAGGATCGCCTCAGCCTCTCCTTCGACGCCTACACGCGCCGCAACTTCGACGAGATGGGCCCTATGATCACACAGGGTATCGGCGGTACGGTCATCCGTCCTGCCAACGTCGCGGAGATGAACTCCAGCGGTCTTGAGCTGAGCATCACCTCGAGCAACATCAAGACGAAGGACTTCAACTGGACGACCAGCTTCATCTACTCCTACACCCACTCCGAGATCACCAAGCTCTATAACCAGGGTCAGGTCATCGAGCTCGTCAGCGGGAATGGCTTCGCCAAGAAGGGTTACCCCGCACGTGCCCTCTTCTCCATCCCCTTCGCTGGGCTCAACAACAAGGGGATCCCTCAGCTGATCAATGAGAAGGGCGAGGTCACCACGGACAACATCAACTTCCAGGAGCGCAACAAGACCAACTTCCTCAAGTACGAAGGCCCGACCGACCCCACGCACACGGGATCTCTGGGCAATGTCTTCTCCTATAAGGGATTCAACCTAAACATCTTCCTCACCTATGCCTTCGGCAACGTCGTCCGCCTCGACCCTAAGTTCCGTGCCTACTACGGCGACATGGCCTCGATGACGCACGACTTCGTCAACCGCTGGCAGGCTGCGGGCGATGAGAAGAAGACCGACATCCCCGCCATCCTGAGCCGCCGTCAGTACGCGAGCAACAATAACCTGCGCTACGCCTACAACGGCTACAACTACTCCACGGCGCGCATCGCTAAGGGTGACTTCATCCGTCTGAAGGAGATCTCGCTCAGCTACGATCTGCCCAGCCGCATGCTCAAGACCACGCCGCTACGTAGCGCCTCGGTCAAGCTGCAGGCCACGAACCTCCTCCTGCTCTACGCCGACAAGAAGCTCAACGGGCAGGATCCTGAGTTCTTCAACACCGGTGGGGTGGCCTCGCCTACGCCACGCCAGTTCACCCTCACGCTCAAGGTCGGACTCTAATGACATACCCTACAATGAATAGAAGTAGCATCATCATAGCTTCGCTCGCCCTAGGGCTCGGGCTGACCAGCTGCGGCCAGTACCTCGACAAGTACCCCGACAACCGCATGGAGCTGCATAGCCCTAGCGACGCGGCCAAGTTCCTCGTCTCGGCCTATCCCGAGGGGCACCCCGCCTACCTGCTGGAGATGTACTCGGACAACACGGACGAGCAGGACTACACGAACTGGAGTGCCAATAGCCCCTTCCAGGAACAGGCCTACCGCTGGGCGGACATCACCGAGATCCGCGAGCAGGAGACGCCCCAGCAGCTCTGGGACGCCCACTACACGGCCGTCACCGTCTGCAACGAGGTGCTCAAGCACATCAGCGAGGCCAAGAACAAAGATGAGTACAGCGCGCAGATAGCAGAGGCGAAGCTCTGCCGAGCCTACGCCATGTTCCAGCTGGCTAATGTCTTCTGCCAGGCCTACGCCCCCGAGACGGCTGCCAAGGACCTCGGCCTCCCCTACCCCGAGGAGCCCGAGGTACACCCAGGCCGCGTCCTCTACAAGCGCGGCACGCTGGAGCAGCTCTACAAGCGCATCGAGCAGGACCTCACCGAGGGCCTCGCTGGGCTAGCCAATGCCCAGTACAGCCAGCCTAAGTACCACTTCACGGCACAGGCAGCGCATGCCTTCGCGGCACGCTTCTACCTCTATGCGCGTCAATACGCCAAGGCTATCGAGCACGCTGATGCCACCCTCGGCTCCAACCCCGCGACCAACCTACGTGACTGGGCTGCGTGGAGCAAGACCGGGCTCTCGGGCAACGTGCAGCCTAATGCCTTCGTACAGTCCTCCGTCAAGGCCAACATTCTCTTGCAGGCAGTGGCTACCGAGTGGGGCGGCCTCAGCATCCCCATCCTCCGCGGGAGTAAGTACGCCCACGGTGCGCTCATCTCCACCACGGAGACCCTGCAGACCGACGGCCCCTGGGGGGCAAGCGGCGACGTGCTGAACTACACCGTCGTGAACAACAACGGTGTGTCCAAGTACGCCATCCGCAAGCTGCCCTACACCGCCAAGTACGTCGACCGTGTAGCCGGTATCGGGATCCCCTACTCGGCCTACACGATCTTCACCACGGACGAGACCCTCATGGTACGTGCCGAGGCTAAGGCTCTGCTCGGCCGCTATGAGGAGGCGCTGGCTGACCTCAACCTCGAGCTCAGCGTCTTCTCCAAGAAGGGTGTCAAGCTCACCCTGCAGGGTATCCAGGACTTCTACAAGGGAGTGAAGTACTACACCCCCGAGCGCCCCACGCCCCGCAAGGAGCTGCACGTGACGCCCGCCCTCGAGGCCACCACGCAGGAGCCTCTGCTGCAGGCCATCCTCCAGCTGCGCCGCATCCTCACCATCCACGAGGGGCTGCGCATGCAGGACATCAAGCGCTACGGCATCACCATCTACCGCCGCCGCGTCAATGTCAGCAATGCCGTCGAGGCCGTGACGGACAAGATGGAGGCACGCGACCCACGTCTGGCGATCCAGATCCCACAGGATGTGATCTCGGCTCAGCTCGAGCCCAACCCACGCAACGGCGCTAAAACCAATTAAGCTACTGCCCTATGAAGTATCTATATCAAGGACTCCTCGCTCTAGGTCTGCTGCTCGGTGTAGCTGCCTGCTCGGAGGACAAGCCCAACGATCCTACGATCTTCCCCATACAGCCCGAGGCCAAGAACGCCTTCGAGCAGTGGCTGGAGAAGAACTATCGTATCCCCTACAACATACGCTTCAAGTACAAGCTCGAGGATGCTGAGACCGACCTCAGCTACCACTTCATCCCCGCAGACTCGGCCAAGACGGCGAAGCTCGCCATCATCACCAAGTACCTGTGGTTCGATGCCTACGCCGAGGTCCTCGGCCCTGAGTTCATGCAGCGCAATGCGCCTCGCCTGCTGGTGGCCATCGGTACGCCGGGTTACACACGCCAGCGCACCGAGGTCATCGGGAGCGCCGACGGGGGCTACAAGGTCATCCTGGGGAAGGTCAACTCCCTGAGCAATGAGACGCTCAGCGACTATGAGGAGATGACGCTCTACTACTTCCACACGATGCACCACGAGTTCACCCACATCCTCAATCAGAAGAAGCCCTACAACACCTCCTTCGAGCAGGTCACCAAGTCGGGCTACGTCAGTGGCGACTGGATCAACACGACGGACCGCAACGCCCTGCGTGCGGGCTTCATCACTCCCTACGCCATGCAGGATCCGGCTGAGGACTTCGCCGAGATGCTCTCCAACTACGTCACCTACACACCGCAGCGCTGGGCCAAGGCCCTCTCGGATGCAGGGACGCACGGGGCAGCACTCATCACGCAGAAGCTCGCCCTGGTGAAGGACTACACCCTCAGCAGTTGGGGACTCGACCTCGATGAGCTGCGCGATGTCGTCCTGCGCCGAGGTAGCCAAATCTCCTCCCTTGAGCTCAACAAACTGAACTAGCTATGCACAAGAAATCTCTCTATACGCTCCTCGGGCTGCTGGCACTCCTGCTGCTGCCCTCCTGTCTCAAGGACAGCAAGGAGATCTTCGACCGCTCTGCTGCCGCCCGCATTGACGAGCTCGTCGCCAAGGACCGCGAGCTACTGGAGTCCGCCCCTGGGGGCTGGCGCCTGCAGTACTATGCTGGGCGCGACTACTCGGGACCGGGCTTCACGCTCCTGATGAAGTTCGCTGGCGGGCACGTGACCATCATGGGCGACAATGGCGACCCCGAGCTGGCCTCCACGACGGAGTACGCCATCGTCAAGGACCAGGGCCCTGTGCTCACCTTCCCCACCTTCAACGCCGTGCTTCATCCGCTGGCCTCGGCCTCGCTCGGGCACCCCGAGGGGATACAGGGCGACTATGAGTTCGCCATCCTCTCTACCTCCACCGACAGCATACGCCTGGTGGGGAAGAAGTGGGGCAATGAGATGCTGCTGACGCGCCTGCCGGAGAAGAGCAGCTTCGAGGAGCTCCTCCTCGGGATGCTCTCCGTCCGTGAGGAGATGACAGCCAATACCTATGACTTCATCCTCGACGGCAAGCCCCTAGCGCAGGGCGAGATCAATACCACCAGCCGTCACCTCACGGTGACGCTAGAGGGTAAGAGCCACGACATCGCCTACACCTTCCACGAGAAGGGCATCACGCTCCAGCGCCCCCTCGTCCTCGGCGGCAAGAGCTACCAGAGCTTCGCCTGGGACAGCGAGAAGAAGCGCTTCACCTCGGGCGGACTGACGATCCAGCTCTTTATCCCCAAGAGCCACAAGCCGATCGACTTCTGGTACGGCACCTGGACGATGCGTCACAATCCGATCCGCGGCTGGCGTAAGCCCACCACCCTCACCCTCGAGGCGGGCGACAAGGCCAATACGCTCAAGGGTACGCTCAACTTCCGTGGCGTCGACTACAAGCTCATCCTCCCCTACGATCCCGCTACGGGTACGATCACCTTCGTCGGTCAGCCGCTACACGACCCGACGAATAAGTACGCTGGTGGTGTCGTCCTCATCCCCATCTCGCTAGCCGATGGGCGCAAGCTCCTCTCCACCGACCACAGCATCACCTTCACCTGGGACGAAGACCAGCAGCAGGCCATCGCCGAGGGCAGTGAGATGGCTGATGGCAAGGTAGACTCCTTCTTCGGCGTCGCCTACGGTGAGGACCTCAAGCCCGTGGTGGACAAGAACGGCAACTACGTCTTCCCCATCGCGATGGAGAATATCCAGTTCCTCAAGAAGAGCAACTAAAGGCTGCCCTACATTCATCTCATGGTTAGAACTAAGAAGTATATGAATAAGACACGCCTCATCCCCTTCCTCGGGCTGGCCGCACTGCTCGCGGCCTGCAAGAGCGACGAGCCTGCTCCCTCCACGACCGAGGCCCCCTTCAGCATCCTCGAGGCTAAGACCTACCTCCCCGTGGAGGCGGGTAGCTCGACGGTGCGCCTGGATCAGGCTCCCGCCACGGTCTACAGCCGTGACTCCTGGCTCAAGGTCGCCGTCCAGGGCTCGACCATCACCCTCAGCACCACGAGCAATGATCAGCTCGAGTCGCGCAATACGCAGCTCGTCGTCAAGGATAGCAAGGGGGACTCCATCGCCCTAAACATCATGCAGGAGGGCATCATCTTCGGGCTGCCCAAGGAGCAGGCCATGGTAGGCGGTGACGAAGCCATCGACAAGACCATCAAGGTCGCCTCCAACGTCCAGGTCACCTATACCGCCTCTGCCCACTGGATCAAGGTCTCGACGAGCGGCAAGCAGCTGCACGTCGAGGCTGCGGCCAATACGACGAAGACCCCCCGCACGGGCTGGATCATCGCCAAGGGTGCAGGGCACGTCGACTCGCTGGAGGTCACGCAGGCCTCGCTGGCCGACATCGCTGGCACCTACACCCAGACGGCGCTCACCCTCGATCAGTCTGGCGCTATGGTGCCCTTCACCTCTACCCTCGTGATCAAGGAGGTGACGAAGACCCAGGCCAGCGTCATCGTCGACGGCACCTACACCTGGGAGGCTAGCTTCACCCCAGGCAGAGCGCTGGAGCTACTGAACGGTAAGGTCGTCAAGACGGTCACCACAGGCGCCAAGCCCGTGTACATCGTCACCGTCCTCGCGGCTGATGACTTCACCAACGAGCACAAGAACATGATCCTCGGTACCCGCGAGCCCGTCCTCATCTCCATCACGCGTGAGGGGAAACTCGTCTTCGCCGAGAAGTTCAAGATCGCCAGTGAGCAGACCTGGGCCTCCTACGGCTTCGTCCGCTCCAGCTCCAACCGCCTGACGCAGGGTACCTACCTCGGCATCGAGCAGATGTACATCCAGCCCAAGCTCAGCAAGAAGTCCTAGCCACTATCCCCCGCGGGACAGGGCTAGCTGGCCTAACTGCCAGAGCCTTCCTAGCAAGATCGCCCCACAGCGCAGCACCCGTCTCGGGCTGCTCGCTGTGGGGCGATCACTTTTTCCCTAGTCCGTGGGGAGGCTGTCTCAAGCCGCCTCGAGATGAGGGCTAGGGATATAAAGGAAACGCTCCGCAATCACTGGTGATTGCGGAGCGCCTGGCTTTGCTCTTCCTCTTGGGCTTGAACCAAGGACCCTCTGATTAACAGTCAGATGCTCTAACCAACTGAGCTAAGGAAGAGTGTTGCATCCTTTCGTTTGCACTGCAAAGGTAATACAAACTTGCGAAATGCGCAAATCCCCGCGCGCATTGCCGTAGTTAGAAGGCCTTCCCCGTCAGCTAGCCACCTCTCCTCAAGGGAGATAAGCTGCCACACACCCACGCCACAGAGCCCGCTCCGCGACCAGGGCGCACGGCCTACCCCGCAGCGCCGTGACCTTCGTACCCCACGGACGCAGCACACCCCACCCTAGATCAAGCGAGCGTCCCGAGGCACTCCCCACGGAGCCCCGAGCGAAGCCGCCCAAGCCTCCAAGCGACCCCTCCCGGGCACCCGAGCAGGCTCGCAGCCGAGGCCGAGCCAGAGGGAAGCGGGATTTCCTATATTATTTTTCATCTTCCCCCTTATCCCTCAGCGCGCTGACTGACGCCAGTCAGCGCGCATTCTTATATCACTTTGCTCGGCGCCCCTTAGCGCGCAGCGCTGCCCTCCTTAGCTCGCACGACCCTTCCCCCTTGGATCGTGGCGGCGCCCTCCTTAGCTCGCAGCTCGGGCACAGCGCTAGCGCCAGCTCGCCCCGCCTCCAGCGCCCTAGCCCCAGCGGCTAAGCGGAGCGCAGTGAGAGTAAGCGGGCAGCGCCGAGCCCGCACGTCTTCGAGCAGCCCGCCGCAGTCCCCGTGGCCTCAGGGCGAAGCGCTTAGCAGCAGCGGCCTCGGACGAATTTGGAGCGTATCATATTTTTATCTACCTTTGCAGAGCAAACAGAGCTGGTGTGGTAGTTCAGCTGGTTAGAATACCTGCCTGTCACGCAGGGGGTCGCGGGTTCGAGTCCCGTCCATACCGCCAAGCCTAGAGGAGCGCATCGTAGTGAGACTATGGTGCGCTCCTTGCTTTGCTCCTCCCCCCGCCGTCTTGCTTAGATATCGTATCTTTGTCTATACTATATATGATGTAGCCGTAGGCAGTCCCTTCCGCCCCCCTTTTCTTTAGGAAGGCGCTGCCGAGGCTACGCCCTCTAAGCATCCCACACGATGGCTACAGCCCAAGACAAGAAGATACTACAGGAGCTCCAGGCAGCCGTGCGCACCAGCCTCAAGGCACGAGGCTTCGCTGAGCGCCAGCCCCAGGGCCTCTTCGCCCCCATCGAATACACCCTCCAGCTCGGCGGCAAGCGTATCCGCCCCATGCTCTGCCTCGCAGCGGCCTATGCCTTCGCCCCCGAGCGCTGGCACGAGGCGCTCCCCGCAGCAGCTGCGCTGGAGATCTTCCACAACTTCACCCTCCTACACGACGACCTGATGGACCGCTCGCCCCTGCGCCGCGGTCAGGAGACCGTCTACCGCAAGTGGGATGACAATACCGCTATCCTCTCGGGCGATGCGATGTGCATCGAGGCCTACGCCGCACTCGGCGAGCTCGAGGCGAAGTCCCTGCAGCCCGAGCTCTTCGCCCTCTTCAGCCGCATGGCGCTAGAGGTGTGCGTGGGCCAGCAGCTGGACATGGACTTCGAGCACCGTAGTGATGTGGCCGTGGCGGAGTACCTCGAGATGATCCGTCTGAAGACCTCCGTCCTTCTGGGCGCCTCACTCCAGATCGGCGCGCTCCTAGGCGGCGCCAGCAGCGAGGCCGCCGAGCGCCTCTACCGCATCGGCGTCGAGCTGGGTCTGGCCTTCCAGATACAGGATGACCTGCTGGACGTCTACGGCGATGAGGCGACCTTCGGCAAGCCCATAGGCGGCGACATCGTCAACGCCAAGAAGACGCTCCTGCTGCTCTACACCGAGGAGCAGCTCCAGGGCGCCCAGCGCGAGGAGCTCCAGCGTCTGCTCGACCTCAGCCCCGAGGAGCGCAAGGGACGCATCGCAGAGGTACGCGCCCTCTACGACGCCATAGGGGTACGCGCCTATGCCGAGGGCGAGGTAGCGCGTCTGAGCCAGTCGGCCTACAGCGGTCTCGAGGAGCTCAGCACGAGTGTCCCCACGCTGACGCCCGAGCGCCTCGGCCCGCTGCGTCTGCTCTTCGACAGCCTCTCGGGACGTACGCACTAGCCAGCCCCTATGATCGACAGCCATACCCATGT
>ERZ773265.1192-NODE-1192-length-14063-cov-4.073886_pt1 | contig 14063 bp, 10 predicted proteins | sample MGYA00580512_ERZ773265 | MGnify/ENA primary metagenome ERZ773265 (study PRJEB29015, sample SAMEA2738169) | human oral metagenome | biome: human oral; feature: human-associated habitat; material: saliva | place: China | collected 2183 ... | reverse complement strand
ATTACATATGGGATGAGTGTGCCATCACGGTTGACAATTCCTTGAGACACCTTCATCATCTCAGCTAACGTGATTGTTGAAGCGAGGGCGGTATCCTTGATAAGCGTGATTACCTCATTTGAAATCGGTGGAATTACTATACGGAACATTTGCGGTATCACTACCTTAGTTAGAGTTTGTCTCTGTGTGAACCCTAGAGAATATGCGGCCTCATACTGTCCTTTATCTATGCTGTTAAATCCACCTCTATAAATCTCTGCAAAGTATGCAGCATAGTTTATTGCGAACGTAAGCACCGCCGTTGGAAATGCCTCCATACGAATCCCAAGCTGGATAGGAAAGAAGAAATAAAAGAAGAACAATTGAAGCATAAGCGGTGTTCCTCTAAATATAAATACGAAAGTCTTGCATATCCACCTTACTGGTGCGATTTTGCTTTGTTCCCCGAGGCATATAGGTAGTCCAAGCGGTAGTGACAAAATCAATGTAAGCGCAAATAGCTTAAGCGATATCATCGCTCCACTCATCAATACAGGCAAAATCTCCTTTACGTAAGCCATCATAATCTCCTTCAATATCTATAGCCAATGCCAGCTAGGCATTGGCTATTTAAACTCTAAACACTAACAATATGCCTATTTATCGTATCCCTCAAATACAACCAAGTTTTTACCGAACCACTTCTCACTAATTTTCTGAGCTTCACCGCTGTCAATAACTTCTTTAAACGCCTTATTGAATTCTTTAGCGAGTTTTGTATCTCCCTTTCGGAAACCTACAGCATAGTAGTCAGCACCGAAGTTAAAAGGCGACTCATATAGCTTATCCTTGTTCTTATTGTTATAAATCGCATAAACCTCGTCGATTGCAACTGCCTTAATGCGGCCAGCCTTCATATCTAGAATAGCTTCGTCATAAGTCTTATATTCAGAAATATTGTTCTTAAATTCTTTGTATTTGTCACTCTTCTTGATCGCCTCTAGTGCGGACGAATCAGCCTGTGTGCCGATTTTAATATTCTTAAGATCATCGGCACTATTAACCTTCACATTTGGATTGAGCGACATGATTAGTATTCGATTCTTAAGGTATTTATTTGATAAAGACATGCTTTTCTGTCTATCAGGAGTTGCCGACATGCCGTTCCATACGCAGTCAATGTTCTTAGCCTTAAGTTCACCTTCCTTAGCAGACCAATCGATAGGCTGGAACTTAACCTTAACACCCATCTTCTTAGTGACAGCCCTAGCCAGGTCAATATCAAATCCGACAAGCTTGTCATCCTTATCTCTAAATCCCATAGGTGCAAATGTATCATCAAGACCAACAACAAGAGTCCCCTTATCCTTGACATACTCAAGGTCAGATTTAGAATTCTTGCCACATCCCGTCATAAAGGGCAAGGCTGGCACCATGGTAGATGTCAGCCTTAATTTGTTGCTCAATTTTTTCTTTTGTTTCGAAAATGCTAAATATTGACTTTTAAAGCTTTTTATGTTATTATATAAGCATTCTAGTACTTTTTACTGGGAAATTTTTAAAGAAAGTGAGGGGTTGATATGATTAACCTCTTAATGCATGCAATCATTTTCTGCATGCAACTACTCAATGTTGTTGCATTAGGAGCTGTAGATAATTTAGCAGTTGTCTACGGGGCGCTTGTTCTTGCAACGCTCTATATCTTAGTTAAACTAGATGAGCGTTTTCAAATTTGCTCATTCTGGCGAAAAGCTGGACTATTCACTAAAGCTCTTATCACCATAGGATTGATTTTAAACGCACTTCCTACAATACTTTACTGGATTTTAGGGGCTTTTTTGATTCTGTTGGCGTATTTTATTACACCTACTAAAAACAGCGTTAAGAAAGCGAAAAAACCTTCGTTGTTTTCAAAACTTAAAGATGTTTTTCTCGAAGAATACCATGAGAGTGACATGAAGCAGAAAATCGCAAAAGTGACAAAGAAGGCAAAAAAACCTTCAAACCCAAAAAAAGAAGAGGGCAAAAAAGAGTTTAAAAACCTCCCTCCTATTTAAAATTTTCCTTTTCTACCCCATTTTTTGGGGTATTTTTTATTTGTAAAAAACAAACCGCTTGCGCTTATTGCTTTTATATTATATAGGTATTGACTTTTTATTGCCTTTGTGCTATAATTCTAGCAGTTGACATATCATAATCACTACGATTTGTCAATGAAGCTTAACAAGAATTGGGTTATTATGAGGTATTAATCGTGCCTCAATAGTCATTATTTATTTTGGCCAAAATAAATAAAATCTATATAGAAAGGATGGTACAAAAAATGATGACTATAACAGAAAAAATTGAGAAAGTTCTAGAAGAACTTGAAGAGTTGTGTAAGAGTAATGAAGAAAAAGCTTGGTTAGAAAGCGTTTGTGAAGAGGCGGCTAAGAAGCCTTTGGGCGAAAAAGTGGCGTATCTTGAAGGCCAGCTCCAAGCACTACGTGATATTAAAAACGAAGAGCCTGAAGAAGAAGCTGAGTCTCAGAACGAAGAGCTTGAAAAAGAAACTGAACCTCAGGAAGAAACTCCTGTTCGCCTTCACACAAACTGGGTGATGGCTGCATTATTAGCTATTTGTGTAGTTGTTGTAATTGCATTTCTAGTTTTAGGAATGTTCGGCAAACATAAAGCTGATGTCAAAGCAGCCGACAACAAAACAGTCAGTTCCCTAGTTCTTCCAAAAGAAGAATTTCAGATCGTCGACTACAAGGTTGATAATGATACTATCGTTTATGACAAAGACATTGCAAATACACAACAAAAAGTATTTGCAAACGGCTCAAAAGCCGATTCACTCTCAGCGGATGCCGACATTGCAGTTAATGAAATGATTCAATATATGAGTCATAACGCAACTGCGTTGAAAGAAAAAGCCATGACTTTTGGTATCATCGACGCGAGCGCTGATACTAAGGACTGGCTCGAAAAGAAGGACGGAAAGGTCTACTACAACCAGGAAGGTAGAGATATTCTCTATCAAACGAAAGCATTCATTTCTCGGAGTCAAGTTTCTTCCAAAAAAATGGAAGAAGGCTCAAACTACTATGCTACCGGCGTAGATAACAAAGGTAATGTAGTAGTGAGCGAAAGTGCTCAAGATCTTTCTGGACAACAGTATGTTGAAATCTCAAGTCCGAAGGGTTCGACTGAGAAGTATACTTATCGTGTGCTCGTTTACTGTGGTAATACAGTAATGAAGAGTAACGATATTCCTGGTGTAAAAACTGGTAAGGTGGAAATTCCTAAACCTAACAAGCCAGAAAAACCAGGCGAACCAGAAAAACCAGGTAAGCCAGACAAACCAGGTAAGCCTAGCGAGCCTGGAAAACCAGACAAACCTGGCGAAAGCAAGGTTGAGAAAAAAGATCCTAGCAAAGATCCAGCTAATCAGGGCAAAGCCCCAATTGGTGGCGGTCAAAACGATGGCTCAGCAAATGGATCAGAAACTTCTCAGGCTAGCTTGCCTGAGCAATACTCTGCTCCATCAGCACCAGCGCAAAGCTCAAGCACAACCGCTCCATCACAAGATGCTCGTGTTAGCGAGCCATCTCAATGGAGTGGAGCTGGAACAGTTACAGACTCAAACGGCACTACAACAGTAGCCGATAACGGAGCCGTAACAACTCCTGATAATCGTCACTATGATGGTTTGGTGGGTCAATCTGCTCCTTCAGTTGAAGCTGGCGCTAACGGAGTCACAACTCCAAGTAGCTCTGCCAACTTTGCAGGTAATGGCTCTATGATCGAACCTGCAATTGACGACTGATGATTGATTTTTTAACGATTAAGCACATTTTTTCGAAAGATTAAAGTCTTTCGAAACGCACGCTAGGCGGTTTCCCGCCGCCTGGCTTTTCATTGATATCTCTTAATAACCCAATTCTGTGTTAGGTTTTAACAATTCGGCAAGCGAAGAAAAACAAAATATTGACAGACAGAATTATGATATTTATAAATTAATAAATTTTCTAATAAAGTGGAGATTAGAAGGGAGAAAATGAGGGACCAAATGAAAAAACTCATTAATTTTATTAAAAACCATTCTGTAATCTCTGGTTCAATCTTGGCTGCAGTTATTGCTCCAGTTGCCGTTATGGCCTGGGGTCCAGCTCGACCATCATTTACTATTGAAAAACCAGCAGATTATATTACATTTAACTCAATCACAAATAACCCTGTTATTGGTGGTGACGAAAAAGACTTCGTTGGAATTCGTGAAGTTGGATCAAATGCTAACTGGACGAATAATATGAAAGTTCAAAACGGCAAAGAATACTATGTTCGAATTTACGTTCACAACAACGCAGCTTCGAATCTAAATCTTGTTGCCGAAAACGTAGTTGCGAAACTTAACGTTCCAACAACAACTGCAAAAACCGTAACTGTTCAAGGTCAGGTTTCAGCCTCAAACGCAAAACCTAACACAGTTTGGGATGAAGCAACTTTCTCAAGTGATAATGACTTCAACTTGGCTTATGTTGCTGGTTCTGCCCTTTTCGAAAACAACGGAATGGGTACAACTAAACTTCCAGACAGCATCGTAAATAACACAGGTGCAACTCTTGGATACAGCAAACTTGACGGAAAAATTCCTGGATGTTTCCAATATGCAGGTTACGTAACCGTTAAAGTTAAAGCTCAAGTTAACCAACCACAAGAGAAAACAGATATCGATCTTGCAAAAACAGTTCGAAATAAAACAAATGGCGAAAAAACTTGGACTGAAACTGTAAGCGCTAAAGGTGGCGACACAGTTCAATTCCAAATTCACGCTAAAAACACAGGTTCTGCAGGAATTCAGAACTTGGTAATTCGCGATATTCTACCAAAAGGTTTGAATTATGTTGCAGGTACAACAAAACTTTACAACACTTCAAACCCAAATGGCTTGAAAGTTAGCGATAACATTATTCAAAATTCTGGAATCAATATTGGTACATATCAAGCAAATGGCGACGCTTACGTACGTTTTGACGCAACAGTTGCAGCTGAAAAAGACTTGCCAGTTTGTGGAGACAACGTTTTGACAAACATCGCACAAGCAAGTGATCAAAAAATAGTTAAAAATGACACTGCTAGTGTACGAATCACTAAAAAATGTGATACTCCAAAACCTCAAACTCCAGCTTACAAATGTGACGCTTTAAGCTTAAACATTGTTCGAAAAGATGAAAAGCAAATCACTTATTCAGCTGATACAAAATATTCAGTAAAAGATACAGAATTTACTGGAACAAAATATGTTGTTAAAAATTCTAAAGGTGAAGTTGTAGCTCAAAAAGTAATCAACAATGGTACTAAATTTGAAATTACCGTTCCAAATGATGTAACTGAGAAATATACAATTATCTCAACAATCATGACTAAAAATGGTGAAAACACAAATGCTAATTGTGAAAAATCTTTTGAAACAAAAGCTCCAACAGTACCACCAACACCAACACCTAACAAACCTGAGTTGGTATGTAAAAACATCACAATCAACCAAATTTCTCGAACACGATTCGAATTCAATACTTCTTACACTGTAAATCACACAACATTTATCGGTGTTAAATACATCATTAAAGATGAAAGTGGTAAAGTTGTAATCGAAAAGACTGTAAATAATGGTTCGAAATTAACAGTTGATATCGAAATTACTGGTAAATTCACAATTTCTTCAACAGTTATTACAAAAGATGGCGAGAATGCAAATTCAAACTGTGTAAAAACTTTCGAAGTTAAACGAGATGAAAAACCTTCAATCGTTATTAAGAAAACTGTAAATAATCAAAAATTTGCTAAACTTGAAGCAAATACTGATTTCAACTATGAAATTACAGTAGCAAACAACGGAAATGTTGATTTGAAAGATGTTGTTGTAACTGACCGAGCTCCTGTAAACATTAAATTCATTAGCTCAGACAGTGGTAAAATTGAAAACAACATTTTGGTTTCAAAGATTGACTCTTTGAAGATTGGTGAAAGCAAAACTATCGTTATTAAATCTCAAGCAACTGCAACGGGAATGTCAGCTGTAAACACTGCTTGTGTAGATACTCCAACAATTCCTGGAGACAACGATGGTTGTGATAGTGCTAAAGTGGAAATTCCAAAGAAACAAACTCCACCAAGCCCAACACCAAACAACCCAACACCAAATGTTCCAACACCAAATAATCCAGTACCAGGCGTTCCTTCAGAATTGCCTGAAACTGGTTCAGACGCCCTATCGGCAGTTCTTGGACTAGGTTCAATGGTAACTGCATTTGGTTACTACTTCGCAAGCCGAAAAGCTGCAAAATTCTAAAGCTGACCGCTTCTCAATGGGGCGATCGAGCTTCAGATAGAAAATAGACCTCAATTTCGAGGTCTATTTTTGTTTATAAATCTTGTTGCCCTTTTTGATTTGCAACTTTTCTTGCCGCAACGATAACGTTATCAATCAAAGAAGCAACCGTTAGTGGGCCAACTCCACCTTTTATTGGTGTAATAGTTAGATCCTTTCTATTTTTACGAACTTCATCCGAAACATCACCCTTAATCTCTCCACCTTCGCTTGCCGTTCCAGCATCAACAACCACCGCCTTAGATTTTAGCATTTCTGAAGTAATTAACCCTGGTTTTCCAACCGCTGTAATTACCACATCAAAATCTTTAAGTGTTTTTACCATTTCTTCACTATTAAATTCATCGAATTTCGAAACCATCACTCCAGAATCTTCAAACATTTTCGAAAGTGGTGCTCCTACAAGCCTCCCCTGCCCAACAACGGCAACCTTTTTGCCTTCTAATGAAATATTATAGCCTGCCAAAAGCCAATTTATTGCTTGCGCTGTAGCTGGAACAAAATCACCACCGTTCAAACCATCAACATCTTTTTCTTTCGAAATTTCACTCAAAATTGCTTCAGTTTCATTTTTTGAAAGCTTCTCGCCACTTTTATTTTCAAGCGGAAGTTGCACAATAATACCATGAATATTTTCGTCATTATTAGCTTTTCGAATTTCTTCTTTCATCGATTCAATATCAACTTTTCGTCGCTCAACTTCAATTAAAATATCTTCACCATATTTTTCTTTTAGTCGCATATAAGTTTCAGTTACGGGGCTTTTTGAAGAGTAAAAAATCACTAATTTTGGAAAAACTCGCCAGCTTTGTCGCAAGGCTCGCACCTGTTTAGCTTGGCGTTCTTTAATAAAATCACGAAGTTCTGCACCATTTAAAAATCTCATAGACCTTATTATAAGCAAAAATCTTGAAAATTTCAATTTTTTAATATATAATCATTATAGAAATTAATCAAAGAAAGGATTTTTAAATGTATAATTATAATAGCGACTACTCATATGGATATAGAGGCTATAGTCACAGTGCAGAAACTGATGCTATTGCAGGAATGTCTATTGCGTTCTTTTTGATTTTTGCGCTAATTGCTGCAGTTGTAGGATATGTTATTAGCTCTCTCCTTTACATGCTAATCTTTAAAAAAGCCGGGATCGATGCTAAAAAAGCTTGGATTCCTTTCTATAACCGCTGGATATTCTTCGAACTTGGTGGTCAAGAAGGCTGGAAATCTCTTTTAACTTTTATTCCTTATGTTGGATTTATAATCTCGGCTATTTTTGCAATTTTGGCAGCTATCGAAATTAGCAAAAAGCTCGACAAATCATCTTACTGGGCTATACTTTTCGCATTTGCATCTCCTATCTGGTTCTTGATTCTCGGTCTAGACAGCTCTCGCTGGAATGATGCAGCTGGAAAAGAAAGCCTTGCAAAAGGAACTATTCTTGGCTACAAAATCGTAGAAGAAGAAAAAACAGAAGAAGCAAAGGAAGAAAAAGCTTCTGATACTAAAGAAGAAAAAACTGAAGAATAATTCTTTTAAACCCTAAAAACGACATTCGCAACTGAATGCCGTTTTTATTTTTTATTAAATTTCCAGCGGCTCTTGTTCTATTTTTAAGCCAAATTTTTCAAAAACTCTATCTTGAATTATTTTTCTTGCTTTCGCCAATTCGTCATAACTTTTAGCTGAAATATTAGTTAAAACTAAAGCGCTTTCTGGATGAACTCTCATTCCAAAAAACTCTTTTCCTTTTAGTCCAGCTTGCTCAATCAGCCAACCTGTTGGAATTTTATATTCATTACCAACCTTGAAAATAGGGATTCCTGGATATTTTTTTCGAAAATCTTCTGCGATACTCTCAGTTATTTTAACGTTTTTAAAAAAACTGCCCGCACTCGGGATTTCTTCTGGATTAGGGAGTTTTCTTGAACGAATTTCCACCACCGCTTCCATCACATCCTTAGAGGTTAAATCTTCTTCTTTAATGCCTTTTTTCTTTAGTTCATGTTTTAAGGTCTCATATTTCGGATCCTCTGGCCGACCTTTCGAAAGTTCAAGATTTATTGAGATCACAAAATATTTATCTTTTTTATCTCTTTTAAAGATACTATCTCTATAAGAAAGTTGACATTCTTCTTTAGATAGGGTTTTAATCTTTTCCGTCTCGATTTCAAAAACTTCAACGCCTTTTAAAATATCAACAACTTCTTGACCGTAAGCGCCAACATTTTGAACAGGCAATGCACCAACCGTTCCTGGAATCATTGCCATAGCCTCACAACCACTTAAGTTTTTCGAAACTGCAAATCGCACGAATTCGTCCCAATTAACTCCTGAATTAATCTTAAATTCGATTTTTTTGTCATCTTCAAAAACTTGCTCAAAACCTAAAATTTCGTTTTTAATTACGATTCCAGGAAAAAACTTGCTTCGAACGATCGTGTTGCTTCCACCGCCCAGAATAAAAAATGGAATATTTTCTTTTTTAAAAAAGTGCACCGCCGCAGAAAAATCCTCAACACTTTTTACAACCGTAAAATATTTTGCTCGACCATCAAGTTTCATTGTTGTAAATTTGCCAAAATTAACATTCTGGAAAATCTCTAAGTTTTCGAAAACTATATTTTTCATATTTTCATTATAGCACAGCCCTTATTTTTGCCAAAATAAAAAACTCGCAAATGCGAGATATATGGTACACCCGGCAAGATTCGAACTTGCAACCGCTTGGTTCGAAGCCAAGTACTCTATCCAGTTGAGCTACGGGTGCTTACTATTAAATTATACCATATTATTTTATTTTTGTGAAGACTATTTTGCAATAAATTTAAAAATTCTATACAACGGCTTTCCATCTATAGAGTTGTTGTAAAATTCTTCATTTGAAAGCTTATATTTATCAAAACTCGGAGCAGTATCTTCGTTATTGATATACTTTTCAATTACATAAAATTCTTTATTCTCTTTCAAAAACGACACATATTTTTCAATCTTAGGTGTAAAGTCCGAACGAATCATATCGCCAGATCCATAAATTGGTGCTTCACCATAGAACCAAACTTTACTATCACTAGTCGAATATTGAGCCGCTGAATAATAAAGAAAATCTCCTACAGCTATTGTTGCGTATCTGTTCTCATTACGAATTTGTTCTATTGCTTGACGAATTTCCGTTATTTCACCATCATTTTTTGAAACTCCTCGCTGTAAATCAATTTGAAAAACCCCAATACTGTGCGAAATTGCAACCAGTATCCCCAGCAATAAACTCATAAAGATTTTCTTATTTTTATAATTATAATAGATCGCAACCGCCAAAGCTATCGAAATAAAAATCTCAGCCGTCAACAAATATCTGTCTACAAAAATCGAGCTCAACGGTGGTAAGCTTGCAACGTACAACACTATAACCGGAATAATTGCAATACTCAAAATCAACTGAATATTTTTTTCGAAAACCTTATTTTTCAATTCCCTTTTTATAGCAAAAAATGCAATAATTATAATCAATACTGCCACAATCGAAAGCCAGCCATTTGTTTTATTCGCATCCAAGTAGAACAAAAAATTCGAAATCATATTTGGGATTGTTGAAAAATCTATAGCAGGAATCCAAAACTTTTCCTTAACGTAAGCTGTTTGCGCAATAAAAAATGGAATCCACGGTAGATACAAAATAGCAATGATTAAGTGCATCTTAAACCAGCTTTCACCAAAAAAATCATAAAAAATACTATTTTTCTGGTTCTTTCTTATTCTTAAGAATTGAAACCAAGTCTTTTTTCGCTCTAACTCCCTACGCCTACAAACCGAAAAACCTCTATAAATCCACAAAGAAACCGGGATAAGCCCGTAAAGATACTGTGTCCAAATCCCTAAACAAACCACTAAAACATATACAAAACGCCATCTTTTAATTATTTTCGTATCATTTTTAGCCATCCAACCCTCGTAAAAAGCCCGTACCGCAACAACGCCTAAAAACGCAACCATTGTATACATTCTAGCTTCTTGGGAATAACGAATCAGCATTGGAGAAATCGCTAAAAGCCCACTCGATATTAATGCTGTTTTCTTATTAAAAAGTCGTTTAACTAATAAATAAGCCGCCAAAATTGTCAAAACACCAAAAACTGCCGACATACTTCTTAGGGCCAAATCGCTTTTACCAAAGAATAAGCTCCAAGCCTTCAAACAAAAATAATATAAAGGAGGATGAACATCAACAGACGTATAGTGCCAAATATCCGCAAAACTAAACCGAATTATATATGCCGAAAAAGCTTCATCAAACCAAATAGATGCTTTCGAAATCGTAGAAAAAACTATCGCTAAAAAACCAGAGAGAATCGCAAGCAACACAAAACCAGCACGCCATTTTCTTATTTTCGAAAAAACTTTACTCATACTACTTATATTATATCATGGAAAATTTATTGTATTCAAATTTTATAGATCGCTCGGCAACGGGAAAAGTCTTGCAAAATCAGCAACTTCTTTTTTAACTTTTGCGAGCTCTTTAGGGTTGTCACGGTTTTCGATTGCAAACCTCATCCATTCGGCAATTCGCTCCATTTGTTCCTCTTTCATACCTCGAGAAGTTATTGCTGGAGTTCCTAGGCGAATTCCGCTTGGCGTAAACATTGGCAATTTATCGTTAGGGATTGAATTAGCATTTAAAGTCAATCCAATCTTATCCATCGCACGTTCTGCCGTTTTGCCGTCAATTCCAAAACTAGAATAAACATCAACCAAAATTAAGTGATTTTTTGTCCCGCCCGTAACAAGCTTAAATCCTTTTTCTGAAAGCTCTTCTGCTAGCTTTTTAGCATTTTTTACAACCTGATTAGCATAATCTTTAAACTCTGGTTGAAGAGCCTCGTAAAACGAAACTGCTTTCGCTGCAATTGAGTGCATCTGCGGCCCACCTTGCGTTCCTGGAAAAACGCTCCGATCAATTAAAGTTGGTAGGTTTTCAAGAGTTTTTTCTGGTTTTTTAAGTGGATTCCCCACTTTTCCATTCGAAAGAATCATTCCTCCGCGTGGACCGCGCAGAGTTTTATGCGTTGTGGTCGTAACTACATTAAATCCATAATCAAATGGGTTTTCAAGAACGCCGCCCGCAATTAGCCCAGCGATATGCGCCACATCAGCCATTAACATTGCACCATATTTTTTACCAATTTTCGAAATTCGAGCATAATCTATTTTGCCAGGATATGCTGAAAATCCTACAAGGATAATTTTAGGTTTGTATTTTTCGGCCATTTCTTCAATTTGGTTATAATCTATTTCACCATTTTCATCCAAACCATATCGTATAAAGTTATAGATTTTTCCGCTTCTTGTGACTGGTGAGCCATGTGTTAAATGACCACCTTGAGCTAAATCCATTCCAAGAACAGTGTCACCAACCTCCAGCCAAGCATTATAAACTGCTTCATTTGCATTTGCTCCACTATGAGGTTGAACATTTGCATGGTCGCATTTAAAAAGCTTTTTAGCACGTTCAATTGCTAAAGATTCAATAATATCTGTATTTTCCTGGCCACCATAATATCTTCTTCCGGGATAGCCTTCAGAATATTTATTCGTCAAAACAGACCCAAGAGCTGCTAGAACCTCTCTCGAAACATAATTTTCGCTCGGGATTAATTCTAACCCTTCTCGTTGGCGATATTCTTCACTTTCAATTGCGTCAAAAATTTTTTCATCAAACATAAAAATCTCCTTTTATTTAAAGCATTCCTAAATACAAAAATAGTACAAGAATATCACTATATCATTCTCATATTTTACCACAGTTAATATTTAAATACAAAATCTTAAAAAATACTTGCGTTTTTTATATCATAAGTAGTATAATTCTATTATGAATAATGAAAAATCCTACCTAGAAAAAATCGGTCAGTTAATTCAAGAATATCGGCTTCACCAAAATCTAACCCAAGCTGAATTAGCCGAAAAAATTGGTACATCGCAAAGCGCAATAAATCGCATTGAAAGTGGTAAACAAAATATTACTGTTGAAATGCTTGCACGTATTTCAGAGGAACTTTCTAGCGAAATTATATCTGTTAATTCCCAGAAAAAAACCAATTTTCGAGTTCATGGTGGTCGTGAGCTTTCTGGAGAAATCGAAGTTAAAACTTCAAAAAATGCTGCGGTCGGATTACTTTGTGCCTCACTTCTAAACAAAGGAAAAACCACTCTCCGCCATGTCGCAAAAATCGAAGAAGTTAATAGAATTCTTGAAGTTTTAAATTCGATCGGCGTCAAAACAAAATGGTTAAATGATTCCAATGATCTAGAGATTATACCACCAAATGAATTAAATTTCGAAAATATGAATATTGATTCAGCCAAGCGAACTCGCAGTATTTTAATGTTTTTTGGACCACTCCTACATCAATATTCTAATTTTCAAATTCCTTTTTCGGGTGGCTGCAATCTCGGAACTAGAACCGTCGAGCCACATCTTGCTGGTCTTAAGCACTTTGGGGCAAATATCGTTGCAGAAACGGATTATTACGATGTCATAAATGAACCCAAAAAGGTTAAAAAAGCTATTCTTTTGACCGAACGCGGCGACACAACTACTGAAAATATCATTATGGCCGCTGCGCTTTCAGGACAAAAAATTACTATTCGTAATGCTAGTCCAAACTATATGGTTCAAGATTTATGTTTCTTTTTAGAAAAATTAGGTGTTAAAATTGAAGGAATCGGTACTACGACATTAATAATTCACGGGGTAGATAAAATCAATAAAGATGTTGAATATTATGTTAGCGAAGACCCGATTGAATCTATTACATTCGTTGCTGTTGCTCTAGTGACAAATTCAGAAATTACTATTAAACGCGCACCTATTGAATTCAACGAACTCGAACTCGCAACACTTGAACAAATGGGCGCAAAATTCGAAATTAGCCCCGAATATCTTTCGAAAAACAAAAAAACTCGCTTGGTTGATATTACCGTTAAAAAATCAAAGCTACACGCCGCAAAAGACAAATTGCATGCACTGCCTTTCCCTGGGATAAATATGGATAATTTACCTTTTCTAGGCCTAATTGCCACAGTTGCAGAAGGTAGAACCTTAGTTCACGACTGGAGCTACGAAAATCGCGCGATTTATTTTACGGAACTTTCAAAGTTAAATGCCAGAATTGAGCTCGTCGACCCACACCGTGTTTACATATCCGGTCCGACAAAATGGAAACCAGCTGATATTATCGCTCCAAGTGCGCTTCGCCCAAGTGTTGTTGTTTTGATTGCAATGCTTGCCGCGCCAGGAATTTCAACTTTGCGCGACGTCTACAATATTAATCGCGGATATGAAGACTTTGCCGAACGATTAAATTCACTTGGTGCAAAAATTGAAACTTTATTTTCATAATTAAATAACTCCCGACACTGGGAGTTTTTTATTAATCTAGAGAACACTTGTGTTTATTATAATATTCTCTAGCATTTATACACATACGATTAACAGTCTCAGAGCTATAATTGTTTATATTTTCAAGTATATACTTCATAACTCTCAAATTAAATCCAACCACCGAACTTTCACTTAACTCTTCACCATTTAGGATTTCAAAAATTGTCATGATCTCAATCTCCGTATCAATATTTTCCATCTCAGAGCTTTCTATAAGTATGTCTTGAGCTGCTAAAATTAACGATGATTCAATAATTGTTAATA
>ERZ773265.1191-NODE-1191-length-14072-cov-5.931084_pt1 | contig 14072 bp, 3 predicted proteins | sample MGYA00580512_ERZ773265 | MGnify/ENA primary metagenome ERZ773265 (study PRJEB29015, sample SAMEA2738169) | human oral metagenome | biome: human oral; feature: human-associated habitat; material: saliva | place: China | collected 2183 ... | reverse complement strand
GTTGCCATTAAAGGCGGAGCTGCGGCGGCAGATTTAACGGATAACAATATTGGCGTTGTATCTGACGGCAATACATTGAACGTGAAGTTATCAAAAACATTGACCGGCTTGGACAGCGTAACAGCCGGCGGTACAACCATCAATGGTGGCGGTTTGATCGTAGGCGGTAAGACCTATGTATCTCCAAACGGCATCAATGCAAACGACCAAAAGATTACCAATGTTGCTGATGGTAATATTGCTGCTAATTCTAAAGATGCAATCAACGGCGGTCAATTGCATGACGCTAAATCTGAGTTAAATAAAAACATTAGTGATGCTAAGACCGAGTTGAATAAAAATATTGGTGATACCAAGGCTGAATTAAATAAAAATATTAGCGATACTAAGACCGAGTTGAATAAAAATATCAGTGATACCAAAACTGAACTCAACAATAATATTAATGACGCTAAGACTGAACTTACCAATAAAGGCCTTCGTTTTAATGCTGATAATAACGATGAAAAAACGAACAAGCTAGGCTCTAAGGTAACAGTAAACGGCGACGACAATATTACGACAGAAATCACGCAAACCGGTGAAGATACGAAGATCGGTCTTAAGTTGAAGAAAGATCTTAATGTTACATCTGTTACGGCTACGGAAACTGTGAAAGCCGGCAATGTGACAATGGGTAAACAAGCCGATGGTGCGAACCCTGCTAATACGGGCAACTATGTGACTGGTCTTGATAATAAGACTTGGAATGCAGGTAATGTCGTATCCGGTCGTGCTGCAACAGAGGATCAATTGAAACAAGCCTTGGCAGGTCAAACTGATACAGGCCTTAAATTCAATGCCAATGTAGGCGGTGTACAAACTAATAAATTAGGCTCTACTATCACTGTTCAAGGTGAAGGCAATGCTGCTGATACCGACTATAGCGGTGACAATATTAAGACGTTCATCAAACAAGATGCTGCAACAGGTAATACAACAATTGATGTAAAAATGAACAAAAACCTTAAGGCTGAATCTGTGAAAGTCGGCAAAGACGGTAAGGATGGCGTATCTCTCACAGGTCCAGATGGGGCTGGCACCGACGGTAAAGTAGCTGTTACAGATAAGAACGGCAAGGATGTAGTGTCTATGTCCGGTAAAGACGGTGTAGGTCACATCGGTTTAACTGGTAAAGATGGTCATAGTGCGGATATTATCGCTGATAAAGGCGCTGCTGATATTAATGGAAATGAAATCACGCGCATTAAATATCAAGATGAAAATGGTACAACCCATCAAGTGGCAACCAAAGATGATGGCATGGCATACGGTGGCGACTCCGGCACTACCATCAAGAAGAAACTTAATGAACAATTGGACATTAAGGGCGGTGTCACCAATGAATCTGAGTTGACCGAAAACAATATTGGAGTTATTAGCAAGAATAATATCCTTAATGTTCGTTTGGCAAAAAATCTGAAAGGCCTAGATTCCATAACTTTCAACAATGGCACTAATGGTGCAAACGGTAAAACCGTTGTTAATGGTGAAGGCATGACCGTTCAAGATAAGGATGGCAACCCGTTGACTGCTATTACAAAGGACGGCGTGAAGATCACCAATGGTCCATCTATGACGAAAGATGGTATTGATGCAGCCGGCAATAAGATTACAAACGTAGCTGACGGTACAAATCCTAAGGATGCGGTTAATAAATCTCAATTGGATACAGCGGCTAACGCTGCTAAAGCAATCGTAACAGAAGGTAATAATATCAAAGTTGATAAGACCACTAATGGTGATGGCTCTACAAATTACAAAGTGGGCCTCAAAGACCAAATAACAATGGGATCTGATGCTACGAAACAAATTGCGATGGATGGTACAACAGGTACGATCAAAGCCGGTGACAAGGTTACAATCGACGGCAACAAAGGCACCATTAAAGCAGGTGATAAAGTTGAAATCGATGGCGATAAAGGCACAATCAAGGCTGGTAATATTGCGATTGACGGTACAAACGGTACAATTAAGGCTGGCGACAAGGTAACTATTGATGGTAAAGATGGTAAGATTGGAGCAGGTAAGGTCTCTGTTGATGGCAAGGACGGTCATGTGACAGGTTTGGAAAACAAAGATTGGGATCCTAACAATATCACAAGCGGTCGTGCTGCTACAGAAGATCAATTGCAGAAGTCCCATAAAGCCTTGGATAATAAGATTAATAACTTAGGTGATGACATTACGAAGAAAGGCATGGATTTTGCCGGTAATACAGGTGATTTCCACCGTGATTTAGGTCAAAAGGTTACCATCAAAGGTGAAGGTCAAGGGGCTGATAGTGACTATTCTGGCGAAAATATTAAAACGGTAGCCGAAAATGGTAATGTTACTATTAAAATGGCTAAGAATCTTAAGACCGATAGTATTACTACCAAAACAGTTACTGCTGATACGGTCAATACTGATAAGGTGAAAGTCGGCAAAAATGGTCAAGATGGCGTTTCCATTACAGGTCCAGACGCTGCGAATGGTACAGACGGCAAAGTAGCTGTTACAGGTAAAGACGGTAAAGATGCTGTATCTATGTCGGGCAAAGACGGCGTTGGTCACATCGGTTTAACTGGCAAAGATGGTCGCAATGCGGATATAATTGCTGATAAGGGTGATTCTGATCTCGGAGGCAATGCTATTACTCGTATTAAGTACCAAGATGAACAGGGCAAGACACATCAAGTGGCAACCAAAGACGATGGTATGAAATACGGTGGCGATTCCGGTAATGTGATTAACAAAAAGCTTAACGAACAGGTAAACGTAGTCGGTGGCATTACTGATGCTAGCAAGTTGACGTCCGAAGATAATTTAGGCGTCGTATCTGACGGCACTAATCTTAAAGTTCGTATGGCAAAAGATTTGAAAGGTCTTACATCTGTAACTACTAAGGATGCTGGAGGTAACTCTACGGTTGTAAACGGCAGTGGCATAACCATTACTCCTGCTAGCGGTAACACTGTAAGTCTTACTAAAGATGGATTGAATAACGGTGGTAAAACAATTAGCAATGTAGGCCCTGGTGTAAACGGCACGGATGCGGTTAACGTAAATCAATTGAAGGGTGTTACGGAAGGAATGGCTAATGCTATTAATTCCGTGGCGGGCGAAACGCAACGTGTAGGTGCTCATGCGGCAGCTATGTCTGCGTTGAAACCGATTCAATATGATCCGTTAGAACCAACTCAAGTGATGGCTGGTATCGGCAATTACAGAGGTGAAACCGCAGCGGCCTTAGGTGTTGCACATTATACATCGGAAGATACTATGTTCCATGCAGGCGTATCTGTTGGTAGTCGTCATAATATGGTGAATGCCGGTGTAACTCGTAAATTCGGTTCTTCTGATGAGAAGAAGGCTATTCCTGAGCGCTACAAGGGCGGTCCTATCAGCTCTATGTACGTAATGCAGGATGAAATGACTGCTTTGAAAGCTGAAAATGCACGCATGAAAGCGCAGGATGAAAAATTAACTGCAGACTATGCGGCATTGAAAGAAGACAACCTTCGTCTACAGAAAGATAATGAAGAAACTAAACGACAATTAGCTCTTATTATGAGTCGTTTAGGCATGTAAATCATATAAATTTCATTTTATATTCATGTGATAAAAATTTGTTGATGTACCAGAAAATACCCATGAAGATTAGATGATTTTAACCCTATATGGTATATAAAATGAAAGAACGAAAGTCTACTATGAAAAGACTTTCGTTCTTTTTTTGTATTTGACTTCACAAACCTTTCATAATAGTGTATAATACAGAACATATAATTTTAATCGAAAATTATGAATATGATTAATTTACTATAAAATCATTAGTTTTAGATTATAAGTGTTGTTTGGCCCATTGTAGCAAGGGTTTTTATGATTGAAAATATATTTAATTGAGTAAGAAAATCAATTTTTAAAAGAAGTTTAAAGTTCTGAAAATAAATGAGCGAAATGTGAAAAAATATATTTACATTCATAAACTAATCTGATATTTTATATGTATAGTAATTAAATTTTTGATGAAAATTTTATTATTTTTAGTGTTTTAGTGTTGGTTTTAGAATCCCTTATAAAACTGTGTGAAAGGTAGGTACTACTAAATGAATCGTATTTATAGGGTAATTTGGAGTCAGGTACGGGGCGCATATGTCGTTGTATCTGAAATCGCAAAAAGCCATACTCGTGGCTCCAAAAGCTTTGTTAGTAATTCCGCTAAAGCTTCGGTAAAAGTTGGCTTGGCGGCTATGGTTTTAACCTGTGGTAGTGGGTTGATTTCGGGTGTTGATGCAGCGCCTAACAGAGGCCTTTCTTTGGCTCCTGGTGAAGGCCCTAATGATGGTGGGTTTACATATTTATATCCTAGCCAAAATTCTCCTTATATTCAGATGTATGATTACAAAACACCAGGAAATCCAGGACAAGGATATTTATATACAAATAATAAGGTGTTTGGTATCCAAATCGGTAACAATGCGAATGCCCGTGCTAATGATGGTTCTGTGTCTGGTATTTCTATCGGTGACTATTCCCAATCTCGTGCGTTGGGTATCGGTTTAGGCCACTATGCTCAATCTGAACAAATCGGTGCTATTGCTGTTGGCTCTGCTGCTAAAGCAAAAGGCTTTAACTCCTTGGCGATGATGCGTCAAGCCTATGCAGGTGAACAATATGCGGCAGCTATCGGTACGGCAGCATCCGCACAAGGTAAAGCTAGCTTGGCTATGGGTCATTCCGCATTAGCAACAGGTGATCAATCTATTGCTATCGGTTCTGCAAATCCAACACCAATGAAGGATGATAAAGGTACACCGTATACAGCATATGACGGAACTACTAATACTCAAGCTAATGCAGCTCGTTCTATTGCTATCGGTCAAGGTGCTAAATCAGATACTGAAGATAGCGTAGCTATGGGTACTAGTGCGTATGTAGCATCAGGTTCAAATTATAAAGGTGAAGGTTATGTAAGAGGCGTAGCCATCGGTAACCGTGCTACATCTAAAGGCATTCAAGGCGTAGCTATCGGTAATACGGCTGCTCATTACCGCGATAATGCAGTGGCAATCGGTAATGCTGCTACAACTTACGCAAAAGACGGCGTTGCCATCGGTAACAATGCTGAATCCGGTATTCAAAATGACCCGACTGTTAAAGTAAATAACTCCGTTGCTGTAGGTAACTCTGCACGTGCTCATGGTGGTTCCGGCGTTGCTCTTGGTAATGATACATATGCATTGGGCGGGTCTTCTGTGGCTGCAGGTAATGCGGCATGGGCTTTAGGCGAACGTTCCACAGCTATCGGTAACAATGCTCATTCCGAAGGTTACGGCTCTATTGCTATGGGTCGTGAAGCGAGTGCTTTGAGCACTCAAGATGGGGACAAGAAAAATGTTGTGGCTATCGGTGATGATGCACAAGCAACTGGTTCCCGTTCCATCGCATTGGGCGTAAGCGCTCAAGCTGGTACATTAGAACGTGTACGTGATCGTAGCGTTTACAAAGATAATCCTGAATTAATCACTAAACTTAAAGCTCAAAAAGAAGTAACTGATGCGGTAGCAATCGGTAGCGAAGCAAGTGTACAAGAAAACGAAGGTTTAGCTCTCGGCAGCCAAGCAACAGTAAATAATGTTCGTGGCGTTGCCTTAGGTGCTAAATCTACAACAGCTGCTCCTGTAAGCACTGCTAGTGAAACAATTAACGGTTTGAAATACAACTATGCAGGTGGTACTGCTGATTCCACAGTTAGCGTAGGTAATACTTCTACAAAACGTACAATTACAAACGTTGCTGCTGGTCGTGTAAGTGCACAATCTACAGATGCTATTAATGGTAGCCAATTATATGGCGTTGCTAATGCAGTAGGTAATGTAGCTAACAGCACTAAGAATATCTTAGGCGGCAATGCTCAGGTTGACCAAAACGGCTCTATCACCATGACTAATATTGGTGATACAGGTAAAAACACTATTCATGAAGCTATCAAATCCGCAAATTCTGGTTGGGAACTTCAAGTTAATGGCCAAAAGGTTAAAGATGTAAAAGCTCCAAACCGTACAGTGAACTTTAACGCTGGTAAAAATATTAAATTAGAAGGCTCTGGAGACAATGTTACGGTTGCAACAGTTGATAATGCAAACTTCAACTCCGTTACAACTGGTAGCGTATCTATGAGCAAAACCGGTATCAATGCTGGTGGTTATCAAATTACCAATGTACAATCTGGCGGTGATACATTAACAAATGCGGCTAATATCGGTGATATTTCTCGTATTGCTGCAAAATACGATAAATACTTGCAACGTGGTTCTGCAACGTATGAAGCAAACGGTAATGGCAAGATTAACATGACCGGTACAAATGGTTTGACTGCTGAAGTAACAGGTTTGAAAAACACGTATGTTACATCTGGTACAGTATCCAATGACGGTAAGAGATTGACATTGACACGTAATGACAATCAAACATTCGATGTTGATATCTCTAAAATCTCTAATGGTCTTTCCAAAACTGACTACCGTTTGATTGCAAACCCTGCAGCAGGTAGCAATGGCGAATATAAAGTAGCTGCTGATGGTAGCATGACATTGACTGTTGCTGATGCTGATGGTTCCAACCCTAGACAAGTTAAGTTGACGAACCTTGCTTCTAAAGAGCAACAAGATATCAATACTACTAATATCACAAATAACACTAACAAAATCGCTAAAGGCTTAAGCTTCCAAGGCGATAACAATGTTAAAATCAACAAACAACTTGGCGATACTTTAGGTATTACAGGTGGCGCTACAGGTGCTTTGTCTGACAACAACATCGGTGTTGTAGCTAAAGACGGCAACCTTAATGTTAAGTTGGCAAAAGACCTAACAGGTTTGAATAGCGTAACTGCAGGTTCTGTTCGCGTAGGTAAACATAGCGACAATAAAAACTATGTAACTGGTTTGGACAATAAAGAATGGAATGTTCAAAACCCTACCATCACATCTGGTCGTGCAGCAACTGAAGATCAGTTGAAAAAAGTGTCTGATGAAATCAAGACTACTAATGCGGCTAAAACAGATTACCGTTTGATCAACAATGCAAACTCTGCAGACGGTTCTTACTCTGTAGAAAACAACAAGGTTGACTTAAAAGTTAAAGATGAAGCTCATCCTAACAACCCTGCTAATACAGTAACAATCAATAACATCGCATCCAAAACTGAATTGGATAAATTGACAGAACGCGCTGTTAAATATGATCTTAACGGTACTACTGTTAATAAAAATAAGGTTACTTTGGAAGGTCAAGGCGGTACAACAATTACTAACTTGAAAGCTGGTGAAGTATCCTCTACTTCTACAGATGCTGTAAACGGTAGTCAATTACATGATGTGAAAATCGAAGCAGGTAAACATTCTAAAGTTACTGTTTCCGATGATAACCTCAAATTGACAACTACTCCTGCTACAAGCACTGAAGGTGCTAAATATGATCTTCGTTTGAACAACAAAGTGACATTGGGTAGCGGTAATAATCAAGTAGTTCTTGATGGTACAGCAGGTAGAGTAACTGCTAGTGGCGTTGTAATGGGCGCTCAAACTGTTCAAAATACGAAACATGCAAGCGAAACTGGTAATTATGTAACTAACTTGAGCAATAAGAGCTGGGATTCCACATCTATCGTATCCGGTCGTGCAGCGACTGAAGATCAGTTGAAAAAAGTTAGTGAACAAATTACTCAACAAGGTAGCAGTGCAACTGACTATCGTCTTGTAAGAAACTCCGCTGGTGACGGTTCCTACAAGGTAAACGACAATGGTGAAGTATCCTTGACTGTAGAGGATAAAAACCATGCAGGCGTTAAAGAGCAAGTTACAATCAATAACATTGCATCCAAGACTTCTGTAGATAAATTGACAGATCGTGCTGTTAAATATGACATCAATAACGGTGTTGTTGATAAAACTAAGGTAACATTGGAAGGTGCTAATGGTACTACTATTACAAATGTAAAAGATGGTGCTGTAACAGCTACATCTACAGATGCTATTAATGGTAGCCAATTGTTCAAGACTAAAGAAGAATTGATCAATAAAGGCATGAAATTCGGTGCTGACTCCGGTAACGTAATCAATAAAAAACTTGGTGAACAAGTAAACGTTAAAGGTGGCATTACAGAAGCATCCAAATTGACTGCTGAAGACAATATCGGTGTTGTATCCGATGGCTCTAACGACTTGAAAGTTCGTTTGGCTAAAGACCTTAAAGGTTTGAATAGCGTAACTGTAGGTGATACAAAAGTTACTTCCAACGGTGTAACTATCAGCAACGGTGCTACAAACAATGCATCTGTATCCCTTACTAAAACTGGTTTGGATAACGGTGGTAACAAGATTACTAACGTTGCTCGTGGTACAATCGATAGCGATGCAGTAAACTTGGCGCAATTGAAAGAAGTATCCAACAGTGCATCTGCAGCAAATACAAAGGTAGCTGAAGGTAAAAACATTAAAGTTGATGAAAGCATCGACAATGTAACTAAAGCTAAAACATATACTGTAGGCTTGAAAGATGAAGTAACATTAGGCGCAGGTAATACAGCTATCAATATCAACGGTACAACAGGTATCGTGAAAGCCGGCACTGGCGATAATGCTGTGACTATCAATGGCACAAATGGTACTATCAACTCCGGTAAAGTAACTATCAATGGTACTACAGGTACTGTTAACGAATTGACTAACAGAACTTGGAACCCTAAAGCTATTACTAATGGTCAAGCTGCTACAGAAGATCAATTGAAAGTAGTAGACAATAAAATTGATACTACAAAAACTGAAATCGTAGAAAAAGGCTTGAATTTCCAAGGCGATGCAGGTACTGCAATTCATAAAGATCTTGGTCAAACATTGAAAATCTCTGGCGGTCAAGCTGATGCATCTAAACTTTCAGAAAATAACATCGGCGTAGTTAATAACAACGGCGTATTGAATGTTAAACTTGCTAAAGATTTGACAGGCTTGAACAGCGTAACAACTGGTGCTACAACTATTAACAACAATGGTTTGACAATCGGTGGTAACACATTTGTTACAAGCAACGGCTTCAATGCTAACGATACTCAAATCACAAACGTGAAAGCTGGTACAGAGGATAACCATGCAGTTAACCTTAAACAGTTGAAAGAAGTATCCAATAACGCAGCGGCAGCTAAAACTGTTGTAAAAGCAGGTAAAAACATCAATGTAACTGATTCTGAAGATCCACTTACTAAAGCTAAGACTTATACAGTTGGTTTACAAGACACAGTAACATTGGGTTCTGGCAATACTGCTGTTAATATCGACGGCACAAAAGGTATTGTGAAAGCTGGCGAAGGCAATAATGCTGTAACTATCAACGGTACAAACAGCACAATTAATGCTGGTAACGTAGCGATTGACGGTGTAACAGGCAATATCAATTCCGGTAAAGTTCTTGTTAACGGTGCTAAAGGTACTGTAAACAACTTAACAAATATCACTTGGGATGCTGACCATATCACAAGCGGTCAAGCTGCAACAGAAGATCAATTGAAAGTTGTTGATAAGAAAATTACTGACAATGGTAATAACTTGACTAAGAAGGGCTTGAACTTCAAAGGCGATGACGCTACAAGCATTCATAAAGATCTTGGCGAAACATTGGATATCAACGGCGGTATCGCGGATACGTCTAAATTGTCCAACAATAACATCGGTGTGGTATCTGAAAACGGCAAGTTGAATGTTAAACTCGCTAAAGAGTTGACTGGCTTAACAAGTGTAACAACTGGTGCTACAACAATTAATAACGAAGGTTTAACAATTGGTGGTAAGAAATTCGTTACAGCTAACGGTTTTGATGCTAACAATACACAAATCAAAAACGTAAAAGCTGGTACTGACGGTAATGATGCAGTTAACTTGAATCAATTGAATGAAGTTAAAAATGCATCTAATACAAAAGTAGAAGGTAGCAAAAACATCGACGTTGATGAAACTGTAGATCCAACTACAAAAGCTAAAACTTACACAGTTGCGTTGAAAGATACTGTAACATTAGGTTTCGGTAACACAGCAGTTAACATCGATGGTACAAAAGGTATCGTAAAAGCTGGCGACGGCACTAATGCAGTAACTATCAATGGCGTAAACAGCACAATTAATGCTGGTAAAGTAGCAATTGATGGCGTAACAGGTAACATCAATGCAGGTAAAGTTCTAGTTAACGGTGCGAACGGTACTGTAAACAACTTGACTAACATTACTTGGGATCCTGCACATATCACAAGCGGTCAAGCTGCAACAGAAGATCAATTGAAAGTTGTAGATAACAAAATTGATAAGAACACTGAAAACTTGACTAAGAAAGGCTTGAACTTCCAAGCTGATTCTGGCGAATTAATTCATAAAGATCTTGGTCAAACATTGGATGTTGTAGGTGGCATTACTGATAAAGCTAAATTGTCTGACAACAATATCGGTGTGGTATCCGAAAACGGTAAGTTGAATGTTAAACTTGCAAAAGATTTAACAGGCTTGAACAGCGTAACAACTGGTCAAACAACAATCAACAACAATGGCTTGACTATTGGTGGTAATACATTTGTTACAAACAATGGTTTCAATGCAAACAATACACAAATCAAAAATGTTAAAGCTGGTACAGAAGATAGTGATGCTGTTAACCTTAAACAATTGAACGAAGTAAAAGCTGCGTCCGATACTAAGGTAAAAGGTAGCAAGAACATCCATGTTGAAGAAGAAATCAACGATCTTACAAAAGCTAAAACATACACTGTAAACTTGAAAGACACAGTGACTTTGGGTTCCGGTAGTACATCAGTTCATTTCGATGGTACAACAGGTATCATTAGAGCTGGCGAAGGTGCTAATGCTGTAAATATCAATGGTACAAACGGTACAATCAACTCCGGTAAGGTAACTATCAACGGTGGTTCTGGTACTGTTAACGATTTGACTAATAGAACTTGGGATCCTAATAAGATCACTAATGGTCAAGCTGCAACAGAAGATCAATTGAAAGTTGTAGACAACAAAATTGATAAGAACACTGAAGACTTGACTAAGAAAGGCTTGAACTTCAAAGGCGACTCCGGTGAAGCTATCCATAAAGACCTCGGTCAAACATTGGAACTCAAAGGCGGCGAAGCTGATGCTTCTAAACTTTCAAATGGTAACATTGGCGTAGTTAATGAAAACGGTAACTTGAACGTTAAACTTGCTAAGAACCTTAAAGGTCTTGATTCCGTAACTGTTGGTTCCGATCCAAACAAACAAGTTGTTCTTGATGATAAGGGCGTATCTGTAGGCGGTAAAACTTACATTTCTAACGAAGGCTTAAACGCAAATAATCAAAAGATTACTAACGTGGCAGCTGGTGTAAATGATACAGATGCAGTTAACGTTCAACAGTTGAAGAGCAGCATGGCGGCAGCAACTACAACAGTGAAAGCTGGCGATAGCGGCAATACAACTGTAACAGCTACAACAAATGCGGATAAGTCCAAAACATACACTGTAGATATCAAAAAAGACTTGAACTTACGCAGTGTGATTACCACTACTGACGATAAGAAATTCTCTACTGTAACAAACGGTGTAGGTGTTACAAGCACTGATACATTTGGTAATACAACTGCTCTTACTGCAGGTAATGTGAAAGTATCCGATAATCAAAATAATACAACTCAAACAACAGCTAAAGGTGTACTTGTAGATAATCCAACTAAGGCCACTGAATTGACTGCTGATGGTGTTGTAACTACTGATAAACGGACTAAGAGCACAAGAACAACTGCAGATGGCATGGTAGTTACATCCGGCATGGGTGGTACTAAAGTAACTACTACTGTTAGCAGCAACGGTGTTGCAATTACTACTCCTCCAGCAGGTCAAGGTTCCCCTAAAGATGGTACTGGTGCAGTAACATTGACTAAGGACGGCTTGAACAATGGCGGTAATAAAGTAGTTAACATGGCAAGTGGTTATGGCGAAGGCGAAGATATCAACAATATTGCTGATAATAGCAGCAGCTTAACAAATGGTGCTAACATCGGTGACTTGAAGAAAGGTATCGACGGACTTAAGAAAGCTGGCTTAGACTTTGCAGGTGATAAAGGTGAATTCCATCGTGACCTAGGTCAAAAAGTGACTGTTAAAGGTGGCGTTACTGATGAAAGCAAACTTTCCACTGCAAACAATATCGGTGTTATCTCCGATAATAACGGCAGCTTGAATGTTCGTTTGGCAAAAGATATTACTGGTATCAATTCCATTACAACTATGGATAACTCCGGTCATACAACTGTGACAAACGGTAACGGTATCACAATCAAAAATAATGGTGGTGGCAGCGTATCCTTAACAAGCTCTGGTTTGAACAACGGTGGTAATAAGATTACTAACGTAGCACCAGGCGAAATTAGCTCCACTTCTACTGATGCTGTTAATGGTTCCCAACTTAATCGTGTTGCAAACAGCATGAATAATGTTGTAAACGAAGTTCGTCAAGTTGGTGCTATGTCCTCCGCGTTGTCCGCATTGAAACCTATGGCTTATGACCCTTACGAACCTACTCAAATCATGGCAGGTTACGGTAACTACCGTGGTGACTCCGCATTGGCATTAGGTGTGGCTCATTACAAAAATGAATCCATGATGTTACATGCTGGTGTAGCTTGGGCAGGCAGCAATAGCCATATGATGGCAAATGCTGGTGTAACTTGGAAAGTAGGTAACAGAGACGGCGAAGCAGAAACTGCAGATCGTTATCGTAAAGGACCTATCAGTTCTACATATGCAATGCAACGTGAACTTGCTGCAATGAAAGCTGAAAATCAAGGATTAAAAGGTGAAGTAGCTGATTTGAAAGCTGAAAATGAACAAATGAAAGCTAATATTGCTGCAATGATGGCAAGACTAGGTTTATAATACGTTCATACTGAACATTACGGGTTGAGGATTCCCTTTTGGGGGTCCTCCCACCCGATTTAATTCGTTGATAGAAAAGAGGAATATATAATGAAAAAATCCACTTTGCTTGCTTTCACAGCGGCAGTATTATTCGGCAGTGGCGTATTCCATGTTAATGCGGCATCTGCTACATTTGATGATCCATTGCTTTTACCAAATCCAGCTAAAGTGCCTACAACAGGTTCTGTTGTATTGGTTCCTGTAGCTAGCCCTCAGGCGGTGCAAAGTATCCATGAATTTGTGAAAGCATGGGAAAATGCGGAAAAACACATTGCTTTAGCTGAAAGCAAAAAGAATAATCATCAAGCGTTAACTAAAGAAGAAGCTAAATGGTTACATTCTAAAGATAAGCATAATTATGCTGATTATTTCCGTAAACATTCTTTAGGTTATGTACATGGCCAAGAAACTGCATTGAACTGGAATGGTGAAAACCGTAATAAAAACGAGTATAGCTATTACACATTCCCTAAATATGATAAGGACCAAGGTTACACAAATAGCTATGGTTACAATGTATTGCGCAGCATGGTTGATCGCATGAATGAATTGCTTCAAAAACAAAAGGCCGTTGGCGGTCCTTTGACTGATGAAGAAGCACAAGCATTGGAAGATGCTATGCTTGATATCATGGCTCAAGATCAAGAACATGTATCTAATGAAGAATTGCGTTATTACATGAATGAAGCAGTTTGGTTTGCTACAAAACAAACTGTAAAAAATATGTCTGCAGAAGAACCTTCTGTTGGAGACATGCACGAAATTAACCTTCGTGAAGCGATTCAGACAGATAACTAATCATCTAATACATATATAATCACATTATATGTACAGCTTTTGTTATAAGGAATGTGCAGTTGCAATAACCTTATATATAAAAGTTTTTATATACAGTGTTGAGACACAAATAAGGGATTCTATTAACACACTGTCATATAGACAAGAAGTCGCAACAGAATGCAATAGATGTATTCTTGTTGCGGCTTTTTTTATTTTAAATTCTCCCTATATGATATGTCTAAAAAAGTAATATAACTCAAGTTT
>ERZ773265.1190-NODE-1190-length-14075-cov-102.147076_pt1 | contig 14075 bp, 8 predicted proteins | sample MGYA00580512_ERZ773265 | MGnify/ENA primary metagenome ERZ773265 (study PRJEB29015, sample SAMEA2738169) | human oral metagenome | biome: human oral; feature: human-associated habitat; material: saliva | place: China | collected 2183 ... | reverse complement strand
GGGCGGTACCCTCGAGGCGGTCCACACGACCGGTGAGCAGCGCATCCAGCTCGCCAACCTCACCGGCGGGATCGAAGGGTACGGGCACACGCACCGCGAAGGAGCCTTCAACACCGAGGTTCTGCCAGCCGGCGTCACCCATGTGCTGGCGGTAGTAGTAGCTCAGGCGCAGAATCATGCGCTTGGCGCGCTCGTAGAGGGCATAGGATTCCCAGGGCACGCGCTCGCGGTACTCTTCGTCGGTTTCGTCCTCCTTGCGGGCGGGCACGCCGAGGGAGCTAATGCGCTCGTCGAGGGCAGTTTGGAGCTCTTCGAGGGTGCCGGTCGGGTACTCCTCGGCGATGGCGTGAACGAGCGTGCCAAGGGAGCGGGACAGGTCGGTTTGGGCTTCCGCGCGGGCGGCGGAAACCAGCCAGTCCAGCGGGGAGTTATGGATGGTTTCCAGGCGCGAAGGCGAAAGCGTAATCGTGCGGCGACCGGGGGTTTCAGCCTGTTCTTCGCCGTCTTCACCGTGGTTTTCATCCAGCTCAGCGTGGTCTGCCGGGCGGTGCGCAAAGAGTAGCTCCGTGCTGGAAAGCGGCAGCAGACCCCACCACTCGTCGGGTGCGGCGCCGGGCGCCTGCGCATTCGCCAGGCGCGCCAGAGTGCGGGAGGCGGCATCGAGTCGGTACGCGGAAGCCTCCGGGGTGAGCGCCTCTTCCTCCGGTGCGTTGTGCATCGGTGCGCCATCCTGAGCGTCTTCGGCACGCATCGCGTTCATCGATTCCTCAACGAGGGTGCGGCGAAGCTCCGCCACGAGGGAACGCAGGGTCGCGGGGCGGCGCACGCGGGTGATGGGCACGTCCGTGGAGTCGCCGACCGCGTCGGTGGGCAGCACGAAGTCGAAGAACTCACCGGGTGCCTGGTCGTCGTTGCGCACGGCGGTGAGCACGAGGCGAGTGCTGGCTCGGGTGGCGGCAACGGCGAACATGCGTAGCTCGTCGTGGCGGGTGTCGCGCACGCGTTCGGGGTAGCTGCGGATGCGCGCGGGCGGCACCGGCTGCTCACTCTCGCCCGCCTGTTGTTCTGCCTGTTGTGCGCGCTGGCGGAGGCGCGCATCGCACAGGTCCACAAGGTCGCCGGTGCTCAGCAGGGAGCCGCGCACGGTGGTGTTGGGCCAGGTGCCTTCCTGCAGGCCGCATACATATACGGTGCGCCAGGACTGACCGGCTGCGAGCGCGGGGGTGAGAATCTCGACCGCGTCTTGGCGTACGCCGCGGGCGGCGAGGGTGTCCATGGGCAGGTCCTGCGCGTCGATGAAGTCGAGGAACTGCTCGGCACCGGCGCCGCGCATCTGCTCGTCGAATCGGTCGGCGGCTTCGAAGAGACCAATCATGGCGTCGAGGTTGCGGTGGGCGGCATCGGCGTCGGGGCCTGCGCTGCGCGACTGGGTGACCCAGGTTTTTTCGAGGCCGCTGGCTTCCCAGAGCGCCCAGAGCACTTCGGTGCTGGTGGATTCGGGGCGCGCGAGTGCTTTACGTCCGGCGGAGAGCACGGCTGCGATGCGGTGCACGGCGCGTCCTACGCCCTCTTCGGGGAGGGTTTCGGGGTGTAGCAGTGCACCGAGGAGCAGGTCGTCGCTGGGGCGGTGGCCGCCGCTTTGCAGTTCGATGGATCGTAGTTGCTGGCGGAGTCGTCGCACGTCCATGCTGGATGCGCCACCGAGTCGGGAGGTGAGCAGGGTGATGGCGCTCTGCGCGCCACCGAGGGGGTTGGCGCGGCTTTCCTCGGCGATGACGTCGTCGAGGCTTCGGCGCATGAGCTCTTCAGCTTCGGTGGCGCTGAGGGTTTCGTAACCGCCATGCTCGGCCGCCTCCGCACCTTCTGCAGCGGGCATGTGCACGGCGGGGTTCAGTGCCTTCTCGCCGCGCTTGCGGGCGTAGACGAGCAGGCTGAGCGCGTCGAGGAAGGGGCGTACGGCGGGCTCGTCGCGCACCGGCACGAGCGCCGCGGAGGTACGCGAGGGAATACCGTTCGAGGAGAGCACGCGGCGGATGCGCGCCACGTCCGCGCTGCTACGCACGATGATGGCGGACTCGCGGTAGGGGTGGTTGCCGTAGATGCGTTCTTCGAGCAGCATTTGGGCGATGAGGTTCGCCTCGTCCTGGGAGCTGGAGAGCGCATACTTATACACGCCGGCGGGTGCGGTGCGGTAGTGCGCGGGGTCGAGGATTTTGCCGTCGGCGCCCAGGTGCAGCAGCGGTTCGTTGGCGGCGCCCCAGGTGAGGGCTTCGTCGGCGGGGGTGGTGTTGATGCGTCCGAAGGTTGCGGTTGCGGGAGCACCATTCTTTGCGCCGTTCTTTACCCCCTCCTGCACACCATTCTTTGTCCCTTCCTGTTCAGCGGTGAGCGGCACGAACCGGGTGTAGCGCGGCAGACGGCGGCGAATGTCCGCCACAAGCGGCATCATGAGTGCGGGCAGGCGGTAGGAGGTGGTGAGGGTACGTTCGGCCAGGTGCGGGAAGCTTTCGGGTAGCGTGCGCACCAGGTCGGGGCGGGCACCGCGGAAGCCCTGGACGACGGCTTCGTCGCTGTAGGTCATGACAACCTGGGGGCCTTCAGCGAAGAGGTCGGGGTGGGTTTCGGTCAGGTGCGCGGCGTCTGCGGGGGCGACTTCTGCGGCGATGAGGCGCAGTAGCCGGTAGATGGATGGACTGAGTTCCTGCACGTCATCGATGAGAATCAGGTCGTAGCGGCGGCGTTCTCCGGCAAGGAATTCGGGGGCGCGCAACAGTAGCCGGCAGGCGTCGTTGATGAGTACTGCCGGGTCGTAGGCGTTTTTGGCGCGGAGGGCTCGCACGGCACGGTATTCGGTGTGCAGTTGGGCGAGGGCGTGCCAGGCGGGCTGGTTGTGTTCGGTGGCGAGGGCGTGTACGTCTTCGGCGGTGAGGTCGTATTCTGCCATGCGGTCGAAGAAGTCACGGATTTCGTGGCGGAATCCGCGGGTTGCGAGGGCGTCGCGGAGTACGTCGGGCCAGGCGGGTCCGGGCGCGATGCCTTCGGCGTGGTTGGCGAGTAGTTCGCCGATGATGACGTCTTGTTCGGGGCCGGAGAGGAGTTTGAGGTTGCCTTCTACGCCGCTGAGTAGCCCGCGGGTTTGGGCTCGTTTGAGCAGGTCGAAGGCGTATGCCGCCCAGGCGCGGGTGGGTGCTACGGAGAGGCTTCGATCGCTGGATGCGGCGATGGTGTCTCGCATGCGGGTTGCGGCGGTGCGGGTGGGTGCGAGGATGAGCAGGCGGGCGGGGTCGTTCCCGTCGGCGAGGTAGCGCAGGGCGCGTTCGGTGAGGTGGTGGGTTTTACCGGTTCCGGGGATGCCGGTGAGAAGTTGGGTTGTCATGGTTTCAGTCTATCGGCTGTGGCTCGATTACACCTTGTCGGCGGTCATTTGGGCTCGTCAGCTACTTATGTGCCGTCTCGGTGACTTAATATGCTGCTCCGCCGGGGGCTTATCCACAGCCGCGTGACGACCGGGCGCGCGCCTGCACCGCCGCTGGGTTAGTCTTATAGCATGACCTGGATGAACGGCCTGCGCGCCACTTTTGACCTTGAAACCACCGGTGTGGACGTCACCACCGCCCGCATCGTGACTGCTTCCCTGATCCTGCTGGACCCTCAGGGTAATGTGGTGCGCCGTGGCGAGTGGCTTGCCGACCCCGGCGTTGAGATCCCCGCCGGTGCCGCCGCAGTGCACGGTATTACGACCGAGTACGCGCGTGAGCACGGCCGTCCCGCCCGCGAGGTCGTGTGGGAGCTTGCCGGCGCGATTGGTGCGCTGAACCTTGACGGTGTGCCGATTATTGCCTTCAATGCCGCCTACGATTTTTCGGTGCTGCACCACGAGATGCTGCGCCACAACATTGCCAACGGTGAGCTGCCGCCCGGTGTGGTGCTCGACCCGTACGTTCTGCATAAGCACGTGATTCCGCGTAAGCGCGGCAAACGCACCCTGGAGGTTCTCGCCGCTGAGTACGGTGTCTCCTTGGAGAACGCGCACACGTCCGCTGATGATGCGTTGGCGGCGGAGCGTCTGCTGGTGAAGCTGACCGAGCAGTTCCCCGAGGTTCTCAACGTGGATGCGCGCCAGCTGCACGAGCAGCAGATTCAGTGGGCGGCGGAGCAGGCGGCGAGCTTCCAGGCGTGGTTGCGTACGCAGCCGGGTAAGGAATCTGAGGTCATTGACGGCCGCTGGCCCGTGCGCCGATAAAACTGCGCCGCTAAACTCGCCCCGGCCTCCCAAACACCTCTCCTTTACTGACGGGCTGACACTATCCCCGCAGGGGCTTCTCCCCTATGCTAGAAGGTAACCGCACCTACACGAATAGCACGTGAATAGCACGACCCGGAAGGCCTCTCATGGATGATCAGCCCCGCACTACCGAGCCGTACCCTGACACTAATACGCGCAGTATCTATCTGGGGTCTACCCGTCTGGCGCATGAGCACCTGGTGGCGCAGTCTCAGGTGGTGCTCCGCCTGGGCCGCATCCTGATGAAGTCGGGTGCAAGCGCGTACCGTATTAAGGCGTCGATGGCGCGTTTGGCGAAGGCTGTGGGGTTGAAGGAGCATCACGCGCAGGTGACCTTCACCGAAATTTCGACCTCTTCGTACACGGAGGGTAATTTCCGTACCGAGGTCGCTGAGCAGCGCACGATGGGCATTAACGCTCATAAGCTGGATCAGTTGGGTAAGTTCATTTCTGAGCTTCCTGAAAAGATCACCCCTGCGGAGGCGAACGCCGAGCTTGACCTTATTGATTCGGCGAAGCCTCTGTACACCCGCTGGATGTTGGCGCTGGCGTCGGCGGTAGCGTGTGCCGGGTTCGCGTTCCTGAACCGGGGCGGCCTGGTGGAGTGCTCGGTCGTGTTCTTCGCAGCGGGTGCCGGCCAGTTTTTGCGTTCGACTCTGCTCAAGCGCGGGGTGAGCCATTTGGCAACGTGGATGGCGTGCGGCTTCCTGGCGGCGGGCCTGTACATTGCGATTGTTAATGTGCTGGTCGCGGCGGGTTGGGTTAGCCCGAACCATATGATTGGTTTTATTTCGTCGGTACTGTTCTTGGTGCCCGGTTTCCCCATGGTGACGGGTATGCTCGACATTTCTCGTATGGACTTTTTGGCGGGTATTTCGCGCCTGACCTATGTGGGTTTGCTGCTGATTAGTGCGTCGTTTGCGGTGTGGCTGTTGGGTTCGCTGTTCCATTTGCCGTTGGCTACTCCGGCGCCTCTTACTCTGGATCCGACCCTGGATTTGCTTCTGCAGGTGCTTTCTTCGGGTGTTGCGGCGGCTGGCTTTGCGATGCTTTTTGCCGCTTCCCCGGTGGCGTGCGTGTGGGGTGGCGTGATTGCTGCGGTGGCTAACCCCGCCCGTATTCACATGGTGGAGGCGGGCATGCCCGCGCATATGGCGGCAACGATTGCCGTGTTTGGTGTGGGTATTTTGGCTGAGATTGTGGCGCCGCTGCATCAGCGTAAGTACACGCGTATTTCCCTGTCGGTTCCGGCGGTGGTGACGATGGTTCCGGGTGTGCTGTTCTACCGTTCCATGTCGCATTTTGCCAGCGGTGACATGTACTCGGCGGCGACCGGTTTTGTGCAGTCCCTACTGATTTTCATGGCGTTGGGTATGGGCCTGGCGTTTGTGCGTCTGCTCTTTGATAAGAACTGGCTGTTTGATCAGGACACTCAGGTGCTGAACCGTCTGGACACTGACCGGCACCTGCGTTAGCGCGTTGCGCATCCTCTCTGTTCCCTAACTTGTTTGTTGTGTTTTATCGTCACCTTTCGGTACGTTCAGGTGCTTGTCACCTGCGGTTCATCTGTAGCGCCTATGATGGTTAGGTACGGGACGCTCATAGCGTGCGGGCTTCGTCGCCTGGTGCACATCGTCCCCTGTAATTCTTTAGTTCGCCGTCCCTGTTGAAAGGCACCGATACGATGACTCCTTCCTCTACCCACCCGCTGCACCACGAAGCCAGCGAGAAGCTGTTTGAGCGTTCTCGCGCGGTGATTCCCGGCGGTGTGAATTCCCCGGTGCGCGCCTTCAATTCTGTGGGCGGCACTCCTGCGTTTGCGGCGAAGGCTAAGGGCGCGTACCTGTACGATGCGGACGGCAACGAGTACGTTGACCTGGTCTGCTCGTGGGGTCCGTCGATTCTGGGTCACGCGCATCCGCAGGTGGTTGAGGCGGTTCAGCAGGCGGCTGAGCGCGGCCTGTCGTTTGGTGCGGCGAGCGCGCCGGAGGCTGAGCTGGCTGAGCTGGTGGTCAACCGTATTAACGCGGCGATTCCCGGTGCAATTGATCAGGTGCGTATGGTGTCGACCGGTACTGAAGCGACCATGACTGCGATTCGTCTGGCGCGTGGTGTGACTGGTCGCGACAAGATTATTAAGTTTGCGGGCTGCTACCACGGTCACGTGGATGCGCTGCTTTCCGAGGCTGGTTCGGGTGTGGCTACCCTGGCGTTGCCGGGTTCTGCTGGCGTGACTGCCGCAACCGCCGCGGAGACCATCGTTCTGCCCTATAACGACCTGGACGCTGTACGTGAGGCGTTCGCGAACCATGAGGGCCAGATTGCCGCAATTATTACTGAGGCGGCGCCCTGCAACATGGGCGTGGTGACCCCCGAGCCCGGTTTCAACCGTGGCCTGCACGAGATTGCTCACGCGAATGGTGCGCTCGTCATTTTTGATGAGGTGCTGACCGGTTTCCGTGTGTCTTCGGCTGGTTACTGGGGTTACGCGGCTCCCGAGGATGGCGGCTGGGTTCCCGATATTTTCACGTTCGGCAAGGTCATTGGTGGCGGTATGCCCATCGCGGCGCTGGCCGGTAAGCGTGAGGTCATGGAGTACCTGGCGCCGGTCGGCCCCGTCTACCAGGCGGGTACCCTCTCCGGTAACCCGCTGTCCGTCGCGGCGGGTATTACGACCCTGACCCTGGCTGATGCCGCCGTCTACGCGCACCTGGATTCGCGTAGCGCCCAGCTGCAGCAGGCTCTGACCGAGGCGTTCAACGCCGCCGGTGTGGACCACTCCATCCAGAGCGCCGGTAACCTCTTCTCGGTGGCGTTTGGCACCTCTCGGGAGGGCGTGCACAACTACGCCGACATCAAGGCCTCGGCAACCAGCCGCTACAACGCGTTCTTCCACTCCATGCTCGAATCCGGCGTGTACCTGCCGCCGAGCGCATTCGAGGCGTGGTTCGTTTCTGCCGCACACGACGATGAGGCGATGGACCGTATCATCTCGGCTCTTCCGGCTGCCGCAGCTGCTGCCGCATCCGCTTAGGGGTTTGAGAGACGTAAGGAGGTGAGCCGCTCATGGATCTGAGCGCTCTGGGACTGCCCATGGAGCAGCTACGCGACGTGTGGCTAATCGCCTTCATGGTGTACGTGGGCTTGTGCCTGCTGGTGGATATCGCCTACCCGGTTCCCATCAAGAAGGAGAAGGCAGCCGAACTGTACCTTGAGGTGTCCGGTTCGCCCGTTGATGAGGCGCGCCGCGCCACCGCGGAACGCACCGCGATGGGTGCGCCGCTGAGCTCCTCCCGCAAGGGTAGCGCCACGAAGAAGGCGAAGAAGAAGCTGGATTCTATTGAGGGCGCTGGCGTGTTTGGCGGCTGGTTCCACACGGTCATGTACCTGTGGGGCTGGATTGTGGCGGTCTCCATTTTCACCCTGTACTGGGATATTGTGTACGACGGCGTTGTGCTGCCGGCGTTGCTTCTGCCGTTCCTCATGGTGTATCTGGGGGCGCGTATTGGCCGCCGTCACTGGCGTGTAGCCCGCGGATACAGCAAGGACGACCGTGTGTTGGGCATGCCGCGCATCTACTCGGCGACGCTAGGTAAGCTGAGCGCGCCGTTCCGTGTGCGCGGCACCGTGCCGGGTGTGGAGCCGATTCGTGACGATCGCACCGTCTACTGGATTCTCAACGGTATTGCGTTCCTGCTCGCCTCGGTCTTCTTGATTTCGTTGGCGGGTATGAGCGACGAGGATTGGGGATCAATCTATATCGGTCATGCTTCTTGGTTCTTGGCGGCGGCGTACATTCCGCTGATCATCATGCTGCTGATGTACAACCGCGATTACGTGCTGTACAACCCGGATTCGTTCCAGGCTGGGCGTCTGTTCCTTCCGGCGAAGTCCCGCCCCTACTCGGATGTTCGCGCGTTCCGTGTGTACCCGAAGAACCCGGACGCTATTAAGCTGAACCCGAAGGACGCGAGCCAGTGGACGCTGGAGATTCTGCTTCCCGGCGGCCGCAAGCACGACTATTCGCTGAATGATCACCAAATTGATTGTTTGGTGGCGCAGATTGCGTTCAATATTGAGCAGGGACGCTGGGCGCAGCTGGATTCGCCGGCGGACCGTGAAATGTTGGCGAAGTACTTCGTGGACGGCCGCGTCATCTGCACGACCATGGGGTATAAGCCTGCCGGTAAGCATGCGGAGGAGGCGGCACGCCGCGCGTCCTTCCAGAAGGCGCAGTACAAGTAAGCAGCTTTTATCCCGCTCTTATACAGCGAGAAGCCACATGTGTTTCGAGAAGCCACATACGACGTGGCTTTTCGAAACACATGTGGCTTCTGAGCATCACAGACACACCATCACCGATACCCCGTAGAGAGACACCGTTAGAGAGGACAATCATGGACCTTGCAGCCCTCGGTCTGCCCCTAGAGCAGGTGCGCAACATATGGCTGGTGGCGTTCTTCATCTACCTGGCATGCTGCCTGCTGGTGGAGTTCGCCTACCCGACGATTATTGACGCTGAGCGCGCACGCAAAGTTTATATCTCGGTCATGGGTTCCCCCATCGAGGAAGCAAAGAAAAAGATTGAAGAGCGCGCAGAAGCAGGAGATCCCCTCACCCCCGAGCAGGAAGAAAAAGCAATCCGTAAAGCTGAGGCTCAGTTAGAGGACATCAAGGGTTCCAGCGTCACTATGGACTTAGGACACCTCCTCATGTATGCTGCAGCCTGTTTTATCACCTACGCTACTTTCGTCCTGTACTGGTACATGGTGTATGAAGGCAACCTTATCCCTGCTCTCCTTCTGCCCTTCATCGTGGTTTATTTGGCAGCAGAATGGGGCCGCAAAGGCTGGCGTGAAGCACGCGGTTTCAACTCATGGGACACGCACCTGGGCATGCCCGCGGTCTACATCAACACCTTGGAGAAGCTGAGTAGACTCTTCCGCCGTGTTATGCCCCGACGTGTTGAGTCCCCCCGTATTGAGGACACATCGTTGAGGCTGCCGATCACTACATTTGGGACGGGCCATATGGTCCTTTTCACTGTGGCTATTTGCGTTGGCGGGTTCTGCCTGGTTCTATACCTGCGTTCCTTGTTGAACGTTAACATGCACACGTATGTCTCATCCGATATTGGTCTGCCTTCTATTCTCTTGTGGGTTCCGTACACTATGGCAGTTTTATGTGTGTGGTCTGTGAACCGTACATACTACTGGTTCACTCTGGGCCGGGTAAAGAGAGGGCGTCTCCTGCTACCTACGAAGGTGTACAAATACTCCGATATTGAGCGGTTCAAGGTTTATCCCTGGTACGGCGAGGATACGAATCCTCGCGAGGATATGCCGAGCGGTTGGCAGTGTGTCGTCACGTTCTCGGATGATTCGTACGAGACTTTTGGGTTCTACGACAGCTCCATCGACCATTTGATTGCGCACGCTGCATTCAAGCTGGAGCAGGAACGCTGGGCGGATGTAGATTCCCCGGCAGACCGTGAGTTGTTGGATAAGTACTTTGTGGAGGGGCGGGCTACCTGCCTCACGCTGGGCTACAAGCCGACGAACGAGCTGACAGAAAAGGCAGTGGCGCGCATCGTAGCGTCCTACAGTAAGACGGACTAGCGGCTAATACGTGCAGATATTAGCCAGCAACCTTTAACCGACGCGAGGCCACACACCATCACCGATACCCGTAGAGAGGACAATTCATGGAGCTAAGCGCTTTGGGGATACCCCTAGAGCCGGTACGCTACATATGGCTCATCGCCTTTATCGTTTACATAGGGTTATGCGTAGTACCCGCTATCACCCACCCCGCAACAATCAGCACGGAAAAGGCGAAGGAGCTCTACATCGCCCGTTACGGCTCCCCCGTCAACAATGCAATGAGGTATGCCGAACGTCGTTCCCTGGAGGGTAACCCGCTACCAAAACATAAACTGCGCTCTAACCTCACCCGTGCCCGCAAAGAAATCGATAGCGTATACGGTATCTCCTCGATTGAGGCTTGGTTCCACGTGCTCATGTATGTGTGGGCATGCCTTGTCGCACGGTCCATCTTTCGTCTGTACACAGATATTGCCCATAATGGCATTCTGCTACCGGCTCTGTTGTTGCCGTTCTACATGGTGTTCGTGGGTGCACGTTCAGGTCGCCGCACCTGGCGTAAAGCCCGCAGCATCGATACGGATGACATTACAGCCGGGTTGCCTCAAATCTATAGCGCAGCGTTGATGCGTCTCAACGTTTTTGCGGCACCCCAGGAAGCTCATCCCCAAGCTAAACCGGTTCGGGCAAAGAATGATTTCTACGTTGAAACCCACTTTGTGCTGGTTTTGGCTCTCATCGTCTTCTTCTATTCGCTTGTCGGTTGGACAGTTCTAGGTGTCCAGCCAATGCCCATTGGTGGAGCTTCCATAACGCTGGCAATTGTTACCACCGTAACTGCAGTAACTCGGTGGGTTCATATGAGGCGGTACTTGCTGTTCAACCCCGATTCGTTCTACGTTGGGCGGCTTTTCCTCCCGGCGAAGAAGTACAGTTACCCCGACATTGAGGAGTTCTGCGTCTTCCCGAAAAACCCCGAACAGATCAAGCCGACCTTCTACGAGCCCTCGCAATGGCAGATAGAAATCAAGGTGCCGTCCAAGATCCCGCCAAACCTCGCCAAGCGCATGCCGTGGCTGCGCAGGCACATTGTGGCGGTGCACGATGAGCGGGTCGTCTGCCTAACCTCCCAGGTTGCGTTCTACCTGGAGCAGGAACGCTGGGCGGACCTGCGCTCCCCCGCCGACCGGGAGAAACTCGCGGAATACTTCACCAACGGCAACGTTGTGTGTACCTCCCTCGGGTACAAACCCGTCAGCGAAGAACAAGCATAAACGGCGAAAAGCCACATGTGTTTCGAGAAGCCACCAAAGACGTGGCTTTTCGAAACACATGTGGCTTCTCGGCATCCAAAGAGGAGGGGGTTAGGCGTCCAGCTCGCGGAGCCAGCGTGCCGCCTCCGTACCGTAATAGGTCAGAATGACGTCCGCACCGGCGCGGTGAATCGAACGCAGCGACTCCAGCACCACAGCCTTACGGTCAATCCAGCCGTTCGCCGCAGCCGCCTCAATCATCGCGTACTCACCCGACACCTGATACGCCGCCACCGGCACCGGCGAAAACTCCGCCACCTCGCGCACAATATCCAGGTAGCTGCCGGCAGGCTTCACCATCACCATATCCGCGCCCTCCTCCAGGTCGGCGCGCACCTCCAGCAGCGACTCGCGGCGGTTCGCCGGATCCTGCTGATACGTCTTACGGTCACCCGTGAAGCTGGACTCTACCGCGTCACGGAACGGACCGAAGAACGCCGAAGCGTACTTCGCCGAATACGCCAGAATCGACACATCCTCAAAGCCTGCCTCGTCCAGGGCGGCGCGCATTGCGGCAATCTGGCCGTCCATCATACCCGAGGGCGAGACGGTGTGCGCACCCGCGCGAGCCTGCGAAACCGCCATCTTGCAGTACAGCTCCACGGTCTCGTCATTATCCACCACGAGGGTGCCGTGGCCGTCATCGACCAGCACGCCGCAGTGGCCGTGGCTCGTGAACTCATCCAGGCAGGTATCAGCCATAACCACCAGGTCGTCGCCGAACTCCTCACGGCACACAGCAATCGCACGGTTCAGGATGCCCTGCGGATCCCACGCGGTCGAGCCGACCTCGTCCTTATCCTCATCGCGGGGAATGCCGAACAGGTCAATGCAACGGATGCCCGCCTCGTACGCCTCACGCACGGCGGGGATGATGCTCTCCAGGGTGTGCTGGTACTGACCGGGCATCGAACGAATCGGCTGCGGCTCGTCGATGCCATCGCGAACGAAGAACACCTGAATCAGCTGCGCGGGGCGCAGGGTGGTCTCAGCGACGAGGGAGCGCATGGCTGCGGTGGTGCGCAGGCGGCGCGGGCGGCGGGTGAGGTTCATGATCTCTCCTGAAAACTCGATAAAAATATGTGGTCTTAGTAAATGAGGGATGCAGCGGCGCGCGCCAAATCCTGCGGTGACGGCGAATCGGCCTGCACGTAGCGCAGGTTCAGGGCGCGGCATGCGGAGGCGGTACTCGCCCCAATCGCCACCACCGGCGGCACAGATTCAGGTGATAGCGCGGGGGCGCCGTCCAGCAGGGCGTGCAGGCGGGAGGGGGCGGTCACCACCAGCGCATCCGGCGCGGGGGTTTCCGGCGCGGGGGTTTCCGGGGCGGGGGCATCTACGGCATTCCCCTGCACGAGTGCGCGGGCGGCGGCAAGGCTCAGCTCGCCGGGTGCCACCTGCTCGGCGGGCACCATGTCGTAGAGCACGCAGCGGCGGCTGTCCCAGCCCAGGTTTTTGAGGCCTTCGCGCAGGGTCGGGCGGGCGTTGGAACCCTCCAGAACCAGCACGGCGGCGGGCTCGGTTGCAGGCTTTTCAAACTCCGCGAGCATACCGGCGGCACTCTGCACCTGCGGTTGAAAATCCGTGTTCAGCCCCAGCTGGGCGTGCACGGCGCGGGCGGTTGCCGCACCCACGCAGGCGATGCGCACTCCCCCGCTCGCGCAGGCGCGGGCAAACTCCGCACCCCACAGCTCGGCGCAGGCGCGAACCGTGTTGGCGCTCGTGAAGCTCACCCACGCGTAGTGACCGGAGGCGAGCGCCTCCAGCGCGGCGGCGTGGTCTGCGCCCGGTTTGACGGTGCGTGCCTGCTGTAGCGGGGCGAAGAGTACCCGGGGCTCCCCCAACCCGTTCTGTGCGCATTCTTCGGTGAGGGCGCGCGCGAAGGCGGCGCCCTGGGTGGCGGAGCGGGTCAGCAGAACCGTGCGCGGGGCATCAACCTGCCGGGGTTCAGAACGCGAGGCAGACATGACGCCTACTTCAGGTCCAAACCGGCAAGGGCGGCGGCACCCATCTGCAGCAGGTCTTCTGCCACGCGCACGCCCAGGCGTTCGGCGCCGGGCACATCCAGTTCGGCGGTTGCCGAGGTGTGGCGCAGCATGTCGGTGCCGTCCGGGGACGCCACCACAACGTTAAGCACCAGGTCGCCTTCAACCACGTGCGCGTACGCGCCGATGGGTGCGGCGCATCCGGCTTCGAGGCGGCGTAGCAGGGCACGTTCGGCGCTGACGGCGAGGCGGGTTTCGTGGTGGTTTGCGGCGAGCAGGGCACGGCCGAGGGCACGCACCGGGCGCGCCACCTCGGGGTCGGCGAGCACGGCGGGGTCCGGGTTCTCGAATTCGCTTTCGCGCACTTCCAGGGCGAGCGCACCCTGGCCGGGGGCGGGCAGCATGCGGGTGGGGTCAAGGTACTCGGTGATGAGTTCTTCCTTGCCCAGGCGCTTGAGGCCGGAGACGGCGAGCACCACGGCGTCACAGTCGCCGCTGTGTTCGGTGCCTACACCGTGGTCGGCGCGTTCGGAGGTTTCAGCGTTCTGGCGGAGTACGACTTGCTTGCCGGCGTGCTCCTCCAGGCCCTTCACACGGCCGATGCGGGTGCCCACGTTACCGCGGATGTCAACGATTTCAAGGTCGGGACGTAGGGCGCGCAGCTGTGCGGCGCGGCGGGGTGAGCCAGTGCCCACGCGGGAGCCTTCGGGCAGGGTGTCGACGGTCAGACCGTCACGTGCCACGAGGGCGTCGCGGGGGTCTTCACGCTTGAGGGTTGCGGCGACCACCAGGCCGGGGCAGGGCGCGGAGGGCAGGTCCTTGAGGGAGTGTACCGCCATGTCCACGCGGTTTTCTTCGGAGGCGTTCTCGCCGTCGAGCAGGCGCTGGC
>ERZ773265.1189-NODE-1189-length-14082-cov-5.779354_pt1 | contig 14082 bp, 8 predicted proteins | sample MGYA00580512_ERZ773265 | MGnify/ENA primary metagenome ERZ773265 (study PRJEB29015, sample SAMEA2738169) | human oral metagenome | biome: human oral; feature: human-associated habitat; material: saliva | place: China | collected 2183 ... | reverse complement strand
GGTACGTGCACATTCAGCAGTTCCTGCCGTTCGTGCCTGCGGCAAACCTTGTGCGGGCCGCCCTCTTCGACATCGGCCAGATACAGATCGTGGACGTAATAGTCGTCGGTTTTTGGGGTCTTCTGGGATGCGCATCCGCACTGTGGGCCCTTGCCCGCAGGGACTAGTATGATGTGATTATTCTTCACGCTCAGGGTCTGCTCGGAGGCACAGGCACTATTTCTGCGATAAAAGTAACATTAATCTATATACGAAATATTCGAAATTTGTTTTCTTTTGTTTCACTTATTCCTGTAGACTGTAGAGCACATACCCCAGCGTTGCAGATGCACTGAACCGAATGTAAGCGCATGCGGGGCAGGTGCACATGTCATCAACCAGTGAGGTACATAATGACTACTTCGACGCTAACTCACGCAGATTTGAATGATCCGCAGCTACGCGAAGAAGTACAGAAGCTCATCCCCGGTACTCGTAATGAGCATGGAGATACCACTGAAGTCTCGTTCTTTCTGCAAGTACAGGGGAAGGACTCAGAGGAACTTGGCCCTAAACTATCGGGACTGATTCGCGAACTGATTACGGCAGTTAGCTCCGGTGAAGATCTGGCTATTGTCTCCCAAGCACGGGTATTCACCACGACCGCCGCCGCGAAAGAACTGGGTATATCCCGACCGACTCTCGTAAAAATGATCCGTAACGGAGAAATTCCTGCACATAAGGTAGGCTCGCATTTCCGCATTATGCGCGAAGATCTGGAATCATACCAGCGCGCCCAATTGGAGCGTCAGAAACAGGCACTCATGAAAATCTGGGATATAGAGGCAGAACTCGGAATTCGTGAGTAATTCAGATGTATCGCCCCGTTACTTTGCTAGACTAAATAGCATGAGCAACGGGGCGACTTCTATTCTTCTAGATACCAATATTCTGCTGAGTAAAACACTCAGGGACTGGATACTTCTTCCTAACCAGATACTAAATAAAAAGTACTTCGATATACACACAACACAGAATATTCTCGACGAGTGGGGGTACCACTGGCTTAGAGGAAACCCAACTGGAAATGATGCTGCACGGGTGAAGGTTAGAGAGCAGATAGGTAAATCTGTGTTCGTGTTAGAAGGTTACCCCATCTCCTCAATACATGGATACCCCGATAAGAACGACCTTCATATACATGCAGCAATGGTGAAGCACAATATTGACTACTTAGTCACCAACGACAAAGCTCTCCTGGATTACTGGGAAACGAGCGAAAATACCGACGAGCCCTTACCCTATGTAACTATCAGCACTGACGACCTTCTGATGGATTTTGTGGAACCGCATCTCGGTAGGTCAACTCAAGAATCCCTCACATTGTCGTCTACAGACCTCGCAGAAATATATTTATTCCAAGAAAGATATTTCATTAAGAAATATGGTGAAGCAGACTTATGCGGGGCACTTGAAAGAGCTGAAGCTCCTCGTTTTGCTGCTTACTTACGGCGTCATATGCTTCCCCGGTTACCATAAGTATTTAATCCTTCACCACGCACTCATATAGTGCACGGTTTCGGTTGTTTTGTAAGGATAGGAGCATTACAAAAATGCCAAAACCATGCACTATGTTGTGCCGTCATTGCCGCCGCCTGCGCCGTCCCGCTATGCAGCAGTCCGGTTATAGACCCTGTAACCGGTAGAAGCCTTCCACCGCGCGGGTCAGGTACGCCATGTCGTGAACGTGGCACATTTCGCGCGCCGAATGCATCGACAGCAGGCCCACGCCCACATCCACGGTACGCATCCCCAACCGGGTGGCGGTGATAGGCCCGATGGTGGAACCGCACGGCATATTATTATTCGACACGAACTCCTGATACGGCACCCGTGCCGCCTTACATGCCGCCGCGAAAATACCGGCGCCCACCGAGTCTGTGGCGTACCGCTGGTTCGCGTTAATCTTCAGCAGCGGACCAGCACCGGGAACCGGCTGCACCACCGGGTCGTGGTGGCCCTGATAGTTCGGGTGCAGCAGGTGCCCCGCATCCGCCGACAGGCACACTGAGGAGGCGACAGAACGGCGGTACTGCTCCGTGTTCTCGCCGCGTGCCGCCGACAGCCTCACCAGCACATCTTCCAGGAACGGGCCAGCCGCGCCGCTGCGGGTTTCCGAGCCGACCTCCTCATGGTCGAACCCGGCGAGCATCACGGTGTGGGATGCGTGCTCGTCGGCATTATCGGCCACATACCGTTCCAGCGCACACAGCCCCGCGTGCACCGACGACAGGTTATCCAGCCGCCCGGAGGCAAAAAACTCGCCGTGCTGCCCAAACCGGCGCCCGGGCTGAGAATCGGCGGTCAGCAGGTCGTAGCCGACCACGGTGGCGGGGTCAACGTCGCCGCCCTCATCGACCGTGTGCCGCCCCAAGTATGCGAGCACGTCGTTCTGACCCGGGTCTATACCCCAAATTGGGTACAGGTTGAACTGTTTATCAAGAACCAGTTCGTTCCGTTTATGGTCCAGGTGCGGGGCCAGCTGAGGGATGCGCGCCAGCGGCGGCGTGCACACGTACCGGTCACGCAGGGTGCCGCCCTCGTGCACTGTCAGCCGCCCCGCCAAACGCAGCTCCCTGTCAAGGTACGAGTTCAGCAGCCCCCCGCCGTAGTTCTCAACACCGATCTGGTGCCAGCCTTTAACCGTGAGCGAAGATTTCGGTTTAACTTTCAGCGCGGGCGAATCGGTGTGCGCACCCAGCACCCGGTAGCCGCTCGCCGCAGACGCCTGACGCCCGCCCGCCCACGCAATAATCGCGCCGTCACGCACCACAAAATGGCGCCCCGTCGCGGCGGAGTTGGGCCACGTCTCAGACTCGGTCAGTTCGGTAAACCCGGCCCCCTGCAGGCGCCGCGCCACGGTGCGCGCCGCCAGGTAAGAAACCGGCGAGTCCTCAACGAACTGTGCTAGGTCTTCAATGTTTTTCACTGCGTCTACACTCATGTTTTAAGCCTACCTTCACGCGAGAGTTTTGGGGTGCTAAAAAGCCTCTTCACGTGAGGTAAAAGCAAGAAACGCTGCTTTACCCCGTGTGAAGAGACTCTGACCGGAAACACCAGATGATGCGTGCGGTGCGCCCGTGTGGGATCTCAGCCCGCACCGGCACACCGCACCGTGAGCTTTTTGGGGAGGTTACTTCCCCTGCTGCTTCGACTGCTCCGGCGACTGGGGTGAGTGCCCCTGAGAGGCCTGGGCGGGCAAGATCTGCACGGGCGGGTGGCTCTGCTTCGGGTCCTGCACGGTGAACGTGGCAGTGCGCAGGTAGCCGCGGTAGTGCGTGAACCAGCAGATAGCCGCCGTGTAGAGAACCTCGGTGGCGAGCACCATCGCGAAATCGGTGGGGGTGCCGCTGCTCTGCATCTGAAGCGGGTCCGTGTTCGCGAATATACCCATCGCCATCGTTGTTATATTATTCATCACATGCATGCCGATAGCTGCCTCTAAGCCGCCCGTGTACCAGCAGAGGAACCCCGCGAGTACCGCCATAACCACTATTGAGGCTTGCCCCCACGGGTCGTAGTCGTGGGCAAGCATGAAGAGGGGGGCTGGGAGCAGGATCGCCCACGCCGGGTTCTTGAGCCACCGGCCGATGGTCTGCATCAGGTAGCCGCGGAATATCAGTTCCTCCGCGTAGCACTGCAATGGCACCAGAACAAGAAGCATCACCATGTTCAGCCAGAAGGCAATCTCGTGCGGTTGCTTGTGGTGGAAACCGATGGATGAGAAGCCGTCCAGCATCAGTGTCAGCAGGGTGTACAGCCCATAGCAGAAGGCGCCCACCACCAGCGCCGTCAGCAGAAGCGACCAGCGGACCCGGCGCTGCACCGAGTGCACCAGGCCCCATGGACGGGGACCGAAAATCAGGCGTGCAACACGTATGGCGGGGAACATGAGAGCAACTGTACCGAATATGAAGAACATAGCCAGCGGATCATCCAGTACTTTGTCCCTTATGTAGGTTCCAACGTCGGTTGTTTTATCCGCACGGATGATCAGTGAGATGCTCGTCATCACGATAAACAGAGTAATCAGACCCACATAGATTGCCAGACCCACCAGGCCCTCCAGCAGGGGCGTGAACCAGCGGGAACGGCCATCGGCAAAGGCCAACCGGTGGTACGGCAGGGTACGCTCAACAGAGGCCGACATATCGGAGGTAAGGCTGGGGTCGAGGTTATATACGGGCACCGCATACGAGCCGTGCGCCGGTGGGTTCTCGGGGTTCTTGGAGACCTGCTTAATAGCGTCCGTTAGCGGCGGCAGGGCAAGCAGCTGCGATACCGGCCGCGGATCATCCCCTGGGCTGACGGGGGCCACCTGGACAGGGTTCTGCTCACTGCCCGAACCCGAGGTGGTGCTCGCGGCGCGTTGAGCAGCGGTGTTGGAGCTGCTCCAGGGCACATCAGTAACCCCTGAGGTGGTCTCAGGGGCTGGGGAAGTAGCGGATGATTTAGGTGATTTTTGCCTCGTATCCTGCGGCCTCTGTTGGTTTGTGCCTGCGTGGTGGTTGTGCTCGGGGTGCCGTTTGGGCTCCGACGAATTAGTGCTCATAATCTATGCCGCTCCTGCAACTTTTCGATGCTCACGCAACGTTGCGCCGTGGGGTTGTCTAAGTGACTGTTACAGGGTATTTTAGCGGTAAATATGACATAATTCTATGGTTACCGTATTTCTCTTGTTTAGATTGTGCGCGCCATCGCTTCCGGGTATGGGGGTGGCGCGGGCAGAAGGAAGGCTTCTCATGGCACTGATTTTTAATCCGCCGCCGAATTGGCCCAAACCCCCCAAAGGCTGGAAACCCACCCCCACTTGGCGCCCCGACCCCGCGTGGGGCCCGGTCCCGGCCGGGTGGCAGCTGTGGATTGAGGAGCCCACCGATTCCGCCGATTTCAACGACGAAGGCACGGCGTATGAGGAGCCCATGGATGAGCTTCCGGCACACGTTGGCGACGACTACACTCTAGCGGGTGACGACTCGGTTATTGCCCCCACCCCACAGGAACACGCGCAGCATAGTCCCGCAGCCCCCGCCACCGGCAGTTTTCCTATACAGGAGCAGGCGGGCACAGAGCGAACCGTCGATACCGCTGTATCTCATAACGCACCTGCACATTCCGCCCTCGAACACGACACGGTGACCGCGGAGAACAGTAACGGTACTGAACAGGGGCAAGAGCAGAAGCCGCGCACCACCTCTTTTGACCCGCTTAATGATGACTTCAGGATGGCGCAGGCCACCTCGCACCCATCCCGTGAGGCTCATGCCGCACACTACGAGGCTGAGCGCGCCCGCCTGCAGCCAAACGGCCCGGCAAACACCACCGAGCCGCAGCCTGGCGGACACCCGCAGGTAGTGGAAGGGCAGTCAAACGGTTTTAACGGTGGGCAGGCCGTGGCGGGTATGCCCGAGAACATGCCCCAGCCAACTTCCCGCCGGGCCGCCCGCGAGCAGTTCATGGCCCAGCAGGCGGCGCAGGAGGCCGCCGAGCGTGAAGCTGCCGAGCGCGCAGCCGCCCAGCAGGCTGAGCAGAACACAGCTGATACCAAGGACGAGCAGGCTAGCGCCGCTTCGGCAGCGCACACCCAGCCAGCTAGTGAGTCCACGAGCGGGCCGCAGGTGGCCGAGATCTCCGAGGACACGCCCCGGCACGCCCAGCCTGTTAGCGGCGAACCTACCCTGCCGGAGCCCGCAGATTTTCAGCGTGAGAGCACTGCCGACTCCCCCGCCGCAGATGAGCTGGCGGAGTCGCAGGTAACCGCTGACGTTGAAGCGCACCGGGAAGCTGACACTCCCCCCAGCATCCCCGTTGGTGATGCAATAAAGAGCGAACTGCAGAAGGATGAGCCCGCTCAGGCTACTCCCGCAGCGGGTGCGGACGAGCAGGAGGGCACCCATGCCGGTTCGCCCGAGTCGGTCGCCGCTGCCCCTGCACCACTCCCCGAGACCGAGGAAAACCAAACGGATACGGTTGATTCTGGTGATTCCCGGGCTGCGCGGCGTGCTGCACGGGACGAAGAGTACGCGCAATCCTCCACCGAAAAGGGTGCCGCTGAGCAGGTTTCCACTGAACACATTTCTTCTGAGCAAACCTCCCCCGAGCAAGACACCCCCGCCGCCGAGACCCGCACCGGTGCCACCACAGCCGAAGAGCTGGAGCAGCCCGAACCCGTGAAGAACGCTCTGCGCCGGTTCGCGCAGGTGCGTGAGGCGCAGGAGATAAGTGCATCAAACGAGGGTGCACCCGGTGAGCACATCAGTATTGAGGTGAACGAAAACCTCGACACCCAGGGGCTCATTAAGATTCAGCCGAAGAAGAAACAGCCCAAAGACGACGCGAAACCCGCACAGAACACCCAGGGTGCCGCTGAGAGCACCGCGCCAGCAGCTGAAGAAACCGACGGTGCGGCACAGCACGCCGCAAAACACGCCGCCACGAGCCCCGCCGCCGATAAGGTTCAGAAAGAACAGGCAGACACGGGCGAGCGGCAGCAGCGGCAGGGGCCCACCCTCAGCGGTGCGGGCGCCGACGATATAATGCCTCTGCCCACCCCGCCTGAAGGTATTGCGGTGCAGGAGCAGGAGCCGGATGCGGCAACCCGCACCTCCGCCGATGACATTATGGGCGGTGACGAGCCTCCCAAGCGCCGCCGCAGGGCAGCCGAGGCGGCTGAGGACGATAACGCCCAACCGTTCGTGTATGAGGGTGAGCGGATGCTCGGCGCGAGCGTTGAGGCACCGGACATTACCACCGCCTCGTCGGTGGATACCGCCGCGAATATTCCCGCAGACGCGGCAACTATTGCCCTTTCCCCCCTCGACGATGATGAGCCATTCGAGCCGAAGGAAATACCCTCGGTCCAGGATGCTGAAAGTACCGCGTCTGAGGATGAGGATGCGCTGCCTTCGCCGGTGAACTCGCCCCTGATTGAGTTCCACGACACCTCCGCCGCAGCCCAGCACACCGCCCAGGATGATGAGGCCCGCACCAAGGGTGAGGAGCCCTCCACCGAGCAGCCGTCCCAGGTAAAGCCGCGGCACGCCGCGAAAGATACCGCAGAAGAGGCTGAGGATGCGCCCCGCGAGTCCCGCCGCGCTGAAGGCCGCAGCGTTGAGGCACGCGGTGCCGAAAGCACCGGCGCCGAAACCGATGGTGCCCAAGAGTATAGTGCCCAGGAGTATGGCGTCGAGGCTCGTGACGTTAAAGCTCATGAGGCTGGGAAACACCAGCAGGAGGCCGTGTCTCACACCCCCGAACCTGAACCGGGACCCCAGCAGGAGCCTTACGGGCTAACGGATACTGCGCAGCAGACATCAGGCGCGGATGAGGCCGCTAAACCGGCCTCTATTCTGCCCGCAGCGACCTTCCCCGAGGGTACCGGTGCGGCACAGTCACATGTGGCAGCTAGCGAAACCGGCAAGCAGTCATACACGGCAGACCCTTCAGGGTACGGGCTCTCAGAAGAACCCACCAACCAGCCCGCGGCACCGGCTGCTGCACCCGCAGCATCCGCTGGGGCAGGTTCCGATCAGACGCCTGAGGCCGCAGCACCGGCTGTTCCTCCGATCCTGCCGGAGCCGATTAACCCCGAGCTGGCGGATCACACCTCGCAGATTCCGCTGCCGAACCAGCAGAGTGCCGCTCCCGCGAATTCTGCCAACCAGGGCGGCGCACCAGCGCAGGGCGCCTCGTACGGCACCGACCCCGGTGCGGCGCAGTCACCCGGCTATGGGCAGGATGGTGCGCAGAACTACGGCCAGGATTACGGTGTCTCCGGCTACGGTCAGGACGCCGCCCAGGGGTACGGGCAGGATACGGCAGGCACCGGCTACGGGTATGACCCGCAAAGCCAACCCGGCGCCCAGCCGGAGAACCCGCAGGCGGGGCAGGCCCAGGCAGGCCAGCAGCCCCCAGCCGATCAGTCCCAGCCGAGCCAGACGCAAGGTACCGGACTGACAGCCCGCGACGTGCAGGCCACCCCGGCTGACGGTACGCAGGGCAACGCCAGCGGCCCGGTCGCGAACGCGCCAGCACCCGGCACCGTGACCCCCGCATCGTTCGCGGCTGAGAACGCCCGAAACACCCAGAATAACGCGCAGTTTAACCCCGCAAACGCTGCCGCACCTGCGGCGGCTGCGGCTGGTGGCGCGGCAGCCAAGAAAGCCTCCGGAGGGGCAGCCGGGGCCGTAAATACGCTGCGTGAAAAACTCACCGCAAATAACGGGAACCAGAACTTCTTCTCCACCCCGCTGGGTTTGGCGAGTATCGCGGGCGTTATTCTGCTGGTGGTGCTGCTGATCCTGGCGCTGGTGCTGTTCATACCGCGCGGTAGCGACAATACGAACAACGCGGAGCCTGCCGCAAGCAGTTCCAGCAGCTCCTCGTCCGCGAGCAGCAGCTCATCCTCCGATTCGGATGACTCCACCGAGCTGAAGAAGCCCTCGGGCGACTTCAAGGAGTACACGGGTGAGGGTAAGAAGACCATCGACATCGAAAAGCCCAACGGCAACGACTCGAAGGCGCTGGTCTACTACGAGTTCACTCCCGCGTCCGTGCCCGCAAACGAGAATAACCGGGGTGTGCTGAACGTGGCGGGTAAAACCGACAAAGACCAGTCCAGCGGTTTTGAGGTGCGTGATTCCGGCAGCGTGAGCTCCACGATCACCGGCTCCGCCTGGATGGACACCACCAGCAAAACCACCCGCAAGCTGCAGATTGAGGGCGAAGGCAAGTGGACGGTGCGCGTGTACGATGCCTCCTCCGCGCCGAAGTACGGCAAAGGTGAGAGCATTGAGGGCCGGGCACGTAACTACGCCTTCACCTACACCGGTGGCACCAGCTCGTTTGAGGTGAACAGCGAAAGCACCGACAATAACGGCTACTACCACTTCAGGCTGGATGCGGTCGGTAAAGGCTCGGTGATTGGCACCAGCATGGCTTCGTCGAAGAGCACCACCGAGTGGGAAGACAGCAGCAGCGAAGTGTACATGTTCGTTGAGGCACCCTACGCCCGGTGGCGCATGAACACCAAGTAGCCCCACCCGGTCGCCTCACCGGAAGGTGCCCTGATTGCTAAGGCCCGTCGTAATGCACGACGGGCCTTAGCTGTGCCCTCTTGGGCGCGGGCGTGTGGAGGGCTACGGTGCGGGGCGTTCGGGCGCACAGGACCGGCCCGAGCCCACCCGCGCATCAATCGTTGCCCGGTGCGCCCAGTAGGTGAGGAACACCAACGCCACCACCAGGTACATGGCGGCGTACGGGGCTGAACTGGCCACCAGCCCGGCGCCGCCCTGCGGCAGGTAGATCATCTCGTGCGAAGAGTACTTCGGGGAGAACAGCACCGCCAGCCAGAACGGGGAAATATACATGCCAACCAGTGCGATCACGCTCGCGAACACACTCAGCACGTACACTACCGGGCGTGCCGCAGGCATAATAAGCGGGAAAATCTCCAGGCACAACGCAACCAGCAGAACCGGGTACCAGGTGTTGTGGTGCGACCAGCTAATCGGGGAGATCTGGAGCATTAAAAACGCGTTCAACGCCACCTGGGAAAACACCATGTTCGCGCGGATGAACAGGCGCATCAGGGCGGCGGTGGCCACCAGCAGGAATAGGGACAGCGCCACCACCAGCACTGTGGCGATAGGCTCAGGCACACCCTGGTGCGCGAAGATACCGGTCAGAGACACGTTATCGTAGAACGCGGTCACCCCAATGCGGGAGGTGTTACGCACCGCCACACCCCAGTAGTAGGCGGCCTCACCCGGCACCGCCAAAAAACCGAGGGCGATGGTGCCCACGAAGCCGCCCGCCACGGAGGCAACACCGCGCCAGTCTTTGCGCATCAGCAGGATAAGCCCGAACGCGAGCGGGGTGAGCTTAATACCGCCAGCGATACCGATCAGCGCCCCGCGGGGGATGCGCGTAGCCGGGCGCAGGAAGTCAGCCAGCACCAGCAGCAGGATGACCGCGTTAATCTGCCCAAAGTGGGTGGTTAGCCGCCACGGTCCGCTCGCCCAGATCAGCAGCGCCAGTGTTGAGGCGCACCCGGCGGTTCCCAGGTGTTCGTACAGGGGGATGCGCACCCCGCGCCTGCTCACGTACCTGGTGATGACCCACCCCAGCCACCAGGCGATACCGGCGGTGATGAGCATCATCAGGGCCATCCCGACTTCTTTGGGCATGAGCGCGAACGGCACAAAGAGCAGCGCGGCGAACGGCGGGTAGGTGAACGGGTAGTTGTCGAGGCTCACCTCGTACAGCCCGGGCCCGCCGGGCCCATCAGCGATAGTTTCGGCCCCTAGACGGTAAATGTACAGGTCGTTGCCGCCGTCGTTAATGACGTACTGCACCATGTAGATGACCGCGAGCACAAACAGGATATGCGGAATAAGCGCTGCGGGGTGTTTTTTCAACGGCTACCCCTTTTTGGTCTCGGGTGCCGCACCGGGGGGCGGGGCGATAAACAGGTCATCTTCTTCTGCGGTGCGCACGGCGGGTGTTAGGGCCGCCACCGCCCAGGTGATCATGACCAGGTACAGGCACAGGATCGGCACGGTGGAGAACAGCAGGGCGTGCTGGTAGATATTGTCGAGGTCGCTGAAGCTGCCCCACAGGGAGGCGCCCAGCCACATGGGCGAAATGTACAGGCCGATGAGGGCCACCCAGGTGAGGATGCGCGCCGCCCGGTTGGCCCAGGCGGGCAGGTGCGCGTAGAACCGGGGGAACGCATCAACGATGAGCGCCATGAGGATCAGGGGGAACATGACGTTGTGGTGCGACCAGCTGATGGGTGAGATGCTGACCATCAGGAACCCGCCGACCGCCACCTGCGAGAGTACAAGTTTACGGCGGTTCAGCTGGTGCAGCAGCGCGGCGAAGAGGACGATGGTGGCGAGCACCAGCCCGTAGTATGCGGGTTTCAGCAGCGGGTCACGCAGCCCCAGGTGCATAAGCCAGCCCTGGATGGAGATATTGTCGAGGAAGTTAATGTTGCCCACGCGGGAGGGGTCCGAGACGGCGCTTGTCCAGAAGGTGAGGGCCTCATGGGGCAGGAAGATGAACCCGATAATGACGGTCGCCGCGAAGGAGGCGCCGAGAGTGAAAATACCGCGCCAGTCTTTGCGCATCAGCAGGATAAGCCCGAACGCGAGCGGGGTGAGTTTAATACCGCCAGCAATACCGATCAGCGCCCCGCGGGGGATACGCTTGGCCGGGCGCAGGAAATCAGCCAGCACCAGGATGAGGATAATGGGGTTCACCTGCACCAGCGCAAGCCCGCGCCGCCACGGCCCGGAGAGGATGATGATGAAGGTGAGCACGGCAATAGTACCGTATCTGCCGAGCTTGTCTTGGAAGGGGATGTGGTAGCCGCGGCTGGTGGCGTAGTCGTAGATGAGGGTGGCCATCCACCAGGCCACACCAATGCTGATGGTGTACATGATGCCCACGCCCACCCCGAACGGCAGGAACGCGAACGGCATAAAGAGCAGCGCCGCGAACGGCGGGTAGGTGAAGGGCAGTTTAAGCGCACCGTAGTCGAGCAGGTCACGGGCGTAGAGGTCTTTGTGCATACCTTCGTTGTCGAAGATGGTCATGGCCCCGAGCCGGTAGACGTTAAAGTCCAGGCCGCCGGTGAATTCGATGTAAATGAGCCAGCCGACGACGGTCAGGGCGAGTACCGCGAGCGCTATTTTGCCTGCCACGGTGGTGTTTGGCGTGGGGTTTTGCACGGGTGGCGCTGTGGTCATGGTGGGTCTTTCTGCTCGGGGGTGTTTCGCGTGGTGTCGGTTGTGGCCCGCCGGGCGCGGCGGTTGTGGCTGGTTTTCTGTTGCCTGTTTGTCCCAGTCTATCGTGTGGGCGTGTGGGTGTGGGTGTTCCCCGGTGGTGCGGGGGTCTTGTGGTGGGGCTCTGCCCTGCTGCTGGGCGGGGTGCCGCTGGTTGCGGCGAGGGTGTGTGCAGCGGCGGGGCGGCAGGGGCCTGTTAGTCCGTGTCTGTGGTGGGCTTGTCTGATTTTTTTGTGGTGGCTATGAGGCGGTTGCCGCGGCGTACGGGTGCTTTGCGGTTGAGCCCGGCGCGCATCCCGGTGCGGGTGGTTTTTTGGGACGCGGCAGGTTTTGCCGCAGCGGGTTTTGCGGTGTTGGAATCGTCGTGGCCGCCCGCTGCGGTGTTGTCCGTGTCTTCCTCGGTGGGGCGAGTCGCCGCGCTGTCGCTGTCTAGTGCGGTTTCGTCCGGGTCGTGCTCGCCCGCGCTGTCGTGTTCTTGTTCCGCTGCGGGGCTGTCGGTTTCGGGGGTGTCGTTGCCGTCGGCGGAAGCCTTGGCGCGTTTGGGGGTATCGGCGATGCGCGCAGCCACCTCAAGCGCGAGCGCGGCCAGGGCCACATAGTACACGATGATGGAGGGGTATAGTGCGGCGATTTTCTGGCTTGACCCGACGAAGGTGAGGGCCGAAATGACCAGCTCGATCGCCATCACCAGCGTGAGTTTCGCTGATCCTCCGGGGTTTTTGAGCATCAGGTACAGCGCCATGAGGGTGAAGAGGACGGGGAAGAAAATCTGCCCTGCCACCGCCATAGCGTCTTGGTCGTAGGAGTAGATTGTGATCGCCTGCATGATGGCTGCGAGTGCGGCAAAGGGGGCGAGGGACAGGTACTTCATAGGGGCTATTCTACCGTTCCTCTACGTCATGTAGCACAGGTCACCGACACTAAAATTCGTATAGGTGGCGCAATATAATGGGGGTAATTGGACACAGCGAATGAAAGAGCGGTAGCGTGAGCGAGAAACTCAACGGGCCTTCCGCCGACGAGCCTGAACGCGGCGGTGCACAGGGTAAGAACACCCACTATGACGATTCCCAGCGTGCGGGGTCTGCGGGCGCTGGCGCTGCTGGTGCGGACGGTCGGGGTGCGGCCGGGTCCAAGCCGGGGTCTGCGCCTTTGGGTTCTTCCGGCAGCAGCGGGCTGCAGATCGGCGCCCGCCCAGAAGGTGTCCCTGGGGCGAATCTGACGGCTGAGGAGATCGCGCGGCGCGCATCGGGGCGCGGCACGTGGCACCGGCGTGCTTCTAAACCTGTGTCGTACTGGATGTTCGGGATTATTGCCGCCCTGCTGACGCACCGGTTTATTCCTAATGGCGGCTGGCTGATCGTGCACATGGTCACCCTGGGTTTGATTACGAACTCTATCCTGATTTGGAGTCAGCATTTCACTGAGGCGCTGATGAAAATCAAAATCCCGGATGAGGCGCGCGGGGTTCAGGTTACGCGTATTTTCACGCTTAACGCTGGCATCGTGGTGCTCATGCTGGGCATGGTGTTTCAGGAGCAGCTGCCGACGCTGTACATACTCACGCTGGCCGGGGCGAGCGTGGTGGGGGCGATGGTCACCTGGCACGGTGTTGCACTGCTGAAGCAGGTGAAGCAGGCGCTGCCGTCCCGGTTTGGTGCAACTATCCGCTTCTATATTGCGGCCGCGTTCATGCTGCCGTTCGGCGCGGCCTTGGGGGCGATGACTGCGTTCCCGGGCCTTGAGAAAACTCTTCACGCCCAGTTTTTGCTCGCTCACGAGGCGGTGAACGTGCTCGGGTTTGTGGGTGTGACCGTGGTCGGCACTCTCATTACGTTCTGGCCGACGATGCTGCGCACCAAAATGGTGGAGAACGCCCTGGGTATTAGTGTGCGGGCGCTGCAGCTAATGATCGCGGGCGTGCTGGTGACGGCGCTCAGCGCGATTTTTGGGGGCGTACCGGGGGCGCGGTTTGCCGCCGGAGCGGGCCTGCTCGTCTACTGTGTGGGTCTGCTGATGGTGGCGGTGGTTATGGTGCGCACTATGCGCACGAAACGGCCCGGCGAGTTCCCTCCCATGTCGGTGGGGGCGGGGTTCATCTGGCTGGTGCTGGGGGTGCTCGCCACCGCGTTCATGGTGCTCAGCACCCCGTTCGCTGAGCTTGATATGCGCGCCGTCACCCCCGTGTTTGTGGCGGGGTTCCTGCTGCAGGTGCTGCTGGGTGCGATGAGCTACCTGCTCCCTCAGCTGATGG
>ERZ773265.1186-NODE-1186-length-14124-cov-33.417727_pt1 | contig 14124 bp, 8 predicted proteins | sample MGYA00580512_ERZ773265 | MGnify/ENA primary metagenome ERZ773265 (study PRJEB29015, sample SAMEA2738169) | human oral metagenome | biome: human oral; feature: human-associated habitat; material: saliva | place: China | collected 2183 ... | reverse complement strand
GCGTGCGCTCGTCTCTAGCTGTCCTCATTTCTGAGAGCGACGACGTCATCCACATCTACCCCATCTGCTCATCCTGCGCCGACCGCGCCGACATACTCGGCGCAGCCATAGCGCTAGATGATGTGGGGTTGTGCCGGGGAGTGTGGTGAGGGCTACTCATCCAAGCCTGGGAATGAATACTTGCCGAAGTCTTTTTCAGCTTTGCGGATGGTCTCTTCTTTAGGATCGGATTCGTCGTAGAGAGCGGCAAGATTTGCGCGGTTATCTTCACGTTTACGGAACCAGAGAAGTGTTGGATTGCCAGAAACGCCGCCTGGTTGTGAACGCTTCTCTTCGCTAAACGGGTAGGAGACGGGGGTGCAGTCTTTCCATCCGCATGCTTGTTTACGAAAACACCTGACAGGGAGCGACATTATGAACCCTTCGGGAAGGTATTTGTTGACATGGCCCTGAATTTTGAGTGGCTTAACCTTCTCTGTGCTCCCATTGCCAAGGGGAACTGGGTTGAAGGAACCAGAGATGCCACTTAGTGTCTTGTACTGTGTTGCCACTTGGCGCCCTTTGAGAATATGGCATGAAGTGGCCTTGATGCGGACTGTGCCCATCCCTAGAGGTTTGCCGAAGCCGAGGTGGTGATAACCCTCTTCGATCCCTTTGACGTGTTGAGCAAGCATTGTTGGTTGCAATAGCCATAGAAGAATGGCAAGTTCTTGATTTGATAGGTTGATAAAGTGGATTCTGCTATGGAATACGGCATCTGGTTCGATCCACGAAGCAATCTTAGACGCCATCGCGGTGTCCGCTGAGGATTCTGGAATAGCTTCCTGTGTATTGATAAGTTGCTGGTGTGTTGGGTAGACTTTCCGGATAAGAGTTTGTCCTGTTAGAAATGTGTGCTCACGAGGAAAAGGGTTCTTGCGTTCCGCTTGTGGAGTCTTTCGTTCCAGATTCGCGCCCTCTGAGTCGCGCAAGTATGGTACACCGGTGCGCGGCTTGGGACTCGCCAATGTGATCAAGTGAGCGGGGCGATGAACTTTTAGAAGTTGCGTGTCTGCTACGGGTGAACTTGATGTTGAATAGCTGAAGTGAGCGGGTTCCAGCAGGATTCTTCCGCGTAGTCCGCCAGTTAGTGTTTCCCTGTCATTTTTTGCTTGAGGAACGAATCCCCACATGGTGTCTCCCGGACTTGTGGTGTCAAGTGAAGTGGCGGGTTCGATTTTCTGGTCCTGTGCCAGATGAAACGCTGATACTGATTCCTTTCCAATTATCCTTCCGACAGGAGAAAGTTTGATGGATGAAACTTCCCAGGTCTGTGTCTGAGCATCGATGTCGACAGAGAAAAATACGGGAATTCCTGGTGCTGATATTTTGCTGATTTCCTCCACTTGTTCCTTAAGGTAGGACTCTATTTCCTCGTCGGCGATGTTAATCTGCGAAAATTTGAGTCCCTTGGATAGCTTGGGATTCAGATACCCGTAAATTAAGCGAGGTGTATTCTGTAATGCAAACCGTCCTGCTTCAATCCGCTCATAATCGCTTTTTGTTTCTGCTTCGTATCCGAGTCTCTGTGCTTCGTTCAGGCAGTTTTGAGCATAGTCGTGGAGTGTGGATAGAAAATGTCTCATCACTGCTTCGTCCAGCTGTGTTCTATAGGCTTGGCTTGCGTTAATTCTTTCGAGAAAGGGGAATATGAATTCGTATCGTTTGTGCCCTGAGTCGGTGGGCTGATCTCCGTCGTTACGTGTGCGAACAATGAAGCCTCTGTAGGGGCACGTGTTAGTTTTATCTGTATTATTATCGAGTGCTTGCACGCGTCCTTTTTTGCCATCTTTGGAGAGTTGTATGTGGGTTGCGATATGACGAGTCGCGTTATTTTGGATTTTCTTTTCGACTTTTTTATAGTACACCTCTGAAAGGTGTGGAAACTCTGTTCGGAGAGCCTTGACATCTTTATAGCCATCGTCGCCTTCGGTAGAATCGATTAGGCTAATGGTGCGCCACTTTGCCCAATGGGCCACGCATTTTGGTGCGTTGTTCTTTCGGAACGGGAAAATTATTTCCCAGTGGCTTCCGTTGTGTGTTAGAAAAGCTGGGTAGGTTGATTGGGCCTTTCTTGCTGGGGGACGGTGTGAAAACACGCGCTCGTGCTGTATGTCGAAAATGCGAAGACGCGACATGGTTACGGCCTCATAGGCACTAGAAAGCATACCCTTGAGTGCGGTTGCTGGTAGGATCGCGTCCTTGATGTTTGAGGCACCATTCGTATTTCCTGAAGCAGAATGTACTGCTATAGTTCCGTCTGCTGTTTTGAAACCAGGAAGAGTTGGCGTCATTGTTTTGATTTCAATCTCGATGGAGCCGGATAACCTGTCCGTTGAAATGTGGTCATGTGACCCGTAACCGAAGGCATCAGCAGCAAAGCTAGCGGCTTGGTTGGTATCAACTGTTGGAATTCCGTTGTATGCGTGGTAAAACTTGCTCATCGTCCCCACTCTCCTGTGAATAGCTGGTCGACTACGACCGTGTTTCCGTACTTATCTTCTTCTTGGATGAACTCAAGTGCCGACATGTCGTTAGTGGCAGTGTCTTGTTTACTCTGTTTTGTCTGACCAGTGCTGGTATCGGGGGCAGACTCTTCTTTGCGAGTCGCAGTTGACTCGTGCTGCAGATAGCTCACTTTGTGGAACCACCCGCTGACAGATACTGATTCCGTGACCTCAGACGATGTCTTCGGTCTGCCGGAGGTGACCCTCAGCTCAACAGCACACACGCCGTTCACCCACCGGTACTCGCGAGCCAGAACGTCGCCGTCCGCAGGATTGTGAGCCTGGAGGGTCGGCACCCACAGTCGCAGCTCGAAGGCCTTGTCCTCGTCGAAATCGCGGCCCTCGATTGGCCTGATGCAGAGTTTTGGTGCCTCGGCAGAGGAAACATCATCGAGTCCCAATATCGGCCAGCTCCCGTTTGTAGCGAACGCAAGGCCCTGAACGCTTGAGCCTGTTTCCCTGTTAACGTGCGTGAGGAACTCGCAAAGTGAGGGAGTCTTGGCTTGGTCGGACTGTATCTGCGCGCGTGTTAGTGTTGCTTCCTTGCATAACTTACTCATGAGTGTCCTCTTTACCCTTTGATTCTGTGCCGTCTTTCTCTGTGGCATCATCTAATCGCTCTGACCACTTCAGCGCGCCCTCAATGTCCTCCCGCAAATAATCCAGGACACCCCCTGCAAGTGTGCGTTGCGCGTCGTATCGGTCCTGCGTCGGGCTGGTCGCAGCGGTGCCCGGATGCTCCAATGCCTTGCCACCGGAAAGCGTCTTCGCCGGAATCACGACATCGTCCCGGGTACAGCCACGGATGTCGATCAATGAGACGACGACCTGGCCCAGGCCTCGCGTCGAACGGCTGCCCAAGGGGAGCGTGCCCGCCGACAACTCGGCAAGCGCCAACCCGAGCAGCACGTAGGAGGCGTGAGCGTAGTCGGCGTGGGTAGGTTTTGGCTGCTTGCTCTTGTCCGAACCGTCCTCGGCCTCGTTGGCATCGGCAGGTTCGCGCTTAGCTTCCGTCTTCTTTTCTGCCTTGTCGGCATCGGTGGCCTTGCGTTTGTCTTCCGGCCCCTTCTCCGTCTCGATGTTGTTCAGGAGCTGGCGCAGATCAATGTCGATCGTGATCGGCTTCCAGTGAGTGCCCAGGTAGACGGCCTCAGTGAAGAGACCGCCGTCGATCACGCCGCCCGTCCACCGATCAATCGCGTTGTGCGTGACCTCGATAAGGTTCCCACAATCAGTCGAGAGGCAATCGTGAACGGTGAGGGCGCCCCGGTACTCCGTGCTGCCGAACATGTAGCGGACCAGGTTCGGCTCCGCGGCGATCTGTTCGTGGATGTCGTGCGAGGTGAGGGGCTTGAAATCGTCGCGAGCAGCGAGTACCGTCCGCGCGATGCGCGAGGCCCGTGAGCGCAGCGCACCACGAATCGATGTTCCCGGTATGAGGAGTTGGGCGTTCTCCCACTCCTCTGATGGGTCCCGGAGCGGATAAACGACCTCGTGAACCTCCTCGTTGATACCCTTCTCCCTATTTTTTGCTTCTTTCTGGGCCTTGCGCTGCTTCGTCAGCTTTTCGTCCTCGGCGACGAAAATGCCGGTGGGTGACCACCAAGTGATCTTGATGCGTGCGGGCTGCGTGCCTACCCAAGCAGAACTGCCCGTGCCCTTAGACGATTCTGGCCCTTCGGTTAGCGCACCCGTCAGTGGATCAACGACATCGACGAGTCTCTCCCCCTCGATCCCCTTCGACTTGGCGACTATTCGCAGATATTGATCGTCAGAATCTTGGTGCTCCTCATCGGACCCTTGGCGTTTCTTGTCGGACCCTTGAACCTTGATACGTCCCTGCCCGGACCCAGTGCGTCCACCCAGCGAAATTGCTTTGCTCTTGAAGAGGGAACAGATGAGGCGAAGGAGTAGCTCAATTGCTTCGGATGACGCAGGCCCCGGAATCCCCTCCGACTGTTCGCGTCCCATCGGTTCGTCATCGCGCCCCTCGGCGGTGATGCGAATGGTAAATGCTGTCCCGCGCGGCAAGAACTCGTGCTCGTACAGCGCTCCGTCCGAGGCAGCTCCCGTCTTGCGGTCGATGCCGACGCCGTGACGCCTCGGCAAGGGGGACTCTCCGGAGTCGCTGTCCTTGTACTGTGGGAAGGACACCGCGTGGAAGGTGAGTGCGCTCTGCCTGATCGGCAGGGCGTCGTCACTGCGCAGGCGGCGATCGCGGCGTGACTTGCCGGTGTCGAGCGAGTCGTCGCCCCACAGTGAGATCCAATTCGTCTTGCTGAAGGCGCCACTGGGGTTGTCCTTCAACTTCCGTTCCTCCCACAGCACATCGCAGGCCGCGCGAACCGCGCCCCTGATGGACCTGCCGGGGATCGTTGGCTCTTTAAGGCCATTGCGGCAGAATCGGATGATGGTTCCCTCTCCGTCGCGGTCGGGGACAGCATCGACACCACCGATGTGAAGTTCCGACGTCAGCTCAACGGGGATGGTCAGTTCATAGCGTGTGAATGTCATTTGTGTTCGCCTCCTTTGGGCGCCTTCTCGCACACAAAGTGCTTGAGCTTTGCTTTCGTGACGTCAATGGATTGGATGCTGAGAAGCGGGTGATCCACGATGAAGCGTCCGTAGCCCTGCGCCGTCAGCTCGCCCACTCCAAAGGGGGCAGTCTTCAGGAGCTTGCCTCGATCCGCCTCGCTGACCTGCACCTGGATCACCGATCCCGCCTGGATCGCTAGGCGACTCGCGCGCGGCCCGTTGTCCGCAGGGGACCACGAGTCAACGCGGCGGTGACGAATCGAGGGGGTACCGACTGCCTCGACGATGATGCCCTCGCGCTTGAATGTGCGAATGAGGTCGTCGACGGTCCCTCCGGCCCCGAGTCCAGCGGAGCGCACGATCACGTCGGACGTGAACCACAGCCACACACCCCTGGACGAGGTCGTGGTGCCCTCGCCGGGTGCCGTCCCGTTGGCAGACTTGGATGCATCGCCTGTGGGCTGCGCGATGCCAGCATTGCCGAAACGGCTGCGCGACTCCCGCTCATCGTCTGTCTCTTCACGGAGCGTGCACGTCGCGGACCCGAAGGTGCCCGTGAGCTTGCGAGACCCGAGCCGGGCCTCGCGTGTCTTACCGAGAAGAGAAGAGACAGAGGCGGCTTCCCAGAGTTCATCCGACACCCAGACGTGCGCGCGCATGCACATCTTTTCGGGCAGAGCCTCGACCAGGACGAGTTGCCCCTTGCTGGCCGCGCCCGTCTCGTGGTTGATGGCGGTCGTCTGTCGCCCGCGCAGCGGCGGCTTACCGTACCAGCCTCGAGGGGCAGTGTTGGCCCCCTCGCCGTCTCCTCCCTTGGGGGCGAAGAACACGTACCCGCCGCGAACGGGGATCTTCCCCTTATTCTCGGGGGAGTCGCCGTACAGGGTGATGAGCGAGTCCGAGGGCAGCGTCTTGTCCGTCTTGAGCGTCAGGGGAACGGGGTGTCCCTCAGCGTCACTGATGACGGGCAGCGCGTCCGAGACGACCAGGTGGCCGCCGGTCACGGCGTTGGTAATGACCGCCTCATCCTCTCCGTGCTTCTTTGACGACACCAGCCGGTGCAGCCAGGGAAGCAGGACCGTCCCGCGCAGGAAGTCCAAGGAGCGGATTTCGTTTGAGAAGGGGACCTCGTAGGACACGATGGGCGAGTTGAGCGTGAGGTCGAGGATCAGGTGGTGCCCGCCGCTGTGCTGAGCTGCGGAACCGTCGACGATTCCGACCTGGTGTTGCGCGCCGCTCTGCTGCGGGGCTGGGAGCTCGTTGGCAGCGTTTTCGGTCAACTCTGCCGCCAGCCTCTTGAGGCTCGTCCTCAGCGCCTGCGCGCGTGACGAAGCGAAAGCGACGAATTCGGACGTGGACTGAGCGTTCCGCGCTTCAAGCTTGTCCCCGGACACGAGGACCGTGCACTCGCCGTCGCCTCCGCTGCGGCCCGAGCCGATACCTCGGACCATGAGGCCCGCGACCCCCAGGAGGAAGTGCGCGGCCTCGATCGTCGCCTGGTCGGAGGTCTCAGCCCCGGCCTCGTCGATGAGGGTGAACGTGCCCGTGAGAATGCCGGCTGCCGCTCGCTCCGTGAAGCGCAGGAACTGGTAGCGCGCCGTCCCCGTGTCGGGGTCGATGGAGAGGGACACCGTGTCGTGGACCGGGATCGACGAGGCCGGGGTTGCGTCCGAGAAGAGAACGTGACGCGGGTGGGGGGTTAAGCCCGGCTTGCTGTCGGGGTCCTGGCCGAAGAGCCACCGGGCGAACTCGCCCCAATTCTGGGGGGCATTCTCGTCCGACCCGTCAAGGGCTTTTGCTGCCAGCATCGCCTGCTCGCGCAGGACTCCCGTGATGACCGTGCCGCGCACGACCGGGGCATCCCCGCAACGCTCGATTGTTGAGTGTGTGCGCCCCGCTTGGCCAACGCCCGTGGACACGCCCCAGTCGGACGTGAACACGATGGTCACGTGGCCGCTCGCGGTGGGAGAAGTGGTAGGTGAATCGGTGGTCACTTGGCACCTCCTTCGGTGGATTTAGCTGCTGCTTCCGCGGAGTCAGAGATGTCGGTGTCCCTGCTAATCCGGGAAGCGAGGTAGCGGTCGGGCAAGTTCTCGGACAGGTCGATGAGGTCCAGGAGCCATCGCACCTGCTCGATGCAATCCTCAGTGTCCTTGCTGGGATCGGTGAGGCGGACTTGCGAGGGCAGCGGCCCCAACGCGTCCACGAGCGTCTTCGTACCCCGCGCGTTCTCCTGTGCATCTGTCCACTCGAGGCGGATCGCGCAGATGGGGTGGTCGCAGCGCTTCGTTATCCTCTTGTCGTTGTCCGGCTCTTCCCTGTCTTTGTCGATCTGCTCCTGCGTCGCGAACACCTTGACGTTCTTCTTCAGGACGTAGCCGAGACACTTGGCTTGTACCGCCTTATCGTCCTTGGGAACCTTGACATAGTCGGCGAGGAGCTTGACGATGCGGTTCGCACGGACACGCGGGAACGGATCGCCGGTCGTCTGCGTGGGGACGTCCGGTTTCTTGCCGTCGAAGGTAGCGACCGCCCGGAGGATGCGCTTCCAGGAGAACGACGGCTGCGACTCTGCGGTGGGTGTTTCCTCGGCCAATGTCGTGGGTGCGTCCCTGATCCGATCCAGCGCGTAGTGGCCGATCAGGAAGGGACGCTGCGTACGGCCCTTGTACTCGTTCAGCGTGTCCTCCGGATCGAGGACCGTCGCGTCGCGCAGGACGTGGAAGTTGATCGTCGAACAGGGGACCGTCCCCGGCTTCTTGCCAAGCTTCTTTCCTCGCTCCACCAGCTCTTCCGCCAGGTCGTAGGCGATGTGGAACGGGAAGTTGCGGCCCACGATGGCCACGCCCGCCGAGGCCGTGAGCGGGCCGGGGTTTTGAATGATGTAGTCGTCGATTTCGAAGTGGTCCCGCTCTGGTGCGTCGGCCTTTTTTCCTCCAGCAACAATGGCGAGAACTGACAAAAGATCGTCGTCCTTCGTTAGCTTCTCATAGTGGCGGATGTAGGCTTCGGCGAAGGGGATTGCGTAGCGTCCGTCCGTGTAGACCGTTACGTCATCGCCGCCGACCAGCACGGGAACCACAGGAGGTCCCGGAAGTTCGTCTTCCCTTGCGATTTCTGTGACCTTTTCCCAGGCCTTGGCTACCGCTTGCTTGACGACCCCGTCGAGGCGGTAGTTCACTTCCATGACGAACCACTGGAACCGGCCTTCATTAATGTTGCAGGGGTTGTCTTCGCGATCATACGGCGCTTCTTCGAGGGAATCGAGGTGGCAGCAGACCCCTTTGAATGCCTCGCCGAGGTCACGCATGATCGCGCCCACTCCGTTCCCGTCAATGTGAATGACGCCGACGGATGACAGCTCCGGAACAGCCTTGGCGGCGTTGCTCTCATCGGGAGTGTCCTGGAATGCCTTCTCCAGCTGAAATGGGTCCTCGTACAGGTTGGAAATTGTACCCTCGGGCTTCTCCGAAGTGTGCTGGCGTTTGACGACATCTTCAAGCTGGAGGCGACGCGCCGAACGCGACCATGCGCGCTTGACGCGAGAGGGGAGCGACAGGGAACGTCCCCTGTCCTTTCCTGTCTGTGTTGGGATCTGCTCCTCCTCATCCGCTAGGAGTGGAACACCCAGGTCTTTCGCATGCTCCCGGATGGTTCCTTCGTCCTCATCGGTGAGCGGGGTTGAGGCAGGGAGAGCCGACTCTTCGGCTCTTTGAAGGAACGGCAACTGGGGGAAACGCGCCGCCGCCGGACGGCGGTTCAGCGAGTAGTCCAAGAACACGCGATCAAGCTCTTGTAGGTCGTCCGCATCTACCGTGTTGGATGACGCCTTGACGAAGACACCCGTGACGTCGAGGCCCGGGGCGTCGGTGAGGGCTCGGAGGGTGACCTTCCTGATCAGCTCCTTGGCCTTCTTCTTTGGCTCGTCTCCGTGTCCAGTGAATCGGACGATCACCTTGCCGGACGAGTCGGAGACCCAGAAGGAGTTCGGAACGGTGAGGGGCTTCTGCTTGAGGATCTCTTGCGCTTCTTCCTTCACCCAATGGGACAGCAGCGTGATCTCAAAGGAAGCGCCGATCTGCTCGCGCAGGCGAGGCGACGAAAAGATGAAGGGTTGATTACTGTTCGTCTGCAGCATAACGAGGTAACTTGTCATGGTCGGTTCCTCCCTACTCGCCATTGCGTGGGGGAAGTGTTGTGAGGAGTGAAAAGATGTCTGTCATCATCCGCCCAATTTGGTTGACAACGACAGTAAAAGGACGTTGGAATGGATCGCGTTGTTCATCTGTGTCCAGTGATCCGGGAGGGCAGAGGGTGATCAGTCCGGTAATATCCTGCTGTGACTCAAGTGCTTCTTTTGTGGTGCCACTGTTCCCGATTGAGTGAAGTGTATGCCGTAGTAGAGCAGTTTGTTTCTCGTTGAGGATGTACTTTGTTCTATTGCCAGACTCTATCTTTTTCAGGAACTTATTGCTAAAGCATAGGATGACTAGATCATATTTTGTGAATTGTTCGTAATTGTAATTATATTCCTGATTATCTAGAGTTATGTTGGTAGATTGGTTTGTGATGTTATCCTTGTTTAATAGTTTTGAGTAGTGTAGCTGAGTCTCGACATTGTCGCATTCCGCTTTATCGCCGATGAGTAGGATCGTTCTATTTCTGAGTCCATGATCAATTCGCTCCTTTAGTTTCATCCAGTTGCTTCCGATGGTGTCGACGACGAAATATGTCGGAATGAGTGCAATGAGCGTATAAGAGAGAGGGAATAGAAATTGGTTTGCTATATCTTCGCATTCATTGTTGATTAATAGTCCGCCGATAAGCAAGAAGGCTGCGGCGCAGGCAAGGCCAATGCAGATCCAGATCTGGGTGGCATAGCGCTTGTAGAAGTGTCGTGTGCTTTTTTGATTCATAGTGGAAAATCCTGTGTTGTTCATGCGGCCACAGCGTCTATGACGCCCATGCCGAAGCTCGTGTGTGAGCCGACGTTCGTGTATGCGGACAGGGCCATGAGGCGTGAGAAGACGCGGGTCGCTTCGGCTCCCTCGACGCCGCTGATGCGCAGGTGGCCCTCGTGGGCCGGGATCTGGCGCGAGCTGAGGCGGCCCTGGCCCGAGTTGCGTGGCATCGCCAGCGACACCGTGGATGAGCGCGTGAAATCCTGGGTCGCTAGCACGCTCGCCATGGCATGGCGGTCGATGCGTGGGGGAGCGAGCCTCCGATTCCATGTCCACCAGCGCTGCTGCAGGCTCGTCGCAATTGTCGCTGGAGACAGGCTCGGAACGTGATGCCCCTTCGATGAGAACGTCGTCGGCGTGACCAGTCGTATCTCCCACGCGGTGTCCTGGTCCCGCTCCGCCAGCTCCTCCCAGGATGCCTGGTTGATGATCTGTCCCTCAGTTGCAATCAGCACCGCGTCGTCCTCGGTGCCCGCGCCGAGGCGCATGACGCCTCCCCATGACAGCCACGCATCCAGCGTGTCGACCAGGCGATCATCCAGGAAACGCACCTCCACGCCGAACGTGGACTCTGAATGGCATAGCTCCCCGAGTGAATACGGCTTCACGCCGCCCGCGCCGTGCGGTGGCCGGTGCGCCAGCGTCGGGAACTGGGAGGCCCTGGCCGGGCTGATACCCGGCGGTAAGTCCAACACTGCTGACAGGGCGGCGTGAAGCCTCCTGGGCGTGGCTGGCACCCCCTCGGGAGCGTCAAAGCTCACGTAAACGGATGTCGGCATCGGTGCCTCCCATCACTCGCGTGTGACTGTCGTCTCTGACGGTAGCATAGAATGCCTGACAGATCACGTCCAACTGTCAAGTGTCTCGCCTAGCTGGCTAATGTGTATCTAAAAGAACTTTTCCGCATGATAGGCCCCTTAAGTATCATTATTTATTTCAATTGGTGAACAACTGTCTAGCGTATTGTTGGATTCATCTGCGGATTTGGGGGCTGGGGGCTGCCATAGCCCTACCGCCCATCGTCAAGAATGCTCGAATCTCTACCCGCCGCCACAAATTAGGTCAAGACTTCTTAAAATGTGAAACCCCTCTGGGAGGTTTGTCAGGAACCTTGAGATGATTGACACTATGGCGCGTTGTCTGGACTGACCAGGGGCCGCGTCTCCGTTAGCACAGCAGCACAGAAACGAGGAACTCTGATGCACCAACGCTCATGGAAGACCCTCATCGCGGGAGGAGCCGCCCTCACGGTCGGCTTAACCCTCACCGCGTTCGGAGCGCCCTCCCACGCAGAAGGCGTCGCAGGAATCACCTCCGAGGCGCGCGCCCAGGACGAGGTCATGAACTACGCGGTCAACCTGCCCGCCACCGCCTCGCGCTACGACTTCAACGCGGCCGTCTCCAAGGCCTCGGAAAATGGCGTGGTCCTGGCCCAATACCCTGAATTCAACTCCTTCTTCGTCCAGTCGGTGAAGGCAGCCTACGCGCCCGACCTCGGCAAGAGCCTCGTGGCCGCGGGCATCTCCTACGACTCCATCGGCCCCACCCGCTACAAGACCGTCACGGGTGACGAGGTCCGCACCGAGCAGCCCACGAAGACCGACGCCGAAGCGAACGCCGTCAACGAGGCCGCCGCCGAGCATGAGACCGGCCTGTCCGCCGACTCTCAGCTCAACGACTTCACCCCCGACGAGGGCGACGCCAACGCCTGGGGCCTGTCCGCCATCGGCGCGGTCGAAGCCCAGACGGTCGACGTTCCCCGCGCGGCAGTCACCGTCGCCGTCATGGACACCGGCATCGACCCCGATCACAAGGATCTGAAGGACCGCATCGACGCCTCGCGCTCGGTCGGCTGCCAGGTCAACGGCATCCCCAACCAGGACCCTTCGGCCTGGAAGGATGACCACTACCACGGCACGCACGTCGCCGGCACCATCGCGGCCTCGCACAACGGCTACGGCGTGGACGGCGTGGCACCCGACGCGACGCTGATCGCCATCAAGACCTCGAACAAGGCCGGCTCCTTCTACCCCGAGTACGTGGCCTGCGCCTTCGACTGGGCGGCCGAGCACAACGTCGACGTGTCGAACTCCAGCTACTACATGGACCCCTACGCCTTCTGGATGCCGAACGAGGCCTCCCAGGCCGCGGGCCTCGAAGCGGCCTCGCGCGCGGTGCGCTACTCCAAGGAGCACGGCGTCGTTAACTTCGCCGCCGAGGGCAACTCCGACGACGACCACGACAACCCGACGATCGACAAGGATTCCCCCAACGACGTTGAGGGTGCGGCCGTTGAGCGTAACGTCGCGGGCGGCATCGACGTCCCGGCCATGCTCAACGATTCGGTCCTGTCCGTCTCCGCGCTGAAGCTGCCAACCGGTGCCGACCCGGCCACCGCGAAGCTCGAGCGCGCCGGGTTCTCCAACTACGGCAAGAACTCGGTCGACGTGGCCGCGCCCGGCCAGCGCATCTGGTCCACCATGCCCACCTGGGAGAAGGACCCGCCGTTCGGCTACCTGTCGGGCACGTCCATGGCCTCCCCGCACGCGGCGGGCGTGGCCGCGCTGGTCAAGGAGATCCACCCGGATTACACGGCCGATGAGGTCATCGCGCTGGTCAAGAAGCAGGCCGGCTACACCTACGACCGCCTCGCCGAGCCGACGGACGGCAAGGAATACCGCGGCGCTGGCCTGGTCAACGCGCTCGACGCGGTCCTGAAGGATCAGCCCAAGCCCGTCATGGGCAGCGTCGAGTACTCCTACGACGGCGGCACCGACTGGCGTCCGCTGGCCGACGCCCACGTCGCGGGCATGATCTACGTGCGCACCACGGTCACCGGCCCGGTCACCACGGCCACCATGAAGGTCGAGGACCAGGATCCCGTCACGGTTGAGGGCACCGGCGAGTTCACCGGCAACCAGGTCGTCCTGCTCGGCGGCCCCTACGACACCAGCAAGCTGCCCGCCGACGAGCCCTTCGCCTCGGTCACTGTGACCGCGGAGGGCCGCAACAAGGACGAGCGCGCCGATGACGACGTCGCGGACGACGTGCACTTCCACGTCGATGCATCCGCTCACGAGGGCGGCGCGTGGGTGAACGACCCCGCCGGTTGGAAGTACTGCTACACCGACTCGACGTGCGCGAAGGGTCCGCTCGCCATCGGCGCGGACAGCTACTACTTCGACGAGAACGGCATCCTCGGCACCGGTTGGGTCAACTATGACGGTGCGTGGCACTGGCTGGGCACCTCCGGCCGCATTGCGACCGGCTGGGCCAAGGTCGCCGACGCCTGGTACTACATGGACAACTCCGGCGCGATGACGACGGGGTGGACGCAGGTGCGCGGCTCCTGGTTCTACCTGGCGGACTCCGGAAAGATGGCCACGGGCTGGACGAAGATCGGCGACTCCTGGTACTACTTCCAGGAGTCGGGCGCGATGGCGACCGGCTGGGTTAACGACGGTGGCACCTGGTACTACCTGAACGAGTCCGGCCAGATGGTGACCGGTCGCGTCCAGATCGATGGCACGTGGTACACCTTCGACAAGTCGGGTGCCTTGCGCCGCTGAGCCGCCACTGACGAGGCCGTGGCCCCTTCCCCGGTCACGTGTCCTCGCGCTCTCCTGAGAGCATGAGAAAGCGGGCGGGTCCGAACGTATGGTTCGGACCCGCCCGCTCATATATTCCAGAGTGAGGAAGGGGCTTCGGGCACTCGAAGCGCCCTAGCCTCGCTCGGGTGTGTCAGCCCAGCGAATCGAAGAGGACCTGCAGGCCCTCCGTCATGGTCGGGTGTGCGACCGGGAGGAAGCGGAGCTGCTCGTAGGTCAGGCCACCGGCCATCGCGAGCTGCACGGCAGTAATCACCTCGGAGACGTTCGGGCCGATCAGCGTTGCGCCCAGGATCTGGTGCGTGTTCGCGTCCACGACGGCCTTCCAGAAGCCCTCGCCCGCGTAACGCAGCGTCTTGGCACGCGGGATCGCGGCCGTCGGAACCTTCGCGATGCGCACGTCCAGGCCGGCCTCGCGTGCCTCGCCCTCGGACAGGCCGATGCGGGCCAGCTCGGGGGTGGCAAACACGGCGT
>ERZ773265.1179-NODE-1179-length-14188-cov-4.011958_pt1 | contig 14188 bp, 10 predicted proteins | sample MGYA00580512_ERZ773265 | MGnify/ENA primary metagenome ERZ773265 (study PRJEB29015, sample SAMEA2738169) | human oral metagenome | biome: human oral; feature: human-associated habitat; material: saliva | place: China | collected 2183 ... | reverse complement strand
ACAAGCACGAACCCTCGCATCTTTCAGGTGCGAGGGTTCTTTTGCGTTCCGCAATGTATCTAGCGTCGGCTTTTAGGCTTTGCGTACAAAACGGTGCAGCTTAGTCGCGCCTCGCTGAAGAACTGTCATGTTTCTAGTCAAGATAATCGGACGACTGGGGCTCAATGTCTGACATTTAGAGAGCCTCAATACCTGATATACATTTCATAAACTTCAATTAATATGCTTAATAATGAATAGACATATATAAGAAATTTAACTATCGGTAAATTCCGTATCTACGGAACACACCTAAATCGGATATTCTGCTCAGATGCGGGCATTTTACACACCTAATGACGATAATCTGCATGCTTTAGCTATTTTCAGCGTAATGTATACGTCTTTTTGACAGATTATCTGACTTAGGTGTGTTCGGCCATCAGCAAAACAGTGCAAGCAGCTAATGATGTTGCCCGTACGGTATGGTTGATCGTGGGCGGAAGCTTCTAGAACTTACTTACTCATGTGGCTTATTTTCTTGCCTGTCGGTATTGCGTGGCGGCGATCTGGGTACGTATTTCAGACAAACAGCGTTGAGATGGCGATGTTATTCGTGACAGTAGTTTAAATTCAAGAAAGGTCGCTCATGTACCTAGAGAATATCAATGGACCAGAAGACGTAAAGAAGCTGGACGCAGAGGCTCGTGCAGTACTTGCGCAGGAGATTCGCGACAACTTGCTGGTCATGGAGTCAAATCATGGCGGCCACTTTGGTCCAAACTTTGGCATCGTCGAGGCAACTATCGCGCTTCATACCGTGTTCAATTCGCCTGTTGACCATATCGTTTACGACGTCTCGCACCAGACGTATCCGCACAAGATGCTCACCGGCCGCAAGCAGGCATACATGGATCCCGCGCTCTACGACTCGGTGTCTCCTTACACCGACCCCGCCGAGACCCCGCATGACCTCTTCAAGATCGGCCACACTTCCACGTCCATCAGCTTGGCGCTTGGCCTGGCAAAGGCTCGAGACATTATGGGCGGCAAGGAGAACATCATCGCCGTTATCGGCGACGGCTCCATGTCTGGCGGCGAGGCGCTCGAGGGCTTGAACGTTGCCGGCGAGCTGAACAGCAACTTTATCATCGTCTTCAATGACAATCAGATGTCCATCGCCGAGAACCACGGTGGCATGTACGACCAGTTTGCTGAGCTGCGCCGTACCAACGGAGCTGCCGAGAATAACCTCTTCAAATCGATGGGCCTGGACTACCTGTATGTCAACGATGGCAACGACATCGAGGCTCTTATCGCCGCATTTGAGCAGGTAAAAGACTCGACTCATCCGGTTGTGGTCCACATCAATACGCTCAAAGGCAAGGGCTACGCTCCCGCGGAGGCAAACAAGGAGAAGTGGCACTGGCACATGCCGTTTGACATCCAGACTGGTCAGAGCCCTGCATCCGGTTCTTCCGAGTCGTATGCCAGCATTTTCGCAGAATATGCGCTCAAGCGCGCGAAGACTGACCCGAAGTTCCTGGTGCTCATGTCGGCTGTTCCTGGTCTTCTCGGCCTTTCACAGGAGCGTCGAGAAGAGCTTGGAAAACACTACCTTGACGTGGGCATTGCCGAGGAAACCGCAGTTGCAATGGCTTCCGGCGCAGCTCACGCCGGTGCGCACGTGGTTTGGGGCTCAAGCGCAACCTTCATCCAGCGCACCTACGACCAGCTAACTCAGGACCTGGCGCTCAACCAGAATCCTGCGGTTATCGTGGGATCCGGCTCCATTAGAGGCTTGATGGCCGCCACCCACCAGGGCCTCAGCAGCATTTCCATGATTGCAAACATTCCTAACATGGTCTACCTCGCGCCATCCAACGTCGAGGAGTACATCGCCATGCTCGACTGGGCGCTTGACCAGGACAAACACCCCGTCTACATCGCAATTCCTTCCGGTCCTGTGGTCCATGCCGAGGGCTCCGTCCGCACAAACTTCGACGCCCTCAACACCTACGAGGTCACGCGCGCGGGCTCCAAGGTGGCCGTTCTTGCCCTGGGCGATTTCTACGACCTTGGCGAGAAAACCGTTGAGGCCCTCAGCTCTACCTTGGGAATTGAAGCCACGCTGGTCAAACCATACTTTGCCTCGGGCGTTGACCAGGATCTGCTCGACAACCTGGTAAAAGACCATGACGTCATCGTAACTATTGAGGACGGCATCATCGAAGGCGGCTGGGGACAGAATATAGCCAGCTACCTGGGAACTTCTCCCGCACGCGTGCTGAACTACGGCGTCAAAAAGGCTTTCTACGACCGCGTCAACATCGCGGATCTTATGCGAGAAAGTCATCTGGAGCCCGAGCTGATTGCTGCAGACGTTAAGCAGGTGCTGGCCCTGTAGGCGTGTCGACGCTGCTGCCTCGGTGCGAGCCTCGTCTGTGCTGTGTACCGTTGCAGCATTGCCCGCGTTTCTCGCCATCACATTAAAACTGCAACAAAAAAAGAGGGGCCGCATCTGCGACCCCTCTTCTGTATCAAGTGAATGCGCTGTTGCAACCTGTTGCGGTGCCGTTGCGACCTGCCGCCAGGCGCGTCGGTGTGCGCCGCGTCGCAACCTGCAGCTAAAGCCTAAGCCTTAAGAGCGCGGCCCATAGCGTCAGCCTGAACGATAGCTGCATAGAGCTCGTCAGGAGTGACGTCACCAGCAAGGTTGTGGATGGTCTCGCCAGGAACGCAAGCAGCCTCAGCGATCTTCTTGATCTGCTCGTCAGTGGTGATGCCAACCTCCTCGAGGGTAGTTGGAAGACCAACCTCAAGGCAGAAGTCCTGAACCTCGTCAAACTCCTCCTGAGGAACGCCCTCAAGAACAAGCTGGACCAGGGTACCAAAAGCAACGCAGTTACCGTGAGGTGCGCTGTGGCCACCAAGGGAGGTGAGGCCGTTGTAGAAGGAGTGAGCTGCTGCGCAGTTAACGTTGTCAGCGCCGACACCACTCATGTAGACGGTTGCCTCGCAGATAGCCTCAAGAGCTGGGGTTACAACGTTGTTCTCGCAAGCCTTAATTGCCTGTGAACCGTAATCGCGAAGGGTGAGGTAGCACTCCTTAGCAATTGCCATACCAACGCGAGTAATGCCGGTTCCCTCAAGGGAAGGAGACTCGGTGCGGATGGATGCGCGGCCCTCAAAGTAGGTGCCCAGTGCGTCGCCCATGCCTGCTACCAGGAAGGAAACAGGTGCGTTAGCGATGATCTGAGTGTCGACCATGACTGCATCTGGGTTCTGTGGGTAGAAGAGGTACTTGTCAAAGGAACCGTCATCGTTGTAAATAACGGAGAGGCCGGTGCATGGAGCGTCGGTAGCTGCAACGGTAGGAAGAATAACGATGCGCTTACCAGCGTAGTATGCGGTTGCCTTTGCAGTGTCAACAGCGCTGCCGCCGCCGATAGCGACGACTACGTCAATGTTGTCCTCCTCGACGATAGCCTTCATGCGGTTAATCTCGCCGTTGGAAGAGATGCCACCGAAGACCTCATAGCGACGGTAATAGTCGCCCTTGCCCTCGAAGCTCTGCTCGATCATGTCGTGGGTTGCTTTGTAGCCGCTGTTAGAGCAAACAAACAGGAAGCGCTTTCCCATGTAGCCCATCTCTTTCTCGAACTCGAGACAAGCATTTTTGCCCTGAACATACTTCAGTGGCTCACGCATTGCGCGTAGCATTTTCATAGGTTCCCCTCTCCGGATACGTTTTAGACCTATGTAATTTATGGTAACACTGTCAAAAGAACATAACAGCAAGGAAAATATTTAGATTCGGACAAAGTGAAAATCTAGATTCCAGCACGGAAAGAATTTAGATTCGGACAACTTCTGTAAAGTTTACGTGAACATACATTCACTAGCCGGCAAATGATATCCTTGTAGTGTCAAATTTTCGCACTGTGGTCTTTGGAGGACACATGCTTAGTTCTGTCGAAATCAAACCCGATGTCTACTTTGTAGGCGCCCTGGATTGGAACGCTCGCGAGTTCCACGGCTACACCACTGAGCAGGGCATCACCTACAATGCATACCTTATCCTGGACGAGAAGGTCACGCTCATTGACACCGTCAAGCGTCCATTCTCCGAGGAGCTGGTCGAGCGCATCAAGAGCATCATCGATCCAGCAAAGATTGACGTTCTGATCTGCAACCACATTGAGATGGACCACTCCGGCAGCGTTCCTCGCATTCTGGAGCTTGCGCCAAACGCCGAGGTCTACGCAAGCGCACCTCAGGGCGTCAAGGAGCTTAAGGCTTTCTATGGCGAGAATATCAACGTCAACGGCGTAAAGACGGGCGATACGCTCAACATTGGTAAACGCACCCTGACCTTTGTGCAAACCCCAATGGTCCACTGGCCAGACAACATGGTCACCTATTCCGACTACGATAAAATCCTCTTCTCCAACGACGCATTTGGTCAGCACTACGCTTCAACCACTCGCTTTGAAGACGAGTCCGACTACTGCGAGGTCATGAAGCAGGCTCGCAAGTACTACGCAAACATCGTTCTCCCTTACGGTCGTCAGGCTGACTCTGCTGTTACCGCAGTTAAGGGCATTGGTCTGGAGAACATCGATATTATCGCCCCAGCTCACGGCGTTGCATGGCGCTCCCACATTGCCGACATCATCTCCAAGTACGAGGAGTGGACTACCGGCAAGCTTGAGGAGAAAGCCCTGGTTGTGTACGACTCCATGTGGGGCTCAACCGACAAGATGGCTCACGCTCTCCTTGACGGTTTCCTGGCCGAAGGCATTCCTGCCCAGCTCATCGACCTCAAGGAGACTCACATCTCCAACGTCATGTATCACTTCTTGGATTCCAAGTATGTCTGCGTTGGTTCGCCTACGCTGAACTCTAAGTTCCTGCCTACCGTTTCTTCGTTCCTGACCTATATGAGCGGTCTTTCTCCAAAGAACGACCACCGTATTGGCTTTGCGTTTGGTTCTTACGGTTGGGCTCCACTTGGACCAAAGATGGTTCAGGCCGAGCTTGAGGCAGCAGAGTTCACCATGCCACTGCCTGTTCACGCTATCGGTTGGCTTCCTTCCGACGAGGACCTGGACGCCGTTCGTGCGCAGGTCAAGGACCTGATCGAGGCTGGCAAGCAGCTCTAATCTAGCGGTATATTGAGCAAGACCCCCACATTCAGCATGAATGTGGGGGTCTTTTGCTGTAGAGGGGGAGTTAAGCGGGTAAGAATGATGCAAATGACCCCGAAGTGACCCCGGAATGACCTCGAAGTGGTAAAAAATCCGTTTAGTTGGAAAATACAAGTTTCTGTATATAGCGTTTGCCCAGATAAAAGTTTTTAAGGCGGTAAAAAATCGTCTTAGTTGGAGATAAATCGGCTAATTTTCAATTTTCATTTCCAACTAAACGCGTTTTTTACCGTTTTCGGCACATAATTTTAGGCGTGAAAGTTACGTATTCATGGCAATGAATTAATCGAGCAAGTTATTCAAAATTCTGCATCAAATATTGAGAACTGCTTGTTAGTCAGAATTAACGCAGAAAAATATAAAAGCATGACATTAAAATGGCGGGAAAACCGCAGAAAAGTGATTCGCATCGCGGGAAAAGCGTGCTGATCGTATAGTTGACGTCATCACGCCGCGTTTCCGTCAGCCGCGCCGTGTAACTCGCGCTTAGTTGACGCTATCACCTCGCGGAGTCGCCCGCGCCATCGCGTCTCGCGCCTGACGTTTCATGGCGAGACTGTGTCAAATTCCTGAAGACTACAAGGTAGAGCGCGTTAGAGTACAATAGACTACACGAAAAGTAACTTCGAAGAGGTAGGTGCCCATACATTCGATGGACATTGCGTTAAGTATTGGAATAACTCTGCTGCTTACCCTGGTAAACGGCTTTTTTTCTGCGGCCGAGATGGCCATTGTTAGCTCTCGTCGCGCGGCACTTGAGGCGGACGTGGACGAGGGCGATCCAAGAGCCCTCGCTGTCATTGACATTGCCACTGATCGCGGATATTTCCTCGCAACAATCCAGGTTGCAATTACCCTAGTTGGCTTTGCTTCCTCGGCATTTGCTGCAACAAGCCTTTCTGCGCCATTTGGCACTTGGCTTATTAGCATTGGAGTCCACGCTGACCTGGCGCTTCCTTTAGCTGTCGTGGCTATTACGCTGATTGTTTCATTCTTTTCCGTGGTCATCGGTGAGCTGGTTCCAAAGAGCATCGGCCTAGCAAACTCCGAGGCAGTGGCCAAAGCAGTCGTCGGCCCTATGAAGGCGTTCATGCAGATTGTGCGTCCACTCGTGTTCATCACGTCTGCCTCGGCAGATGCGGTTACCACGCTGATAGGCATTGACACTACCAACGACCGTCAAGAGGTCACTGAGGAAGAGCTCCGCTACATTGTCAAGGATTCCGAGGATCTCTCCGAAGAAGAAAAATCCATGATCCACGAGGTCATCGAGATGGGCGACACTGTTGTCCGCGAGGTAATGGTCCCGCGCGTTGACATGACCGCCATGGAGGACATCGCAACTATCGCCGAGGTCCTGCGCGTCATGCGCCAGACGGGCTTCTCGCGCATCCCTATCTACCACGAGAATATCGACCGCATCGTGGGCATCGCTCACATCAAAGATTTGCTGGAGCCAGCGCTTGACCAGCACGATAGTGACGAGAAGATCGCGCGCTTCGTGCGTTCCGCGGACTATGTGCCTGATACCAAAGACATCATTCCGCTGCTTACCGAGATGCAGACAAGCCGCGATCAGATGGTTATCGCAGTTGACGAGTACGGTGGAACTGCCGGCGTCATCACCATCGAGGACATTGTCGAGGAGATTGTCGGCGAGATTGAGGACGAGTTTGATCCGGACAACAAGTACCTGACGCAGCTCTCTGATAGAGAGTGGCTGGTAGATGGTCGTTTCTCGCTTAATGATGCAGCTGAACTTGGATGGCCGGTCGGGGAATCCGAGGAGTACGAGACTATCGCGGGCTTTGTACTAGATTTGGCAAATCATCTGCCTCGTCCGGGCGAGGTTTTTGAGAAGGATGGTTACGTGTTCCGCGTGCAGTCGATGCGCCGCCGTCGCCTTTCTTTGCTGCGCGTAATTGCACCAGAACCACAGGTAGACGGTGAATCTGAGCCAGCCAGCGAAAACTCTGACACATCAGAAAATGAATAACTAAAAGAATGATTACAATAGAGTGAACCAATAGAAAGAGGTTGAAATGGCGCAGTTGATTTCTATCAAAAAAGTTGTGGTAGGACCTAAAAACTTGACCGCTACCGTTGAGTTTTCGGCTAAAGCGCCACGTTTGACCTCGGAAAATGCCGAGGCAACTGAGCGCGTACTTGAGCATTTGCCAGGTCTTTCCGAGCACCTGTGCTTGGGTGACGCCGACGCTCGCTTTGGCCTTGTTGCCAAGGACACCGAGGTTGCGCACCTGCTTGAGCACGTAACCGTCGAGCTCCTGGCCCTGACCAACCTTGCGGGAGACGTTGCTTCGGGCAAGACTTCCCTGGTAGATTCCCGTCGCGGCCTCTACGAGATCATCCTCGCATGTCCAGACGACGTGCTGGTTGCAGCCTCGCTTTCCAGCGCTGTGTGGCTCCTCAACTGGGCATATGGCAACCAGGAGGAGGCCGATCCAGACATCAACGCTATTGTCTCTGGCCTCGTTGCGCTCATCCAGAGCCTTGACGGCGAGAAGACCGATGAGCTTGCAGACTCCGCAGAACCTGAGGCGGACGCTGCACCCCAGGCAGAGAGCGTAGAAGCAGAGGATTACGCTGCCGACAACTCCTCCGAGGACGTCGCTGATGCCGCAGCAGCTGATGCAGTTGAGGCTGAGGTTGCAGACGCTGAGGAAAACAACGCCGAGGTCGCAGGCATCGACGCAACTGACGCGGTCGTGCCCGCAGCCGACGCCGATCCCGCAGACGTCGCCGAGCCCGCAGCCGACGCCGCCGATGAGCTCGCCGAAGCAACAGCTGTCGAGGACGCTACGGACAACTCTGAGGTCACTGACGTCCCAGACGACTGGAACATGATTAACGTTCCTCGTCCAAAGCCCGTTCGATAAACGCCCTTATTGCGGTATGATTACATACAGCGTTTTGCTGTTTAACAGGAGGTACTTATGAGCAAGAAGTCTGCTGGTTTCTTTCTAGGCGCTATTTTTGGTGCTGCTGCTGGTGCTGTAGCTGGTCTTTTCCTGGCTCCACGTTCCGGCGAGGAGACTCGCGCTTTGGCTGCAGATGCTGTCAATGACGCATGGGATTCCGCACTTGATTCTTACGAGCGCACATCTAAGGTTGTGAGCACTAAGATTGACGAGGTCAAGCCTACTGTTGACGCAAAGACCGACGAGCTCCGCGCAAAGGTAGATCTTGCTCGTGAGCGTATGGATCAGCTTCGTGAGTCGCTTTCTGACGCGGTGACCTCTGCTTCTAACACTGTCGCTGACGCAGCTGATGTTGTCGCAGATTCCTTTGTTGTTCCAGAGCCAACTGCTACAACCGCTGAGGCCCAGGCAGTTCGCATCGAGAACGTTGAGTCCCACGACCAGGAGAACGCTGGCGAGGGTTACCAGGAGGCATAAGCCTCGCTTACAAGCAATGCGACGGGACGCCTTATGACGTCCCGTTTTTTATAGAGAGGTTTCACGTGAAAACAACCGAGCTCCTTGGCGCAAAGGTCCTTCTCCCCAAAAAGCCTGCTACAAAGGGTAAACACGCGGGAGAAGAGCGTTTTTCTAAGCTGGGAAAGATCCACAACGTGGTTTTTGCGCCATTCAAACAGGGTCAGCCTTCGCAGGTAGTGGGCGTGATGGTTCAGAAGCCCGATATTGCTGGCATGATTAAGCAGGATGACGCGTTTGTCACTCTGGAGTCTCTGGAGACCATTGAACAGGGGTTTTGCGTAAAAGATCCTGAGAATAACGTTGATAAAGCGGCAATCAAGCGTTTGAACTTGGATTTTGATACCTGCATTCTATGGCACGGTATGGAGGCTCGCACTAAGAGTGGAAAGAGGTTGGGCTACGTGAGTGGCGCTGAGTTTGACCAGGTTACTGGCGTGGTCTCGGCATTTCTTGTGGGTGACGGTGCCGGATCTGAGGCGCTGGTAGGTTCGTTTGCCATCAAGCCAGAGTGGCTGTTGGGTTACTCTAACGGTGCAATGGTCCTTTCCGATGAAGCGGCAGATGCCCAGCTCACCGGTGGTCTAGCTGCAAAGGCGGGCGAGGGTTACGCGGCAGCCGCCGCAAAGGCTTCTGAGGCTACAGCTAAAGCCGGAAAGGCTGTTGCAGAGGCCACCGAGAAGGGCGCTTTTGCCCTGGGTAAGACGCTGGCCAAGGCAAAGCGTGCTATCGAAGATGCTACCGAGCCTGACGCAGAAGACGATTCCGAGCGCCCAGCTCCCGTTGCTGCGGAGGACGTTCGCCTCGAGAAGCCATCTGCAGAGGAGCAAGGTGGGGCAGACAAGTCCGCCACTGACAAGAGCGCAGCTAGTAAGCCTGCTGCTAAGTCTGCAAGTAAGTCGTCCACGCAGGCTACTGCGAACAAGGCAGCTAAGGGTTTTGGTATGCAGCTTGGCCGCATGGGCAAGATGTTCTCTGACTTCAAAGATGAGTTTGATAAGGCAAGCAAGTAATAAGCCGCAGATAAGCGCAAAGAACAAAGGGCGAGAAGATCGATCTTCTCGCCCTATTTTTGTGTTGTAGTTGTGTGACGCTTGCTACAAACCCATGGCCTGCAGAATGAACATCACAATGGTCAGGATGATGACGGTGACGATGGTAAACCAGGTCAGCGCGTTCCAGATGCGGCCGTTGGCGTACTTGCCCATGATGTGTTTGTCGGCTGCGATGATAACCATAAAGACAAGCAGAATTGGCAGCAGAATACCGTTGATGACCTGGGCGGCCATCATGATGCCAAAGAGACTCATGCCTGGGATCAGAACAACCAGCGCAGAAATGACCAGGACGGTTGTAATAATGCCGTGGTAGACAGGGGCCTCCTGCCAGCTACGGTCGGCTCCGCGCTCCCAACCAAATGCCTCGCAGATAGCGCTTGCGGTAATGCCTGGTAGAACGCATGCTGCAAGGAAGGATGCGCCAACCATACCCAGCGCGAAGAGGGTACTTGCATACTGACCTGCAAGTGGTTCAAGAGCGCGAGCAGCGTCGGCAGCGGAATCAACAGAGATTCCACGAGGGAAGAGGACAGCGCCGGTAGTCAGCATAATGAACCAGGTGATAACCTCGGCCAGGATTGCTCCGGCAACATTGTCTGCACGCTGTGCGGGAATGTCGCTGGTATCAAGGTTCTTCTCGACAACATTTGATGCAACCAAGAAGATCATGTACGGACTGATGGTAGTACCAATGTTTGCAACCAACAGAGAAATGTATGACGGTTCAGCGGAAGGCTGCGGAATGATGGTGACGCGTAGAGCCTCGCCCCAGTCTGGTTGAGCAAGCACGCCAGCCACCACGTATGTGACAAAAATGCAGCTAATTGCCAGCAAAATCTTCTCGATGCGGCGGTACGATCCACCAACGGTTAGGAGCCAGACCATCAGAGCGCTGATAGGCACCGAGACGTACGTTGGGATGCCAAAGAGCTCCATACTGGACGCAATACCTGCGAATTCGGAGAAGGTAACAGCAATATTGGAGAGCAGCAGTGCGCCCATTGCCAGTGTGGAAAGGCGAATACCAAAGCGCTCGCGCACCAGCGATGCAATACCTTTACCGGTGACACAGCCCATTCGAGCTGCGGTTTCTTGAACCACAATCAGCAGGAAGCACATGAGTGGCACGGTCCACAGCTGCGAGTAGCCAAAGGTAGCGCCCGCGCTCGAGTAGGTTGCAATGCCACCGGCGTCGTTGCCAGCAAATGCGGCGAGAAGACCGGGACCCATTGCCATCAAGATGTACTTGAGGCTGTTTTTGTTGACCGGAGCCTTCTCTTTAGATGCGCGTTTGCCCTGCTCGACAACGATTCCGTCGCCCGCAGAAAGCTGGCCGACGGCGTCCTGGCCATCAGCGTCCTGCTCTACAACCACGCCCTGCTCTGCAACCGCGTCCTTTACGTGTGCGTTTTCCTGCGCCATTTACATCACGCTCACAAGCGAGAGAGCGTAAGAGAGGACGAAGAATGTCACCACCGAAAGGCTCATAGAAATCAGGGTAAGCGTGAGACCTGAGGTTTCCTGGTTTTTCTCGTCACGATGGCGAAGAACAGCCAAGAAAATTGGGGTCAGCAGGAAGGAAATAAGGGTAGAGCCAGCTGCTGCGCCAAAGATCTGAATAATGGTCTGGTCAAAGAGCGCGGCGTAGAATACGCCTGCATTTGGATCGTAGGGGTGGAACAGAGCCTCTAGCAGGGCGTGAGCTGCGGCACCAAGGATGCAAATGAGTCCGCTGACCAGAAGACCCAGTAGAAGCGAGCGGAAGGCAAAGCCTAAGATAGAAGGAGACTTCTCGCTGCCAGGATCGTCTGTGAGGAAGAAGTTTGTCACGTAGTTGACGGTATTCTCGCTTAAGTTCAGCGAGATTGGCATGGTAATAGTGCAAAGAGCTGCGAAAATACCCATGATTGGATTAGATGTTGCAGCTGTTCCTACAAAGGCAGCAATCACAACGGAGGCAACCCAGAACAAAAGCCAGAGGTTGCGGTGGAGGAACCAAATAATGTTGCGGCCGCGGTCGCCAGAATCGGAATCGCTCCTGCCGCCACCAACGATCTGCAGGTCCTCGGCGTGCTCCTCTTCAAGAACGTCAAGAGCGTCGTCGACGGTGACAATACCCAGCAGGCGGTTGTCGTCAGAAACAACAGGCATGGCCAGCAGGTTGTACTTTGCAATGTTGCGAGCAACGTCCTCCTGGTCGTCCTCCGGCGAGGCTGTGACCAGGTTCTTATTGGCAATCTCCTCCAGACGAGTTTCTGGCTCGGAGACAATCAGGCGGTTCAAGGTAACAATTCCGGACAGGCGGCCATCCTCGTCAGTAAGGTAAAGGTAGCGGACGGTCTCAAAGTCCTCGTCCAGGTTACGCAGGCGATCAATGGCGTACGCAACGGTCTGGTCCTCAGGAATAGAAAGCGCCTCAGACGTCATAATACGGCCGGCGGTGTACTCACGGTATCCCAGTAGCTGCCTAATAGCGCGCTGCTCCTTAACGCCCATCAAGCGCAGGAGTTTCTCGGCACGGTCATAGCTCAGCTCGGAGACAAGCTCGGCTGCATCGTCTGGATCCATCTCGGACAGGATGCGGGATGCTTCTTTTTCGTTCAGGCCACCAATGAGCTCAACTGCCATAGCGTCGTCATTGAACTCTGCCATTGCGCCGGCTCGCTGCTCGTCATCAAGCTGGGCAAATACCTGGCTACGCAGGCGAGAGTCCAGGCGCTCGATGATGTCAGCGACGTCAGCAGGGTGCAGCTCGTCCAGCGTTTTGTGGGAAACGGAGAGCTTAACGTTGGAGAGGTCACGCTCGACCAGGTCCATGTAACTCCATGCAATGATGCGCTCTTGCATGGGGTGACCCATAGCGCGCGCAATGCGGGTAACCAGGTGCTCTAGCTGGGGAGAAAGGCTGCGCAGCAGACCGCGTGCGCCAACCTCTGCGCCTAGAAGGCGAAGCTGCGTTGAGCTGGTATCGGAAAGTTTGAGGTCGTTTACGCGGACAACGCGAATGCCGCGCGTATCAACAATCTGCTTATTCAGAATATCTCGGGCGAGAAGAACCTCGTTAGGCTGCAGGTACGAGAAGCGAATCTCAGTTGAAGGTACCTTGAGCCTGATGACGTCCTCATCGTAGGTATCAACATACTTGCGCCAAGAAATCATCATTGGCGTGCGGCCAGGGCCCATAAAAGCAAGGGAAGTGATGCGAGGAAAAACTTCTCCGGTAGCAATTCCAAGGTCGGAAACAGAACCGATCTTCTCGCCTTCTGAATCTAGAACCGGATTACCCATTAACTGGGAAAGATAAATCATGTGTGCTCCTTACATGCGTCCGAAGACTAAAGCGTGGCTTTGGCGAGAAACTCCGCGTAATTGCCACGGGGACTGCATTGCGATTTCACCCCTCACGGTGCAAATCGGCACACCGCAAGAGGTCAGCGACTGTGAGGTCGAGGTTTCATGCTGACCTTTCTCTTCATCCAATAGAACGTGAATTGTGCTTGCGAGGACAATTCACAGATGTAACTATTTTAACGATTTTCTCGCGAGGCTGTAAAGACTCTTCACATAATCTAGCTGCTCGGATTTGGTTGTAGCCGGCGTATGGGCAGCACGTGGACAACGCGTGGACAGTGCACGGCCAGCGAACAGCCAGCTCAATCCGCGAGGCAACGCTGAGCATAAAAAAGCCCGGTACCTGCGGAACGCAGATACCGGGCTGTACTGGTACAAAGGATAAACGAAACAGCTCTTAGAACTGTACGTTTGGTGCCTGACGAGCGGACTCGTCGGTAACCTGGAAGCTTGTACGTGGGGAACGTCCACCAGCAAGAAGGTTGTTTGGGAAAACAGCGATGATGTTGTTGTAGTTCATGACAACATCGTTGTAGCTCAAGCGAGCGTAGCTGAGGCGGTTCTCGGTGTCAGTAAGCTCTGCCTGGAGCTCCAGGAAGTTCTGGTTAGCCTTGAGCTCTGGGTAGTTCTCAACAACAGCAAACAGGTTGGTCAGAGCATTGGAAAGAGTGCCGGAAGCCTGCATCTTCTCTTCAGGAGTGCGTGCATTTGCGACTGCAGCGCGAGCAGAAGTAACTGCCTCAAAAGTCTTAGACTCGTGAGCTGCGTAACCCTTAACGGTGTTGACCAGGTTAGGGATCAGATCGTTACGACGCTGAAGCTGCGTATCGATAGCTGCCCAAGCGTTATCGCACCTGTTGCTTGCGCGAATGATGCTGTTGTGAATGCTAATGGCCCAGAAAACCAGAAGGACAATAACTACAACTGCGGCAATAATCATGCTAAATCCTTTCAATCACTGACAATCCTGTGTCAGCCATCCATTTGGACAGGTTAATTATACCCAAAAGTAAAAATCTAAGGCGTTTTTAATTAAAGCTTTTAACTTGCTAACGAGTCTTTTGGTAAATGGAATGCTCGCCCACACACTGGCGAGAAGAACGTTGAGCTAGAAATGACGTGAGATGGAATGGAA
>ERZ773265.1176-NODE-1176-length-14205-cov-35.638869_pt1 | contig 14205 bp, 6 predicted proteins | sample MGYA00580512_ERZ773265 | MGnify/ENA primary metagenome ERZ773265 (study PRJEB29015, sample SAMEA2738169) | human oral metagenome | biome: human oral; feature: human-associated habitat; material: saliva | place: China | collected 2183 ... | reverse complement strand
CTGCATAAGTGTAAGTGATTGTTGTAGTACCACTTGCTAAACGGTATGCACGAAGAGGAGTAATTTCATCACGGTAAGAATACTCTTCAACATCCGGCGAAGGACTATTTAATTTAAGAACAAAATCAGGAGTATCTTCTATAGTACTTGAATCTGATTCAGAAACGCTTGCTATATCAGCTGTTATATCAGTTGTAGGTCTTCCTTTATCATCAACTTGATCCCCCTTATCAGCAATAATCGCGTAAGGATCACCAGCTTTTGCCCCTATTCCTAAAGAAATATATCGTTTAAAATTAAGGAGGTTATCTTCAAATCCTTTTTCTTGAAGATATGCAAGATAGTTTTTTACAAGAGTTTTGTTTGCTTCTCCTGTTAAAGTATCTGGAGCCGCTTTAAAGTTTTGTACCATTGCATATGTTCTATTTACAGTAGCCCCAGATCCATCTTTATCATCTGCTACATTATCACTAGATGTCAATTGTATGCTTGCTGTTAAAGCGAAACTCTCAGTTTTAGCTGTTACATAAGTATTTTTCTCAAGGACGAAAACATAGTCTCCCTCTTTGATGCCACCATCCGCAGTTACGTTAGCTGAAGTGAAGTTTTTCGCTGTTGCTTCTCCAGCTTTGAAAGCTTCTATCATCTTAGCATCAGAAGTGATTGCACCTGAATCAGCTTGTACATATTTACCATATGTTCCTTTTCCTGTTTGTTCAACGATCCAAGCTTTTCCACCGGGTTTTACAGTATCATAAGTGATTTTACCTTCTGCGTTACTTAACCCTTCTGGAGTCAATTTCGCAGTTACATCACCTAGAGTTGTGTCAGAGTACACTCCTCCACCGTTTCCAGTAGTTTCAACCTTAGGTTCTCCGATTAGGTGGTAAGTCTTCCCATCTTTTTCGATAGTTTCTTTCTTACCATTTTCTTTAGCATCGTTTAGGTCGCTATCTTGTGCATCTCCACCTGTTGTTTCTTTGAATACTTCTCCTGATTTACCGTATACATCATAATTTGTAGAGATTGTCTTGTTATCACCAGAGTCTTGGTTTTTGTTTTCTTCTAGTACAGTATTACCGTCAGCAGTTACATATTTGTAATCTACTTTTCCAGTTTTTGTAATTTCTTTTGTTCCTGTATCAGTTGGATCAGTTGAAAATTGCATACCTGCATCTGGGTTCTCAATATTAGCTGTATCTACAATTACTGACCCCTTGTCATTTGAGATCGTTGTTGTGTTGTCGCTGTTTTCTTTCATCGCCGCTTCTACAGTCTGGGTTTGTCCAGCCATTGCAAGGGCTGCACCGACAATCAGAGCGACTGTACCGATTTTGACCGAGTCTGAACGGCCGTCTTTAAACTTACGAATGGAAAATTTTTCTTTTTTATTTATAAACATTCTTAGTATCCTTTACGATTATTTTTTGTATGATTTTCAAAATTCATCACATTGTTATATTAACAAATAATTGATAAATTCAAAAATCCGACATTTCCATTTTAACACTTTAAAACCTCTTATACAAGGAATTTGAGTACTTTTTGATCATTCAAACTATAGTTTTTTGCTATATTTATATATAAAAAATCCATACAGATGCATGGATTTACATATTTAAAAATATACATTTATGCTACCAGCCAAGTGAGACCCTTTCGAACTGACAACCTAAGCGTCGCAATTCTTTTTGACGGTCCTCATAGTAGGGGAGGGAAATGCCCGTGATGGTCACATGGGGAAGGTCTTTCAAGTGCAGGCTGACTGATGAGGTAAAATGATAGACATGAACGAACTCGTATTCTTGAAAGAGTTGGGCTAGGACATCTTCAAAGATGAGCTCCGTCTCCAAGTAGGTCACATCAGGGATAGTGAAGGTTTCCTTGGGATGGGGTAGATAGAGGTCAATGGCCAAGGCCTTGGCATAGGTACTGATAAAGCGGATGGAGATCTGATCGTCCTCTTCAGAGAACTTTTGCCCCAGCAGAACCTTGACTGTCTTGCCATTTGATACAGGCGCTTGAGGCAGGTCAAAAAAATGCTCCAGATAGACTAGCTTCTCTCTAGCCACGACATGGTAGTCACTGCGATAGAGGGTATAGTGCTTTTCCGTTCGCTCAATCAAGTCATCTCTGGTCAAGCCCAAAGAGCACACCTGACTGGACTGGAGAGGCAAAGCATACATACCCAAGGGGTAAATATCCGCATAGCCATCATCAAAACTCATGAGGTGCTGGTAGGTCGAACTAGCAACCAAATCCAGAATCAAGCTATTATCAAAACTAGCATAAAAGATGGTGTCATAGTCTCCCGCCAGCTCCTGACAAATCTGAGTCAAGTCCTCTGCCGTCTGAGGATAGTAAACATGATCAAAATCCTTAGCATAATGCTCCTGACGAGCATTTTTGACAGGACTGACATAAAGGCTGACAAAATCCTGATTAGGATAGAGTCCCTTGATATGCTGGGCAATCTTGGCCTGCAAGGGCGTTGTGGCAATGATGAGGTGTTTCATCTCTTTGATTCTCCTAGGTGGTGATGGTGCAGCAAGGTCTCAACGACTTCAAAGTCCAAGGCATCATCGATATCATAAGAATAGAGTTTGGGCATTTCATAGACTACTGTCTTATCCGTGTAAAAGGTCTCATCTCGTAGGTAAAGATCCTTGCGAGAAATCCAGATACTACCGTTGGGATAGTAATAGACAGGCTCTTTTTGCCGAGCATAGTGCTTGGAAACCTGAGGGGGACGGATAAATGACGACTCCGCAAACTTCAAGAAAAGACTACGACTCTTGTCCGCCTTAACACAAGAAATCAGATGGTCGGCGCCAGACTGACAGTAGAGCTGGTAGGACTCTATAAGATGCTCCACCTCTCTCAAGGGTGAGGTCACCTGTAGATTCACAAAGACCTGCTCTTCCTCAAAGGGCTGCAAAAAGTCTCGTAAGGTCTCTAAGCTAGAGGTTGTTGCCAAAGCCAATTCTTTTGGTCTGTGGACACAACGAATCTCTGGATAGGCTTGACGACAGAGTTCTAGATAGGCTTGTGAATCTGAGGAAACCCAGATGTCACTAAATAACTTGGAGGCTAGGGCGACTTCTATGGTATAGAAAACCAAGGGTTTGCCTGCAAGCGGTTTGATATTTTTATCCACTAAGCCACGTGAACCCGAACGGATCAAAATGACGGCTATGGGTTTAGATTTTGCTTTCATATAGTCTTCCTAGAATTGAGATAAAAAGGGCAGATAGGGTGGTGATGATGCTATTTAACCAAGGAGTGGGATTGGCAAAGAGTCCACTGTAATGATAGAGAACCAAGGCTCCTAGACTAAAGACCAGATAGATTTTGGCTAGTGGTAAACTCGGTTTTTTGAAGAGTAAGACCAAGAGATACAAACCACCTATCACACCTAGTGTCAGGCCCATAAAGCCGTTAATCCACTCATAGATAGAGTAGATTTCTGCATTCATGAGTAAGAGGCAGAGGAGCCAAGACAAGCATGCTAAGACAAAGGATAGGAGGCTTGGCGACCAACGAATCTTTGACCAAGCAAAATCCAACTTCAAGCAGGTCACGATTGCATTCATACTGGATGAGACCGTAGATTGGCCTGCTGCCAAGAGAGCCAGCATGATGAAACTACCAAACCAAGGTGCCAGACCTTCCCGAGCATAGGCAATGAGCACAGGATTGGTCGATGTGGTAGCGAAATTTTCCTGACGAATTAAGCAGCCAATCAGATACAGTAAACTGGCAACCCCAAAGGACAAAAGTCCCTGTAGCCATAAGATTTTTCCAATTTTTCGACGCCCCATTTTACTATTAAAATGTTGGACGATATCCTGCGAGGAAACGTAGGAAAATAAGCTACTAAAACCTGCTCCTGAAACTAAGATCAAGACCGTCTGCCCATCCAGTTTCTCTGCAAAGCGAGAAAGCTGTTGACTGCTATTCATGACTAAGCCAGATTGGGCAATTCTTGGTAGAAAGAGGGCTAGTATAGCTAGCAGGACCAAACCCTGAAAAAAGTCCGTCCATAGCACAACTAAGAGACCACCCCTTGCCAGATAATAGACCGTCAAGAGAAGGAGTAAAGCTGACAAGACCAGCGGATTGATAGGGATAAAGGGCTCTAAGGCCTGAGACAACAAGTAGGTCACAACGGCTATTCGCCCCAACTGGTAGAGGATGAAAAGTCCTGAGGCCAGTGAACGAATGCCAGCCGATTGAAACTTGTCCTCTAACAGATGATAGGCTGTCTCGTAGTTTCCCTTTTGATAGAGGGGCAAAAAGTAGCGATGAGCCAGCGGAATGGCTAGAAAGATGCCACACTGAGCAAACCAGAGATAGGACCTGCCTGTATAGGCATTCCCCACCAGAGTCAAAAAGGAAATGGGGCTGAGTAAGGTCGCAAAGACTGAAAAGGCCAGAACCGTCACAGGAACAGCTTTCTTAACCTGATAATAGTCCTCTTCGCTCCCTTTTTTCCAATAGGCAATCCAGGAAATCAAGCCGAAATAAAGCAATAGGGTGACTAGCATTCCCAACATCCTAGAAGTTCCTATCTAGTAGTTCTCTGTATGTTTTAGCTACTTTTTCCAGAGAATAGCGAGAGGCTAAGGCTAGATTTTTTTCATTCGATAGATAAAAATCAGGCTCTTCCATCTCTTCTATCTTTTGAATCAACTCTGATTTGGTTTTAAACAAGTTGATGGCATTGGACTGGCCAGCATAGAAACGATGGGCAATCTCCACATCTGATAACAAAGCCAGCAAACCTCGATTGAGGGCTTCGACACAGGCATTGGCAAATAATTCTGTGTAACTTGCCGACAGATAGCATTGGTGGAGATGATAAGGAACCTCGTCAACGATACCTTTAAAGTGAATGGTTGGTGGCAGGTCGTAGCGATTGCGTAGCTCTTCTAGACGTTCCTCTGTGCCACCATAAAAGGTAATCTGGGCCTTGGAGCCACGTTTGTAGAGTTCGATAAAGGCTTCAATGGCAAGTTCAACGTTCTTGCCTTCTCCCATATGGCCCACTAAGCAATAGTCCAAAACAGGTCCGATTTTTCTTAGCCGACCTAATTTTTCTGTAAACATTGGTGGTAAAAACTTAGTATCATACCCTTGTTTCGCTAATGTATCAGTCAACACTTCACTGGCAACCAAGTATTTGTTTGTCTTGCGCAGATTGGCGAGGCGTAAGTCTCGCATAATATTTTCATGGACGACTTCGTAATAATTTTTATCCGTATTTTCCATATAACGCCAGAGGCTGGGTTTGGGAACGATTTGTTGATCACGGATGAAGAGATCGGTTTGCTGGGCCCATCTGGCTAGGAACTTGACCAGCAAGTCCTCCTCAGAACGGATTTCTCCCTCGATACGATAGATATACTCTGGGTAAAAGATGGTAACAGGAGAGGGTTCTTTGAAGGGATCGATAAAGCGTCCTTCAAGGGCCAGTTCTCCATTTTCGTGATACCAACGAAGTTCCTTTTCCTTGAAATCTTCAAACAAGAAGGGACCCTTGGTATAGTAATATCTCCCCGAGCCATCTCCTAGGGTAACAGAGGCCACAAAGCCATCTTCATTGAGCTCCACCTGATCTCCATCTGCTAGCGTTAGACTTTCTGGTCTCACTGATAAGTCTGCATGGCCTATATCTGAAAAACTATGCGGAACACAGAGCAATTCCTTTTCTAAAAATCCTAACTTAATCAAGTCTTTCTTCCAGTCAGGACGAAGCTGAGGACTCGAAACGAGGTGGACATACTCCAAACCTAGATGGCGTGCTATGCGGGCTCGATAGACCTGGGTACTCTCAAAGCCATAGCGATGGATTTCCTTGACTGGATGGATAGTGACAATTCTCGACATGCTATACACTCTTTCTCTATTATTTACTTCTTACAGACGAAAAACCACCCTCACAAAAAGGCGAGGGTGGTTCATCCGTTACAATGCTTGGGGATTTCCTAGCAAGTTCCCCCTCAAAAGGACTTTATGCTATTCTATCACAAAGACTGACCATCTGCAAGATAGACTGGCTTAGACAGAATAGCCTGAGGGAGTTTTCTTATGATTTATAAATCGATTCTCTGAAATCATCTGTGCTACGTAGGTAGGCATTGTAGATTTTTTGTTTTAATAAGTGGACCCAACTTGCAGGAGCGTGGCTTGTCGTACGGTCAATGTTAGCCACATCTTTTGCCACTGCTTGATCGATCAGTTCTTGCATTTGAGCAGCTGAACGAATTGTAATCTCCTTGCTGCTGTTTGGTACACCAAGTTCATACTGAATAGTGATTGGTTTCAACTGGTCTTGCTTGCGAATACGTTTATTAAACATATCCTTCTTGAAATCAGCCCATGAACCATATTGGTTGGCAAAGACATTTTTCAAGACGAGACTATCAGTGATGAGTCCCACATCTTTTCGGTGCCAATCTGAATAGGTAATGTCCCCTTTGCGTTTAGCTTCTTCTGCGTATTGGTTGGATACATATGGTAAGAAGCCATCTTGATAACCTTTTTCTGCCAACAATTCGTAGGCTGTCTTTCTGAACATGATGTCACCAGGTGCACCCTTTGGATTGCTAAGGGCAGCATAAATCGGTGAGAACATACTGATCAGATGATAGCCATTACGAGTATAGTCGCTCTTATCACGGTAAGCCCGACGGTTGATGATATCATTGTCAATCAAGGCATCCAGACTAGTTAGTTTACTTACTTCAGCATCTGTCAATGGACGAACAGAGTTTCCAGCATGAGTTTGTTTATGGTACTTGTCCTCAATGTAGAAATTCTCTATTTTTCTAAACCATTTTTTCTTGACATCATTAGACTTAGTTAGAATGGCCTTGGCTTCCATAGCATCCAAGGTGTATAAGACATCGTACATACCGTGAACATACTCTTGCAAGGCTGCAGCTGATGTGAAGCGGCTTGTCGGGTCATAAGTATGCAAGCGAGTTAGTGAATCCTTATCCCCTTTATAGAGAGTATTCAAGACAATAGCATCCTTATCTAGACTGTCAGCAGATTGCAACAGTCCTAAGGCATACAACTCTGCTCCCAATCCTTCACGACGACCTTTTCCTTCAAAGTAAATATGTCCGTCAGAATTGTGAACCATTTCATGAGTATAGACAGATGTTCCGTATTTATCCAACAAGCGGTCACTGACATAGTGGACCTCAGAACCGTTGGCATAGGCTCCAGCTCCTTTACTTTCCCCATACCACTTACCAGTTGGTCCAAAGAAGTTGTAAATAGAAGCAATGGCCTTATCAGACAGGGTAGCCCAGTAATACTTGCTACTGCTATCTTTCATACCAAAGCCATCTGACACCATGACTGAACGGAAAAGTTTTTCTTTGTATTCTGGTGAAAGGAGATGATACCAGATATCGTAGTGATCTCGTTGCCATTCAGCCGACTGGTCGACCTTAGCACGGACATACTGACGCAATTCTTCTCCTGATAAGACTGTATTATTGACACGGTCACGATAACGTTCGTAGCCACCGAAGGCCAAGGTAGAAAGATTTGAAATCACATAAACATCTTCTTCTGGCAATGTTAATAGCGGTAGGAGCATGTTTTTTAATTTCCAACTTGGTGCCGTAATACGGTCATAGACTCCCAGTGTATAGTTACTACCTGGTGTAGCTGACTCTTGTTTGGCACGCACTTCTGGGATTGCTGATTTACTCTCTACGATATAGGCCTTGGTATTTGTCTTCAACCATTCATTATTGGTTTTAGTTGGTAGGAAGAGTTTTCTGTAAGACTCTAGTAAATCCGTCACTGTCTTGCGACCTTTTGCAGCGGCCAGTGTTGTTTCATAGGCACTTGTATTATTTGATGCCTTGAGATTTTCCATACCGCTCTGACCTAGGGCAATGATAGTATCTAATGTTGAAGCTGTGCTATTGCCATCAAAGTCAAACTTATAGGTATTGAGGTCCTTGGTGTTGATGTGATCGTAGTTGATATTGTACCAGCGATTGAGGTAGGTCAAACCAAGCAAGAAAGCTTCCTTGTTGTTCTTGATTTTTTCGCTGATGTAAGTTGCTATACTATCTCCCATCGTATTGATAGACTTGTCCATGGCTAGCACTTTACGGAGATGTTCGCCGATATTAGCCTTAACTTTTTCGAATTCTTTATCCAAATATAGCGGATCAAGCGACGCATCTGCCTCAATACCCAGAACTCTTCTCATGGCTGCCGAGTCATATTCAACTCCTTGCAAATCTGCTAGGACCTGATTGGTCACTTTAGTATAGTCAGATAGAAAGGCCTCTGGTGTAAAGATAAAGTTTTTACCTGCTACGCTGTACTCTGCAATTTGTGTATTTTTGAAGTCTTCTTTGTAGGTGACATCTAGATAACTGATTGTATTATCAGCAAAATGCAACATCAGTTTATTGATCGTTGCTTTATTGGCCTGAATATCTGTGATGATATCATTGTCCCTCATTGGTACAACATCCAGCAGTTCTGTAGTATAAAGCTTATCAGTAGGATCAACTTGATTTCCATAGTGAACCACTAACTCTTTGTTATAGAAAGGCATCAATTTCTCGATATTGTGATAAGCAACTTTTCGACTAGCTTGGCCTTGACTTAACTGAGTATAGTCCACACTTCGTTGATTGTCCTTGAGTGTTTGACCTGTATCGTCTAGTGTCACTGTCATCCCATAAGACTGAACCTTTTCTCTAGCCTGGTCTTGGGTGATTGGGGTCGCATAGAGATCAGCCTTCTTGTTCTCAACAACAGTGCTGGCATCTTTGATGTCCGCTCCCTTATATTGGTCTCCTGTGATGGCATAACCATCTCCAGTATTAACCATGCTAACGACATGATGGATACGGCCATTTTGCCATGTAGAGCCAGCTATACCTCCGACACGTGGATAGGTTGTCGTATTGAGGATGGTTCCACTTGCTAGTGCATGAGAGACCAAAGCACCACTTTGAACTTTCCCTACAATACCTCCAGCAAATTGGTCATTGTTGCGGGCATTGCTAGAAATACTTGTATCAACAGCTACCTTATCAATCTTAGCCTTAGTACCAGATAAGAGCCCTGCTATACCTCCCACATAGTAAGGAGAGGTGTCCGCATGCTTGGCCTGAATGCTACCTGTAAAGGAACTATTACTTATCTCTGTATCTTGAGCCTTCGCTACCAAACCTGCAACTGACTTGCTACCTGTCAATTGACCTTCTACAGCTACATTACTAATCTGGCTGTTAGTGGCCACTTTGGCTAAGCTGGCTGTGTCTTCTTGACTCTTAATCGCTACCGCTTTAAGGTCAATATCTTTCACAGTAGCCTTGGTCAAGTTATCAAACAGGGCTGTCTTAAGGTCATAAATCGCAAATGGCTGCCCATCACTCGCACCGATAAGATTACCAGTGAAAGTTCCTGTCACATAGCTGGTTTGTCCCTTAGCTAGGGCCACTTCATCAGCTGTCATATCAGCTCCAAGTCTAAAGGTTCCAGCGAGATTACCCTGCATGGCAGCAATCAATTTCTTGAAGGAAGTATAAACACCGTCCTTGGCAAGCTTTTGCTTATCAACTGTGAAGCTATAGTTATCCTTGTATGCTGAATCTTTCTCTTGAACCAGTTCATTGAAGGCAACGGTTACCTTGTATTTCCCATCCTCTGTTTCCTTAATAGAGCTAACTGGTAGCAACATTTCTTTCATCTTATCTGATTTGACTTTGACAAAATAAGGTGACAAATCGCTTGGTACTTCTGATAAGTTCAGATAACGACGGTAGTGACCCTCTTCCTTACCATAGAGCCCCACTTCATCCACATCTTTGATTTCAATTTTTTTATAGTCTAATTGAAAATCTTTCGTTGATACTTCTGTATTTTCCTGATCAGATTGGCCTAGATTATAGGTCAAGTAAGTCTTAATTGTATAAGGAGTATAGTAGTCCAAACCATCAATCGTTTGCTGAACGGATAAATCTTTCAAATCCACTTCTTTAATCAGTGTTCCATTTTGAAAAATTTGGGCCTTGGCCTTAACAAAAGCAGACGTTGGGTCATCTAAGCGGTAGTTGACTGCTACTGCTTTTTTGCTCTCATCTTTAACCAGATTAGTAATTTCAACTGTTGGTTTGGTTTTAACAAGACTACCAACCTTGACAATCTCTTTGGTTGGTGCTACTTCTGTACGTGAGACTTCCTTGCTAGCTTCCACCTTACCATCTACGAGATAATCTTCATACTCGATTGTCCGTAAACCGTCTTTTCCTTTTTGAGCAACTTCTCGATGATTTTTTAAGATAGTCGCATCTTCAATTTCTTCAGTTTCATGAGGGATGGTTTCTGTTACTGTTCGGCGAGTACTTGTCAAGGGCAGTTCAGGAAGAGCTTCTGTCACAGCAGCCTCGCCCTCGTGACCCTGCTCTTGTGTGCCTTGAATACTGATTGGACCTGTATAAGACGGTAATTCTGGTTGAACCAGAGATTCGCCTTCATGACCTGACTCTTGCGTGCCTTTTGCTTCTACCGGGGCTGTGTACGCTGGTTGTGCTGGTTGGACTAGAGCCTCACCCTCGTGACCAATTTCTTGGGTCCCCTTACTGCTAACAACTTCTGTAGACTCTGGCACTGTTGGCTCAACTGGAGCTCCCTCCTGAGGGCCTGTGTAAACTGGTAGTTCTGATTGAACCAGAGCCTCGCCCTCATGACCTGACTCTTGGGTACCTTGAGTACTAATTGGGGCTGTGTAAGATGGCTGAACGGGTTGAACTAGAGCCTCGCCCTCATGACCTAACTCTTGTGTACCTTGAGTACTGATCGGTGCTGTGTAGGCTGGTTGCGTTGGTTGAACTAGAGCCTCGCCCTCATGACCTGACTCTTGGGTGCCTTGAGTGCTAATTGGGGCTCTATACGCTGGTTGAACGGGTTGAACCAGGGCCTCGCCCTCATGACCTGACTCTTGTGTGCCTTGAGTGCTAATTGGGTCTGTATAAGACGGTTGCTCTGCTTGGACTAGAGCCTCACCCTCATGACCTGACTCTTGGGTCCCTTGAGTGCTGATTGGATCCGTATACGCTGGTTGCACTGGTTGAACTAGGGACTCGCCCTCATGACCTGACTCTTGAGTTCCCTTTGCTTGAATGAGAGTTTCATTGTTTTCCTGCGGTTGGGGCTCTACCACTGATCTATCTACATTTTCGAAGTTAGACTTGCTGTCATGCGCCTTCTGTTTATCTGATTGCTTAACAACGTCTACTTTATTTTTCACATATCCTATGTATGTATAACCAGGAATATCAACCGGGGCTGGCAAGGCATCTCCTGCCTGAACCGATAGTTGAGTGTTATAAGCAGCTAGTGTTTCGCTAGTCAAGGCAAGGACAGTTGGAGACAGCAACTGGCTTCCTAGACTGGTTACTAACAAGAATCGACTAATCTTACTCTTGCCATCACGTCCCTTAAGAACTACTACAATCAATAAACTAAGGCCTGCCACTAAGGCAGCAGTTCCTAGAGAAGAGCTAGCTCCTGTGTTGGGTAGTACTTGATTTGCTCGATAAACAAGATAGTAGGTAGCATCTGTTTCTTCCGCTACTTGTGGTAGGGATGTAACTAAGAGAGTCTTCTCTTCATCAGTCAAATCCGACTCTAAAACATAAGTATAATTAACGGCATGAGATTCTTGGGCAGATACAGTCTGTAGGCCAGTTCCCATCAAAAAGAAACACGCAACTGCTACAGATACAAGGCCAACTGCCAATTTTCTTAATGAGAAATTCTGTCTTTTTTCTCCACTAGTTTTGAAATTCATATTCCCCTCTTTTTACATTTTTAAATTAGTATATTAATTTATAGCAAAATATACAACTCTTCCCATTATACATCAACTTTTTAAAAGATTCTAGGGATAGATATGCAAATAAGGGAATAATAAAAGGCATTCCTAAAATTAGATACCTAACTTCTGGAATACCTATCATATTTCTAAATTTTTATTTCACAACAAGCTCATAACGTGTCTTACTTGTAAATGTTTGACCGTCTTTGAGAATGACTTGGTCTTTGAGGTCGCTGTGAATGGCATCTGGTAAAGCTTGCGCTTCAAGGGCAATCCCATTGTGCTGTACCATTGGCTGACCTCCTATGATGACACTTTCATCCACAAAGTTTGCTGTGTAGACTACAAAGCAAGGAGCTTCTGTCTTGAAGAGCAAGAAGCGACCTGAATTTTGGTCATAAAGGAATCCAGCATTGTCATGACCTGCAGGAAGGGCAAATGGGTGATCCAAACCAGATACCAGTTGGATTTGCTCATCTTCTTCTGCAAAGATGTCCTTGAGCAAAGCACCATTGTAGATGTGTTTGACCACATCACGAGTAGCGTCTGGAGTTTTGGATGGAACACCGTCAGGAGCGATTGGATAAATGCCCTCTGTATTTAGTTGGAAGACATGACGGTCAATCGTCTGCGTGAAATCACCAGACAAGTTGAAATAGCTATGGTTGGTTGGATTGACCAGCGTATCTTGATCGGTCGTTACCTTGTAGCTGATTTCATAGGCACCAGTTTCTTCCAAATAGTAGCTAATCCAAATCCTAAGATTCCCAGGAAATCCTCCTGTCCCATCTGTACGCTCTGTGTAGAGGGTCAAGCCATGGTCGCTCACTTCTTCAACTTTAAACAAGCTGGAATCCCAACCAGTTGCCCCACTGTGGTTACAGTTGCTAGCATTGTTGACTTCAAGATTATAAGTCTTGCCATTAAGCTCAAATGTCGCGCCTGCAATACGGCCTGCCACAGGACCTACGCTAGCTCCATGCTTGGGACTATTGCCTACATAGCTATCAAAGTCATCAAATCCCAAGATAACATTGGCAAAATTTCCAGCCTTGTCAGGTGTGACATAGCGCAAGATGGTCGCACCATAAGTCATAATCTCCAGCTGGTAGCCACCGTCAGTTTCAAAGCGATAGGCCAATACATCTTGCCCCTCAAAATTTCCAAATACACGCTCTGTGTATGCTTTCATTCTATTCTCCTTTTACTATTTCTCTCAAGCAAACAAACCATAGAAAGCGTACTGACAATCTATGGTTTACCTGATAATTTACAAATCCTCTTGTCAAGAATTCATAAACACTACCTTATACTCAATGAAAATCAAAGAGCAAACTAGGAAGCTAGCCACAGGCTGCTCAAAGCACTGCTTTGAGGTTGCAGATAGAACTGACGAAGTCAGCTCAAAACACTGTTTTGAGGTTGCCGGATAAGACTGACGAAGTCAGTAACATATACCTACGGCAAGGCTACACTAGTATGGTTTAAAGAGATTTTCGAAGAGTCTTACTTTTGATATTCGTGGATGATCACGCCTTGTACCACACGGTTTACTGTACCTGTAGGAGACGGTGTATCAGGTTTATTTTCTACCTTGAGTGAAGTCAATAGGGCAAAGAGTTGGGCATAAACGATGTAAGGGAAGACACGGTAAATATCATTCAAGACACCGCCACAACCAAGTGCCACTTCTTTGACATTTTCAAGACCAAAGGCTTGATCACTCAAAAGCACAACACGGCGAGCAATCTGGTCACCAGCAACTTCACGAACCAAGTCCAAGTCGTACTTACGAGTGTAGTCTGTCGTTGTACCAAAGACCAAAACAACTGTATCTTCGTTGATAAGAGATTTTGGACCGTGACGGAATCCGACTGGGCTTTCATACATGGTCGCCACTTGGCCAGCTGTCAATTCCAAAATCTTGAGCTGAGCTTCATGAGCAAGTCCAAAGAAAGGACCAGCGCCTAGATAGATGATACGGTTAAAGTCTAGGTCAACAAGTTCTTTGACATCTTCTGCCTTGTCTAGAATTTTACGGGCAAGACTAGATACAACTTCAAAACGTTCAGCTTTAACAGCAAATTCTGTAGGATCAAAGACCAAGAGAGCTGTCAACATCATAGACGTAAAGCTAGAAGTCATGGCAAATCCAGCATCATTGGAAGCAGCTGGTTGTAAGAGCAAGAGATTGCGGTCATCTCCATGGGCTTGAAGAGCCAATTTACCATCTGCTGCACAAGTAATCGTCACTTGATAAAGCTCATCCACCAAGGCTTTAGCCAAATCAACAGTCGCCACACTTTCAGGCGAGTTCCCACTACGAGCAAAAGATA
>ERZ773265.1175-NODE-1175-length-14213-cov-18.322291_pt1 | contig 14213 bp, 12 predicted proteins | sample MGYA00580512_ERZ773265 | MGnify/ENA primary metagenome ERZ773265 (study PRJEB29015, sample SAMEA2738169) | human oral metagenome | biome: human oral; feature: human-associated habitat; material: saliva | place: China | collected 2183 ... | reverse complement strand
AAACACATTCAAACCTCCTTGTGTAAGTAAAAGAATCTGTTCCTTTTCTATCATAGTTGTCGGTTTTTAGGATTAATACATGAACTCATGATGAGATTGTCCTTGAAACGGTTGAGCCGTCCAAGAATCTCGTCGTTTCTCATACCTGATACGCGGAGCCGGTTACACTTCGTGGCTATCACGATAGACTTGAAGAAGTAGCGTACATCGCCACCCTCCGTGTAGCGATACCGTACCAACTGCTTCTTGCGCCAGCGATAAAGGGTGGACTCTGAAATATTCAGAGCCCCGATAAGGTCTTTGGTTGTCATCTCCAGCTCGTCATCTATATCTTGGATAAGATGAGAAGTGCGCTCAACATACTGCTCTATTCGGTTGAGCCTGTCTATCAGTTCCTGATAGGCTTGACTTTCTACTGCGATTATTTCCATCTTTTCAACTTGGTGCTTTTAATTGTTATATCCATCCCAGAATTCGCAAGGTATTGCATAAGAGAGTTGTAGGCTTCTTTTGTATACACCTCAACGTGTACTTCTGCAATAGGTTTGGGAAGATCTTGTCCATTACTTGCGAGATATGCAAACATCTCATAAACATCTATCTCCAAAACAGTCGCATAGTTTACTATTTGGAGAAAGTCCATTGTAATCTGACCAGACTCCCATCGGGATATTGTGCTTTCATCAACTCCCAATTTCTCAGCTATATACGCCTGTTTTAGATGTTTGTTCAATCTCTCATTTCGTAGAAATTCCAGTAACTCTTTCATAAACATAAAGTTATAGAAACATCTTGGCACGAGCAACCCGTCACACGCAAGTTTATGCACCCTCTGCAAGTCGTCATGCACCAGATGCATTTTTTTGTTTGGTGGCGGATGCAAAGGGTTTCTATATCAAGCATAAGATAAATATAATAAACTTATATAGAAATAAATAATAACATAATTCACCTTTTATTAGTGATAAAGCTATAAAAGGTCACCAATATCAGGCAGTCACACACAAGTCCTCCAGTGCAAGGTGCAAGACCCCTTATATATAAGGGCTTGCACCTTGCACTGGAAAATGTAGCAGTAAAATCTCTAAATATTTATGACGCAAAGATTTGGATGGTAGTACATTTTTATATATCTTTGTACCCAAGAAAAGAGAGCGGTTGAGCTTTCAATAGGTAGTCAGAATGGTAGTCATTAAGCGGTCAGAATACTGCTACAAAAATGCTACACTGATGATTTGTCAAAACATATAGAAAGTTTATATACAACGAGATACGAGAGTTTGGTTCACAAACCTCTCTCTCCGCTGAAAGGTTTCAAAAGGGCTTCACAAAGGAAGTCATTTTAGCCTTCAAAAATTAGTTAATCGTTGTAAAATCAAGGTTTTACAACGATTTTTCTTTGTATATAGCCTTATCGTTTGACGGCATAACCCTATGTATTGATAGTCAACACTCGGTCATTTTCTGCTACGCATGGTGCTACACAAAAAAGACAACATCCAAAAATGTAGCAGTGACGGGATTATGACTACCTTATTGACTTGCACAATTCTTTCTCTTTCAGTTTTTTATGTTGAACTTTGTGGCTGTAATGTTACATAAAAATGACACTGTACGTTCTGCCTTCCAGTGCGTACCCATTTTGCTGGCATGCTGACAAAATATAGGATAAAGGCTTTCAGCCTGCTTGTCTTTTTCAATGGCTTGACCTTCTCGCTGATATGACGGATGAGATAGAGATAGAAGTTCTTCAGCATGGCGGTAACCATCATGAAAACCATGTTCTCAGCCATAAAGGAAAAGGGCAGATGTGACCATCCGAAGTCATTGTTCTGTATATCGAAGTTCTTTTCGCTTGCTCCACGCTCATTATAAAATGTAATGATGTCTTTCTCGGTAGACATCCAGTTATTGGTGAGGATACAGCGGTATGTGTATATTACTCCGAACATATCCGTCCGTTGCTTGCCATCCTTGTCTTTCAAAGGACTACGCTGTACGACAAGTCTGTATGACTTTCCTTCTATCAAGCTGTCCATGCTGATGGATGTGACATCGCATTTCTCATAGCCAATCTCAACGTCTTTCCATTCCTTCAACTGTTGGAAATTCTCGTAGCGACTGCCGCAGTTGGCAGCACGAATGTAGAACGTGTTGCAGCGCTGCTCTACGGTTTGTATGATTTCCTTTGAGAACGACCCGCAGTCGGCACGGAAACGCTCTATCACGACACCAAGCTCGGAGGTCACACGGTCCATAATGCGACGGAGCGTGTCCTCCTGATGGAATCTCACATTGGTGTTTCCGTCACGATTCTCACCTCCGACTATGATTCCCCCAATGGAAGCCCAACCAGGGAAATAGCCAAAATCCTGCTTGTAAGAATACTTTGCATCGAACTTGTGGGCTGGAATAAACTGATGATCAAAGTCTAAGTCAACATGACTGCCCACCTTTATAAGCCCCATTCTTCGTATCATCCGTAAAAGTAAGGTATTCAACTTCTGTGCTGTGTTGAAACTATACGACTTGTCGGAGGTCTCGCTCTTGTAGATAATGTTCTCTTCGGCAAGCTCCTTTAGTCCGCGCCCCACGGTGTCGGCACCGGGTAACAGCGTGTCAGGTCTCTGCCTGAACTGCCCAATAAGCGCATTGATGCCCTCAAGGCATTCTCCACCACAAAGGTAGCTGAAGAAGAGAGAGACGAAAATACTTCTATGGCTGAATGCTTTGCCGCTACTTCCACGTTTACCCAATACAGATTCGGTAAGTTTTTCAAAGCCCAACTTTGAGAAAACGTCCATAATGTGATAAATTCCACCGAAAGAAGTGATATTCTCGTTTTTAATTGCTACCTTTGTCATGTCAGATTTTTGCTTACTTGTTATGTTTGCAGCACCAAGATAGGTGAAATTTCTGACATATCCAAGTGTTTTGAGAACTTTGTTTCTCAGGCACTTGGAGTTCTCACAAGAATTTATGCTGCAGAATTAAGGTATCACATGGAATATATTGAGATAAATGGCGTTTCGGAAAACAACCTGAAGCATATCAACGTAAAGATACCCAAGGGCAAACTGGTAGTCCTTGCAGGTGTTTCGGGGTCGGGCAAAAGCTCATTGGCTTTTGATACCATCGCCGCGGAGAGTTCGCGCCAATGGCAGGCCGGCTACTCTAACTACATCCGCAATAAGTTGCCCCACTACGAACGACCGGCCTTCGACACCATTGCCAACTTAACTCCCGTCGTCGTGGTGGATCAGAAGGCGATGGGAACCAACATGCGCTCATCAGTGGCTACAGCAGTTGATGTAGCCCCATTGCTTCGACTTTTGTTCTCGCGTGTGGGTATACCCAGCGCAGGCGGCTCAATGGCCTATTCGTTCAATCATCCGCATGGTATGTGCCCCGATTGTACAGGGCTGGGCAGGCAGCTTACATTGGTGGAAGACAGACTCTTCAATAAAGAAGGCACACTGCGTGACGGCGGTCTGCTGTTCAGTCAGTTTGCTGTCGGATGGCAGAACGTACTCTACACGCATCATCCCAGGCTGGACCCAGATAAGAAGCTGGGCGAATACTCGGACGAGGAGTGGACGCTGCTGAAGTATGGCGAGGAGGACAATGCCGTCATCACCATGATTGGCAATGGAACAGGCGATACCTATAAGGTGGATTACGAGGGCGTGGTGCCACGGTTCAAACGCCTTTATATGAATCGTGACATTTCGAAGTTGAAGAAAGGATTGCAAAAGGAGATTGCACAATTCATTGAGGACAGTCTCTGCGAGACATGCGGCGGGACGGGATTGAACCCAGCTGCGTTGGCATCAAGAATCAATGGCTACAACATAGCCGACTTGCAGGACGTGCAGGTGAGCGACTTAATCGGTATTTTGGCTAAGATAGGCAATCCCGTGGGACAGTCTATTGCAGGGCAAATCATCGAGACGCTCCAGCGTATGATGGATGTGGGCATTGGCTACTTGACATTAGGACGCAGAACCGACACGCTCTCCGGAGGTGAAGTGCAGCGACTGAAAATAGTGCGACATTTGGGCAGTAGCCTTTCAAATATCACTTATATCTTCGACGAACCAACGGCGGGGTTACATCCTGCTGATGCTGAACGAATAGCCAGGCTGCTGTTGCGGCTCAGGGACAAACACAACACGGTGTTGGTGGTGGAACACAATAGGGACATTATCCGATTGGCCGACGAGGTCATCGAACTCGGTCCCTTTGCAGGAGTGCATGGAGGGGAGATTGTTTTCCAGGGCACGGTGGCTGAACTGGAGCAGGCCAACACCTTGACGGCACAGGCCATGAGACGGGAAATAACGATGAACGTGCGGCCTAAAGCCTGGAACGACTGCCTTAGGATAGAACACGCCTCACTGCATAACCTGAATAACGTGAATGTCAATGTCCCCCAAGGTGTCATTACGGCTGTATGTGGTGTTGCAGGTTCGGGCAAGTCGAGCCTTATACGTGGTGTACTTGCCTCACGTTATCCCGAAGCCATCGTTATCGATCAAAAGCCTATTGGTGTTTCCTCTCGTTCTACGCCAGCCACCTATTCCGGCATTGGCGATGCAATCAGAAAGAAATTTGCCGAAGCCAATGGCGTAGGCGTGGAATGGTTCAGCTTTAATTCCAAGGGAGCCTGTCCCGTGTGTGGCGGTCGTGGCGTGCTGCGTCCGGAGATTGCCTTTGCCGACCCTGTGGAGATTGTCTGCGAGGAATGTGGTGGTAAGCGTTTCAACCCCACGGCGTTGAGCTATCTATATCAGGGCAAGAACATCGATGAGGTGATGTCTCTCACCGTGAATCAGGCTGTGGAGTTCTTTGATGATGCACGGATTAGTCGTAAGCTGAAAGGTCTGCGTGATGTAGGACTGGGTTACATGACGCTGGGGCAATCTACCAATAGTATGTCGGGCGGTGAGAATCAACGATTGAAGTTGGCCAGCGAACTGGACAAGAAAGGGAACATATACATTCTCGACGAGCCGTCGACAGGTCTGCACGACAAGGATATAGAGCATTTGCTAAGCGTGTTGCGACGAATGGCCGACCGTGGCAACACGCTTATCATCATAGAACATAGGTTAGAGACGATTGCCGCGGCCGACTGGGTAATAGAAATGGGGCTATGGGGAGGCAGCAGAGGCGGTAGAGTAATTTATTCAGGAACACCCGCTGATATGATCAAGAACAAAGGCTCTATAACTGCAAGTTACATAAGAAGAAGGTTGAATCATTATTAAGAAACATTGTTCGACTTTCCAAAAGGTTCTTGTATTGCATCAACGTCTTATCTTCCACTCTCCATCCACCTCATATCCACTATTGCCACCCACTTCCCATTCTGCATTACGGTCGGATGCTGATGTCTGCTGCGAAAGGACATTATGGAGGATTCCATTAGAATGATGAGGAGTGCGAACTGGCACAGGGTGGAGTTCTTGCAGGGCAGGCAGCAAGGCTTTGAAGTCGATACCTTCTGAAGCTAAGTTGAAGATGCACTTATGAGCGAAATCAACACAATAGTATTCGTCACCTTGCCTGAATAGGGCGAGGTGATTTGCTTTTAATGCCACCCCCAAGTCTTGCTTCTCGGTTGGTACGGCCAGATTGTTCAGCACTTCCACAGCAAAACCATTATTGAGGATGCCGTGCGGCTCTATATATAAAAGGTGGGGATTATCAATCTTCCAGATGCGGCAGAGAATATCGGGCTCAGCCTCGTTGGTGGGGCTGAAAGCCTGGACACGACGCAACATGAAGTTGAACTTCAATACCTTCTTTACACTGTCGCTCAGGGCAACCTGCTTGCCGCTAAGCAGCTTGAATATGACGCATCTACTCATACCCGACCACGCTTCTGCTATCTCGGAGCAACGGGAAAGCGTGAAGATCATACTTTGAGTAACATCTCTCTCATGCTCTATTACTATTGCCAGTTGGCTATTCACCCAGTGATGATTACTGATTATGGTTATTTTGTCGCAGCATCAGGTACAACTCGTTTTGATTCTTTCCCCGGACAGCAAGTCAGTATCTTCAACGCAACCTGCAAAGAACTGATTAGCAACGGACTAAAATGGGACGTCTATCCATTCACCGAACTATGGCAGGGAACGCTAAACGAAGCCTTATCGAATGAATTTACAATCCAAGCGGATGGTGATTACCTAATTTATCGTACGCATAAAATATAACAAACCTTTTTCTACAGATCAAAAATGCCATATCCTCATCCCCTTACGGAGATGTCGATATGGCTTCTATTATAAATGAATGTAAAAAGAAGTGCTATATGAAAAGTTGTTTCATCTGAAGACAACAACTACAAAATAAAAGGGTTTACTTTATAACAACCTTCACTGATTTACCACCTTGGCGCTTCACATAAACACCAGCAATAGGCTTTTCAACCTTCACACCACTCAATGTATAGTAAGCTACAGGGGCATTGTTTGCTGTCTCTACCGCACTAATAGATGTTGGATCAACCTTAGTAAATGATACTGTCAACGCAGCAACATCAACGGTAACATCGTATGTTCCTTCCTCTGTGATATTCCATTTGTTATCATCACCACCAAAGACAATCTTACCCTCGTTTGATAAGTCACGCAAATAGAACATCTGATCGAAGCCAGCATAAACATTCGTACCGATTTTCAACTCACCTGCCTTCAACTCTGTACGTGCTGAGTACTTAGTAAGATTTGCTGCATCTTGCTTTAAAACAGTACCTTCTCCGATGTTCCAACCACCCTTAGTAGCACTACCAATCATCCACAGAGCGGTGTGCTTCAATGCTGTAGTCTGATAAGTAGCCTTAGTAAGAACCACTGTCTTCTCAGCCAAGTTACAAACAATATCATAGTTGGCAGACTCGCTAACAAAAAACTTATTGTCTGCAGAGTTTTCATCGCTACTTACCAATGTTGCTGCAACACCCGACTGTAATGTCACAGAACTTGCACCAGCACGATACTCCAATTTACCCCAATCAAGCTCAGTCAAGAACTTAAACTCCTTATTTGCGTCCAGATGAACAGTTGCCTTGAAGACATCAGTATTCTCGTCAGACTTCAGCATAACAGTAGATTGACTAAGATTCCAACCTCCCCATGTAGCATCACCGACGATTACCAAGTGATCAGCAGCCTTTGCAGACAATGCGCCTACAACAAATAAAATACAGCAAAAAACAGATTTAGTAAATGTTTTTAATCCCATAAAGATAATATTTAAAAGTTTATTAACTAAAGTTTCCCACCCTAATAAATAGATAGAAAAATAACAGTTTGGCGAATCTTCTTTGTAAATTAGTAATCGCAAACAACTGATTTTAAAGACAAAACAACAAAACTATTAGGAAGCAAAAATAGAGAAAATAAGTGAGTTATCCAAACTTTTGAGTATTAAAACTCGAATGAGTGATGATTTATTTCATCTTTTGTACGTTGTCAAATAAAAGTGCAGAGAAAAAACTGCAGTATAGAACGTTTATACATTTTCAAGGCTACCACTGTTTTATAGTTAGCCATAAAGCTATTTTCTTTTTTGACATTATAACATTACCAATATACGTTTCAGAAAGTTTTGGATATATTTTGGCATCAACAATTCAAAAAAAAGGGAAAAGTACTTACTATACAAAATATTTCAGTATCTTTGTTATCAACATCATAACACTATATCACCATATAGGACTTACAATAATCAAACAATCAATAGAACTCTCATATAAATATGATAATGAACAAAATATTTCATTTAGCAATTATGGCTAGCTTTGCATTATCAGCAAACGCTAAAGACATAAAAGAAGGGCTTACCATCTGGTTTGATAGACCTACAACGTTAGCAAACAAAGCTATTTGGTGGGGACATACACCTGAGAAGTGGAAAGGCGGAAACAAACCAATATCAGCAGGTGATACGGCTCAAAACCCAGATGCCGATTGGGAATCTCAATCTCTTCCCCTTGGCAATGGCAGCTTAGGTGCAAACGTTATGGGCTCTATAGAGGCTGAACGCATCACCTTTAACGAAAAAACATTATGGCGCGGTGGTCCCAACACGTCAGCAGGTACCGAAGCATATTGGAATGTGAACAAGCAGTCTGCACATTATTTAAAGGAAATCCGACAGGCATTTATTGAGGGAGACGAAAAGAAGGCTGCACTATTAACACGCAAGAACTTTAATAGTACCGTTCCTTATGAATCTTGGAAGGAAAAGCCTTTCCGCTTTGGTAACTTTACAACTATGGGCGAGTTCTATATAGAGACAGGGTTGAGTTCCGTTGGGGTGAGCGAGTATAAACGTGCTCTTTCTTTAGATTCAGCATTGGCTGTGGTACAGTTTAAGAAAGATGGAGTGCGATATGAACGTAACTATTTCATCTCCTATCCAAATAATATTATGGTTGTTCGTTTTAAGGCAGACCAACCAGGTAAGCAGAATTTGGTATTCAGTTACGAAACAAATCCAGTATCGACAGGTAAGATGGAAGCAGACGGGAACAATGGTTTAGTGTTTAAAGCACATCTTGACAACAACCAAATGGAGTATGTAGTCCGCATCAAGGCTCTAAACCAAGGAGGTACTATCAACAATGATAATGGTAAATTAACTATCAATGGTGCCAATGAAGTAGTCTTCTTAATTACCGCTGATACAGATTATAAAGTCAACTTCAATCCAGACTATAAGAACCCAAGAACATACGTCGGTGTTAATCCATCTGAAACCACAGCTGCATGGATGCAAAAAGCAGTAGCACAAGGTTACGATGCTTTGCTTAAAGCACACTACAAAGATTATGCTTCATTGTTCAACCGAGTTTCTTTGACGTTAAATAGTGAACAAAGAACTTCAGACATCCCTACTCCACAGCGTTTGATAAACTATCGTAATGGTAAGGAAGATTTTTATTTAGAAGAGCTATACTACCAATTTGGCCGCTATTTACTGATTGCTAGTTCAAGACCTGGCAATCTACCTGCAAACTTGCAAGGTATCTGGCATAACAATGTAGACGGCCCATGGCGTGTAGACTATCACAATAATATCAACATACAGATGAACTATTGGCCAGCAGGATCGACAAACTTGTCTGAATGTACACTCCCACTGATAGACTTTATCCGTACATTAGTTAAGCCCGGTGAAAAAACAGCTCAAGCTTATTTCGGTGCAAGAGGTTGGACCGCTTCTATCTCTGGTAATATTTTTGGATTTACAGCTCCATTGGAAAGTGAAGATATGTCTTGGAACTTCAACCCAATGGCTGGCCCGTGGCTTGCTACTCACGTGTGGGATTACTACGACTACACACGAGATAAGAAGTTCTTGAAGGAGGTGGGATATGACCTCATCAAAAGTAGTGCTATCTTTGCCGTTGATTATCTATGGAAGAAGCCAGATGGTACTTATACAGCAGCGCCTTCAACCTCGCCAGAGCATGGACCGATAGATGAAGGTACGACCTTCGTACATGCGGTAATCCGTGAGATCTTAATGAATGCCATAGATGCTTCGAAAGTCTTAGATGTAGATAAAAAGGAGCGTAAGCAATGGGAAGAAGTCTTGAGAAAGATTGCACCTTATAAGGTAGGACGCTATGGTCAGTTGTTGGAGTGGTCGAAGGACATTGATGATCCCAACGATCAGCACAGACATGTAAACCATTTGTTCGGCTTACATCCTGGTCATACTATTTCACCTATCACAACGCCAGCATTGGCAGAGGCATCAAAGGTGGTACTGAATCATCGTGGTGACGGAGCTACAGGATGGAGTATGGGATGGAAACTCAACCAGTGGGCACGCCTGCATGATGGAAATCGAGCATATAAACTCTTTGGAAACTTGCTGAAGAATGGTACACTGGATAACCTGTGGGATACTCATCCTCCTTTCCAGATTGATGGTAACTTTGGTGGTACAGCTGGTGTAACCGAAATGCTGATGCAAAGTCACATGGGCTTCATCCACTTACTGCCAGCATTGCCAGATGCTTGGAAAGATGGAGAAGTTAAGGGGCTTTGTGCAAAGGGTAACTTTGAGTTAGACATCCACTGGAAGAACGGCAGTTTGTCTTCCGTTACTGTTCTTTCAAAAAACGGTGGAAACTGTGAGTTAAGATACAAAGATGACAAATTTGTTTTAAAGACTGTCAAGAGTAAGAGCTATACTTTAAACTATATCAACGGAAAGTTTGTACCAGTTAGTTAAGCGTATTATAATATTAAGAAAACAAAGGAATCTGTTTAATAACTGATTCCTTTGTTCTTTTCTGGCATCTATATTCGCAGTTTCTATTTACTCGCATTGCAGATAAACCTCTGACAGTTTGAATTTATCTGGACAGCAAAATCTTAAGGCTTTGCTTTTACAATAAAATATTGTTTTGTTAGTAAGAATTATGATAGTTGCCTTTTCCTATTTTCCTTTACCTTACTTACAATTCTTTGTATGTCAGTTTGGGAAAGAATCCAGTATTCTTTTTCTCCTCAATAATCTTATAAAGTTCTATATTGCTATCAATTTTAGAAATGAGTTTTTTATAGAATTGACACTTCTCCTTATTCACTCGTTTACCAAAGTATATAGCTTTAATTTTTATATGATAAAATGCTGAAAGATCTTTAAAATTGCTTTTATTATATATTCTAATTGCCCTAACCTCATGTTCATCTTTCCATATAGGGTCTTTGACAGATAGTATATGCATGATCTTTTCGTCAACACTACCTTTTACTATAGGAAGTTGATTTTGATAATCAATTTTTGTCAATTTCCAGTCTTTATTATAATCCCCTGTTATTTGTAATTCAAAACAGCATCCTTTATGGCTGTCTGCATAGTGTGACCACATTAAGAAATTATCAGGAAAATCCTGCTTGCCTTCCTGTTTTGTCATTAAAGAGCAGATTCTTGTAGCTTCAAGTTGTCCATATATCTCTTTGAAATCGTCTTTAACCAAACCTTCACGATTAAACTTACCCTCCATTGGATCATTCAACTCTTTGTATACAGCACCGTAAAGTTTTTTGTTGAGAATAATTTCGATGATACGTTCAAACTTATCAAGTCTTTGGAACTTATAATATGTTTTATCTTTCAATTCACACATATTTATCTTGTTTTTAGTGATAACGCAACTGGTTAATAATCTGTATTTTGTTTAGCTAAAATGTTTTTATAATTATTCTATTATACTGTCATATTATTATAACATCATCAAGGCATATTATAATTGTTTATGACTTGATGGTGATTGTAATTTCTACTATCTTTTAAAGCCAACTCCGTCAGTATTAAGGTCTTCTTCTGTCTGTAGCTCATTTCTTTCCACAATACTGTAATTGTTTTCTTTAAGCTTTGCAAGAAGTAACAGACCTATTGGTTTGACCTCATCGATGAAGTCCTAATCCATATTGAAATTCCATACCTTTTTCAAATCTTTCCGTGAAGTATTTGATTTCTCGTCGGGGAAGTCCTATATTTTCTGCCATATTCTCCCAATACTTCATGTTTCTTGTTACATCCATTATAATCCCTCTTGCGGTTATTTCATCCAGCATATAAAGCTCATGGGCATTGTAAAGGCTGTTGAGAGAACTATCGTTTGTGTTGGTATCGATAAGCAATGCTTGAAATATACCATTTGTAGGGTTCATGTCGTATGCAGGAGATAATTCCCAACCCTCCCTTCCAAGCAGGAACGAATGATTTCTAAAATGATCGTCTGTATTACCAATACAGATATTGAAGGCAACTCGCTTGTATAGTTCTTCTAAATTAGCCTCTATATGGTTGCCACCTCTTGAAATGATAAAATCCACAATATCCAAATAGCCTTTTCCAGTTCTTTGTCCGTCACCATCAGTGAAGCCAAGGATGGTGAGAGAAGAAGCCATGTGGATTCTTTTGTTGTCTTCTGTTCTGTCAAATCTCTTAGAGAGAAGTATATCTTGACCATTCCCTGCCCTAATTATCTGTGTTTCGGCAACATTGATACCACATTCCTTAGCCATCAGATGAGCGAAATGTTCCCAGCGTGACATATTAATGTCGTCATTGATAGAAGGGAATTTGGCAAGATAAAGATGACCGTCACTTTGCACACAAGCCTTTGGTCGTGCGCCACCCATCGAAGAACCAGGCTGGAAAAGCCTCTGTACCCACTTCTTTTCTGGTTCCAAATGCTTATACTCGCTTTTCTCAATCTCTTTAGCAGCTTGTAAAAGTTCGTCAATGTGTATAGCAGGCGGAACGCTATAACCAGGCGTAGAGCTGATAAATACTCCGCTATCTGGATCCTTAAAGCGAAAACCACCCATACGCAGCTCGTCTTCCACACCTTTAAGATAGTCCCAATCAGATAAGGTATGGTTTGATTTCCCTTCTGTCTCAAGTGAAGTACGCAAGTCAATTAGTCGTCGCCCCCATCTGTCAGGGAGAGCATCAGAAAAACAACCGAAGATATGGTTATCTCGGCTATATTGTACCCCAGTATAGGGGCGGAGGTCTTGCCCAAAGTCAATTTTAGGAAAGGTTTTGAGCCAGTTTTTATCAAACTCAAAAGAAAACACATCAGAGCCTCTTAGGTATTCATGCCCAAGAGTACCTACCTTCTCTTCCTTATCCATCCAGTCGAAACTGGCTATCACATCTAATTTTTCCATATGTTATCTTTTGGAAGCTCGTTTCTTATTCTTAATGCCTAAGTCCTGTACCATGTGCCCAAGCTCGTCATCTTTTGCTAAGTGAAGAATATCATCTTCGAGTTGCAGGGCATTGAGTACCCTCATTACCACGCCGATTGACACTGTAGGTTCACCTTTCTCCAAACGTGAGAGTGTGAGCCTAGTACATTGTGCACGTTGTGCGACTTGATCCATGGTCAGGTCTCTTCGTAATCTGGCGAGGCGAATTTGTTCTCCCACCACATTCAGTTTCTCTTGCAGTGCCCTGGTCATCCAGTTGGCTTTGGTGAATTTTGTCATAATGTATCTTTTGTAGTGCAAAGATACGATAAAAAGTTTAGTTTATAATACTTTATTTGTTTTTCTTATATTTATTTGATAACCTTTATTTCAAAGTTAATCAAATATAAAGTTTTGCCCCACTTTTTGCTCCACTATTTACTGATGTAAAATAAATTCATCACAGAGTTAATTTGAAAAGTAAAATAACCGACTTTTTGAACCCCTTGTTTTTGCCCCACTTTTTGCCCCACTTTATTTTACGAAGTATTAGAACCTAAGTTATCAATAAATAAAATATCATATCAAATAATATCAGTAACTACTTGATATTCTGATAATTTTGATATGATTTGATATAAATCTTTAATGATTTTGTATAGATGTCCACTTCCCTCTCTCTCCGCAAATAAGGGTGTAAATTAGCAAGTTATGCGATTTACACCCTTTATTACACCCACAAAAAAGTAAGATTGAGTGTTTTCTATTTGACTATTCACAAGTATAGCTTAAATTGTAAAAAAAGAGTGGTGGACCATATTCTTTCTTTGGGTCAGTCCTAAAACCCAGTGGTCTCCACGACAAATATCAGGGTATCTGCGCATGAATGAGGGCATAGAGGTGTCCCACCAGTCCATCCTATAACATCATCCGCAATGGCACAACAGGGAAACTTGCAGAGCACACAAGGCATAAGATGAAATACAGGCATCTTCCAAGGGCGAACATCTTCCAATAAAGGACAGGGTGAGTATCCATGAAAGAAGTAAAGAAGTTGACGGGAAGGGATTTGGAGATTTTGAGATGGACTTGATCGTCGACCCTGCCCAGCACGCCATACTCACAATAGTAGAGAAATCCACCAATATGTTGTTTATGCAGAAACTGCCATTTGGAAAACTGTCAAAGCCTCTGGCAAAGGTGGTTAGGAAACTACTGCTGCCATATAAGGACAGTCTGAAGACTATTACAACAGATAACGGACCTGAATTTGCGGTGCATAAGGACATCACCAAATACTTAGGCGTGCCCGTGTACTTCGCTGACCCATATTGTTCATGGCATAAGGGAACTGTTGAGAATACAAATAATTAATCAGGCAGTATATACCTAAAAAGGATTCGTTTGATAACTATACGGAGAAGAGAATTATGTCCATACAAAAGAAATTGAACGAAAGACCAAGAGAAAAATTAA
>ERZ773265.1172-NODE-1172-length-14236-cov-109.640716_pt1 | contig 14236 bp, 12 predicted proteins | sample MGYA00580512_ERZ773265 | MGnify/ENA primary metagenome ERZ773265 (study PRJEB29015, sample SAMEA2738169) | human oral metagenome | biome: human oral; feature: human-associated habitat; material: saliva | place: China | collected 2183 ... | reverse complement strand
TTCCATATGCCATGGTGTTCTTCTCTTTTCTGTCGTATAGTGCGAACGTTTCAGGCATTTCCCGAACGTTCCTTCGTCTTATTGATTCGTTGTCTTAGTCGTTGCCCTCGGCAAGCACTGCGGCTTCCGTGTCATCGGGCAGGAAGGGCGCGAGCGCCGGCAGCTCTTCCAGGGAGTTCAACCCGAGCTTCGCCAGCAGCAGCTCCGTGGTTTCGTAGAGGGTCGCGCCGCTTCCGGCTTCTCGCCCTGCCTCACGAATCAGCTGCCGTTGCAACAGCTGACGGATTGCCGCGTCCGCGTTCACGCCTCGAATGGAGGCTACCCTCGCCCTGGTCACCGGCTGCTGATAGGCAATCACGGCGAGTGTCTCGTAGGCGGGCTTGCTCAGCGTCGCGCTCTTGGAGCGGGTCACGAAGCGTGCCACCCAGGGGGCGAAGTCGTCGCGGGCGTAGAGCTTCCAGCCTCCTGCGATGTTCCGCAGCTGGAATCCGCGCGGTTCGGGCGCTACCCGGTTTTCGTCTTCTCCGTAGCCGCTTTCTTCGCCGTTGTACTCGCGGTACAGCTGGTCGAGCGCGTGCTCAACAGCTCGTTCGCTGACGATAAGAGCGGCGGAGAGTTCACGCACGCTCACGGGCGCTTCGGCAACAGCGAGGATTGCTTCGATGGCGCTTTTGACGCCGCCGGGGATTGCCTCGACCTTGGAGAATTCGGCTTCGGCATCGACCGCCACGCTGGGGGCGGTGGAGGGGCCTCCCGCCGGAATCTTTGCCGGTTTCGCTTCCGGTTTCTTCGCCTCGCGGGGCGCAGTTTCCTGCGATTCCTCAGAGCTGTCGGAAATGTCGGAACCATCGGAGTCCTCTACCGGTTCGGTAGCTTCAGTCTCCTCAGCTTCTTCGGTAACCTCAGCCTCCAGAGGAGCTGCCGCTACCTCGTGCTCAGCCGGCTCAGCGTCCGCCTCAGCAGGCTTTGAGATTTCAGCCTCTACCGCCTCTACCGGCACCGAGTCTGCCTGTTCCGAATCCTCGTCTGCGTTCGGATCCCAGTAGCCCATGTTCACGATGGCAAGGTCGTCGGGGGTGAATTCACGGTCAAAGCGTGAGCCGTGATTACTCATAATCCTCCTCTACCGGTTCCGTGTTAGCTTCAGGCTCGTTCACTTCGGGTGATTCAGGCGCTTCACCGGTTTCGTGCCCGTCCTCAGCATCTGTTTCTTCGCGAATCACGAACTGTGCAGCGCTCGCGCTCGCACGTACCCGAATGGCTCCGAGCGGTGCATCCTGTTCCACGTGCAGGGCACCTTCTTTGTAAAGCTCAAGCAGGGCGAGAAAACGAACCACCGCGATTTCTAGTTCGCCGGATCCTTGAACCAGTTCGGCGAAGCTCAGTTCCCGCGCCGCGGTATCGAGCAGGCTGTGCAGAATGTAGTGTTCTTCAGCCGCAATGGTGGTTAACGGAACGTGCAGGTGCTCGTTGAGTTCTTCAACGATTTCTTCGGGTTCCGGTTCGAGCTCTTTGGGGGTTCGACTCAGCGCTGCTGCGGCGATGCGGGCGAACTCTTCGGCGCCTCCGGTAAAGACCAGCTCGGGTAGCGCCTGGGCGAATCGTTCTTCGAGGGCTACCGCGCGGGGAAAACGTTGTGCTTCTTGCGCCCAGCGTTCAGCAAAAATATCGGCGACTTCGCGGTAGGCGCGGTATTGCAGCAGACGGGCGAAGAGCAGGTCGCGTGCCTCCAGCAGTGCAACGTCCTCTTCGAGGGGTTCACGATGCTGCGGGAGCAGGCGTGCGGTTTTAAGTTCCAGCAGAGTTGCGGCGGTGACCAGAAATTCACTGGCTTCGTCGAGTGCGCGTTCGGTGCCTTCAGCGTAGAGGGCGTGCAGGTATGCGAGGAACTCGTCGGTGACCTCTGCGAGCGCCACCTCGGTAATGTCGAGTTTGCGGCGCGAAATCAGGGTCAGTAGAAGATCAAAGGGACCCTCAAAATTACTGAGGGTGAGGGTGAAACCGCGTTCCGGGTTCTGCAGGCCGCGGCCCTCAGTCCGGGCGTTCGCGGCGGTGTCTGCATTCGGTGTCGGTACCCTCACGGCAGCGACGTTCGTGGTCATAAACGACCTATTCTCCTTAGGTTTATTCTCCCCGGCTTTTGTTGGTGCCGTCTCAGATGCGGCTTCTGCTTCGCCTATTTTTCGACGTAAGCAGTGTGCGGGGTCTTTAGAATCCACACAATTATACGCCCTCTACCGGCGTGACTCAAGGGTGAGAGTCACCTCAGCAGAGGGCGTATAGGTGTGGGGGCTTTAGCGTGCGCCGCCCTTGTAGATCAGTTCGCGTGCCACCTGGCGGTATGCTTCCGCGCCGGGGTGGCTGGAGGCGTAGCTGAGGATCGGCTCAGCGGACACCGATGCGTCCGGGAACTTCACGGTGCGCTTGATGACGGTGTCGAAGACCTTGTCGCCGAATGCGTCAACGATGCGTGCCAGAACTTCCTTGGAATGGATGGTGCGCGCATCGAACATGGTGGCAAGTACGCCCGAGATTTCGAGGTCGGGGTTCAGGCGGTCCTGAACCTTCTCGATGGAGTCGACCAGCAGTGCGACGGCGCGCAGCGCGAAGAACTCACAAATCAGCGGAATAATGACACCTTCGGAGGCGGTCAGTGCGTTGACGGTCAGCAGACCCAGGGAGGGCTGGCAGTCGATGAGGATGACGTCGTATTCGTCGCGGACCTTGCGCAGTGCCGAGGCGAGAACCTGCTCGCGAGCCACTTCGTTGACCAGCTGAACTTCAGCTGCGGAGAGGTCAATGTTGGCGGGCAGCAGGTCGATGTTCTCCACGCCGGTGGGCAGGATGACGTCCTTGATGTCGACCTTGCGGTCCATCATGACGTTGTAGACGGTCAGGTCCAGTTCGTGCGGGTTCGCACCGAAACCTGCGGAGAGAGCACCCTGCGGGTCGAAGTCGACCAGCAGCACCTTACGGCCGCATTCTGCCAGTGCCGCGCCCAGGTTAATGGTGGAGGTGGTCTTACCCACGCCGCCCTTCTGATTCACCATAGAGATAATGCGGGCGGGACCGTGGTTGCTCAGCGGAGCCGGGTCGGGGTATACGCGCAGGGGTCGACCGGTGGGGCCGAGTTCTTGAGCCTGAGCTTCAGTCAATGGTTCACCTTCATCAATGAATTCGAAGTTTTAAAGTTTAAGCGTTGTCTATAAGGTTACCTCAAGAGCGGCTGTTCCGCGGATTGACGGGGTTTTATCCCCGTTCGTGGGCACGCGGATGCGCCATGCGGTACACCTCCATGAGACCCTCGGGCGTGACCTTGGTGTACACCTGCGTGGTGGCGATGGATGCGTGCCCGAGCAGTTCTTGCACCACGCGAATATCGGCGCCGCCCTGCAACAGGTGCGTTGCGAAGCTGTGGCGCATGGAGTGCGGTGAGAAGTCGGAGCTGAGCCCGGCGGCTTCGGCGGCTTCCTTGAGGATGAGCCAGGCGCCTTGGCGTCCGAGTCTGCCGCCTCGTCCGTTGACGAAGAGCGCGGCGGTGCCTTTACCGTGCGCTACGAAGGAGGGGCGGGCACGCACCAGGTAGTCTTGGATTGCTTTTTGGGCGTAGCTACCGATGGGTACGAGTCGTTCTTTATTTCCCTTGCCGAAGAGTCGAACGTAGCCGGGCAGGGTGATCTGGTTGCCGTCTTCATCGGTGAGAGCTCCCTCGAAGTGCACGTCGTCGATATCGGCGTTGAGCATTTCGCTCACGCGTGCGCCGGTGGCGTAGAGGAATTCGAGTATGGCTCGGTTGCGTAGCCCGGTGGCGGTTTCGCGGTCGGGTACAGCGAGTAGCCGCTGGATGTCTTCTACGCTAACTGCTTTGGGTAGGCGCTTAACGTTCTTGGGCGGGGTGACCGGTGCCGCCGGGTCGGTGGGCACGATGAGCGCGGAGACCCAGAAGGCGTGTGCTCCGCGGACTGCCGCCATGGTGCGGGCGATGGAGTTCGGGCCCAAGGGCAGGGGCAGGCTCGGCGCCCCTTCAGCGGTTGACGCTTCTTTTTCCGGCTCCCCAGCTTTCGGCTGCCCGGCACGCCCGTTTCCAGCGCGCCCGTTTCCAGCGCGCCCGTTTCCAGCGCGCCCGTTTCCAGTACCTCGCCCCGATTCGGAGGCGATTATCAGTGCCAGCGATTCTGCGGCTTCTTCCTGTACTTCCTGAGATTCCTGCGCGTTCTGCTTGTTTTTCTCCCCCGCGTCGAATCCGGCAAGGGGCACGGTGGGGGCGGCGAGTTCCCGCATGAAGGAACGCACCTGCGCGGTGGTGATGCGTTCGGGGTCGATGACGCCGAGGGTCGCCATGTAGGCGCTGTATCGTCGCAGGTCACGCGCGTAGGAGGCGATGGTGTGTTCGCTGCTTCCTCGTTCCACTCGCAGGTGGATGAGGTACTGCTCGATGGCTCTCTGGAGCGGGGTCTGTGCCTCCTGGTGGGAAGCACCCAGGGCAGAAGAACCCCGGCTAGAAGAACCCAGCACGGAGGAACCGGCAGAAGAGGTTACGCCGAGCAGACCCGCGCCGCGGGGCGCCTTGCTCGCCGTGCTTTTTGCCTGCTTCACGCTATCTCCTTTGTCGGTTCTGTTGATGTTTGGGCCTCTTGACGTTTGGGTTTGCCGTAGGCAGGGCTAATCCCCCGCCCTGTGTTCTGCTCTGTGTTCCGTTCTAGTGGTTGCGGAAGTTCTCCGGCTTTTCGCGGCGCTGTCCCATGTAGGGGTGGAACTCCCAGCCGCCCTCGGCGGGGCGCAGGTCTTCAAAGTTGTTCTGCGCCGCCGCGTAGGTGGCGAGTACCGCCTGGATAGCGAGCGCATTATGAACCTTTCCGCCCAGCACCAGCTGTACTGCCTCGGCGAGGGGCACCCAGCGGTAAGTCATTTCTGCTTCTTCGTCGGTGCGTTCGCTACGTTCTTCAGCGGGCAGTTCCGAGAGGTTACGCGCCAGGTAGACGCGGCCTGCTTCGCTGGTTGCGCCGGGGCTGCTGAAGTAGTCGGTCAGAGCGTTCCAGGTGTCTGCCTGCAGGTCTGCCTCTTCGGCGAGTTCGCGCTGCGCGGCGACCAGGGGGTCTTCACCGTCGATGTCGAGCAGTCCGGCGGGTACTTCCCAGAGGTTCATGCGCACCGGGTGGCGGTACTGGTTAAGCATCAGCAGTTCGTTGTTGTCGTTGAGGACCGCCACGGCGACGGCGCCGGGCATTTCCACGACGTCGCGGGTCAGCACGGTGTTTTCGTTAAGTTCGTACTCTTCAACGGTCGTTTCAATCACGTAGCCGCTGTACTTCACGGTGCGGGTGCGGATGGTGCGTTCGGAGGGTGCATCAATAATCTGCTGGTTGTTGCTCATTCTTTCATTGTAGGCGGCTTCTTAGCCCCGCTATGTTTGGCGCGTCAGGTACGGGCACGGATTAAAGCACGTTCAGGTTTAAACGAAAGCATCCCGCTCTCCCCTGCGCGGGGTGAGCGGGATGCTGAACGTTCGTGCCTAGATGTTAGGCGCCGCGGCGCTCCAGAGCAGCCTTAATCAGGCCGGAGAAGAGCGGGTGCGGACGGGTCGGACGCGAGCGGTACTCGGGGTGTGCCTGAGTTGCCACGTAGTAGGGGTGTGCCTCTGCGGGCAGTTCCACGTACTCGACCAGCGAGGAGTCCGGGGAGGTACCGGAGATGCGCAGGCCTGCTTCTTCAAGCTGCTCGCGGTACTCGTTGTTCACCTCGTAGCGGTGGCGGTGACGCTCTGCAACCTCGGTTGCACCGTACGCCTTAGCAACCTGAGAACCGGGAACCAGGTTTGCCTTGTACAGGCCCAGGCGCATGGTGCCGCCCAGGTCGCCTGCACCTTCGACGAACTGCTTCTGCTCTTCGATGGTTGCGATAACCGGTACGGAGGTTTCCGGATCGAACTCGGTGGAGGATGCTTCGGTCAGCCCCAGTACGTTGCGTGCGTACTCGATGACCATGGACTGCAGGCCGAGGCAGATGCCCAGGGTCGGGATCTTGTGCTCGCGTGCGTACTTGAGGGCGCCGATCTTGCCGTCCAGGCCGCGGATGCCGAAGCCGCCGGGCACGAGGATTGCGTCCATATTGCGCAGCTGGTGGTCTGCATCTTCGTCGGTTGCGCACAGGTCGGCCGCAACCCACTTGATGTTGACCTTCACGTTGTTTGCGAAGCCGCCGGCACGCAGAGCCTCGGAGACGGACAGGTATGCGTCGGGCAGGTCGATGTACTTACCGACCAGGCCAACGTTGACCTCTGCTGCGGGGCGGTGCACTGCGTCGAGCAGGCGGTCCCACTGGGTGAAGTCCGGTGCGGGAGCCTCAATGCCGAAGTAGTCGAGGATGTAGTCGTCGAGCTTCTGGCTGTGCAGGGTCTTGGGGATGTCATAGATACTGGGTGCATCGGCGCAGGAGATAACTGCGTCGCTGTCCACGTCGCATGCGTTACCGATCTTGGTGCGGTGCGATACGGGGACCTCACGCTCACAGCGCAGAATCAGACCGTCAGGCTGGATGCCCAGGCCGCGCAGTGCTGCGACGGAGTGCTGGGTCGGCTTGGTCTTGAGCTCGCCGGAGGGGCCGATGAAGGGCACCAGGGAGACGTGCAGGAAGAAGACGTTCTTGCGGCCAACATCGCGGCGTACCTGGCGTGCCGCTTCCATGAAGGGCAGGGACTCGATATCGCCGACGGTACCACCGATTTCGGTGATGATAATGTCGGGTGCGTTTTCAATTTCCGCTGCGTGACGCATGCGGGCCTTGATTTCGTCGGTAATGTGAGGGATGACCTGGACGGTGTCACCGAGGTATTCGCCGCGGCGTTCCTTTGCGATAACGGAGGAGTAGACCTGGCCGGTGGTCACGTTAGCGGACTGGTCGAGGTTTTCGTCCAGGAAGCGCTCGTAGTGTCCGATGTCGAGGTCGGTTTCAGCACCGTCGTCAGTGACAAAGACTTCACCGTGCTGGAAGGGGTTCATCGTACCGGGGTCGACGTTCAGGTAGGGGTCGAACTTCTGCATGGTCACAGAGAGGCCACGTGCGCGAAGAAGCTGACCGAGGGAAGAGGCCGACAGGCCCTTACCGAGAGAAGATGCAACGCCGCCGGTTACGAAAATCTGGCGGGTTACCTTGTCGTTAGAGGACGCGTTCAGAGCGTTATTTTTTTCATTCACCACGGAATTTAAGCCTACCATTTTCTTGTCTGCTATCCAAGCAGAGGGTTTTGCCGTGAGAGGATTCTCTCCGGCGGTTTTCCCTCCCCTATTTGTCCTTATCACCACTGTAAACGGAGCTGGAGATTTATTATTCCCGCCGCGCCGTGTAGAAGCAGGTGTAGGAGCATTCACAGAGTATCTCACATCCTCTGAGCTCCATGCGCCGCTATTGGTCACCGGCGCGGGCTGTACTGGCAACTTTCCGAGGCATGCTCGCGCACTTCAGCCCCTTTGTTGGTCTTTAGTGCGAAAGATGCCACCTTTCGGTGCTTTTGCCAGCACTTTCTTCACGCTTTCCCCGCTGGTTTGCCGCTGGTTTGCCGTCTGTTTCAGCGCCCCTGGGGCACTTCTCGACCGGCAGCCAGTAGCTCTCGGGCGTGCTCTCGCGCCGATTCTGATTGATCGTGTCCGGAGAGCATTCGGGCCAGTTCCACCACTCGTTCCTCTTCGGAAAGTACCTTGACCTTTGAGAGGGACGCGTCATCGTTTTTCAGCACGAGGATGTGCTGGTCCGCGAAGGCTGCAACCTGCGGCAGGTGGGTGACCACCAGAACTTGCACGTGTCGGGCGAGCATGGCGAGGCGGCGACCGATTTCGATAGCTGCCTTACCGCCCACGCCGGAGTCCACCTCGTCGAAGATGAAGGTGGGTACGGGGTCCACTTCGGCAAGCACTACCTCCAGGGCGAGCATCACGCGGGAGAGTTCACCGCCGGAGGCGCCCTTACCGAGCGGGCGCGGCACGGCGGTTCGGTGCGGTGCCAGCATGAAGGTCACGGTGTCTCGGCCGTGCACCGAGAACTTTTCAGCTTCGGCAACTTCCACGACCAGGGAGGCGTTCGGCATGGCAAGAGCAGTGAGCTCTTCGCTGACGGCGTCCGCCAGTTTCTGCGCGGCGGCACGGCGCAGGGCGGTCAGCTCTTCTGCCTGGGCGCCAAGCACCTTGCGTAGCTGTACCAGCTCGGTTTCCAGGGTTTCCTGTCGCTGCGGGTCATCCACCAGGGTCTCGAGGCGTGCACGGGATTCTTCGGCCCATTCGAGAACCTCAGCAATATCGGCACCGTACTTGCGGGTGAGGGTCGCCAGCTGGGCGCGGCGAGTCTGCACCTGCGCCAGACGTTCGGGACCTTCAACATCCAGGGATGCCATGTAGGAGGACAAATCCGAGGAGATATCGGTGGCAAGAATCAACAGCTCGTTGACGCGCGCGGCGAGGGAGGCAAGCTCTTCGTCAGCGTCTGCCTGCGCCTGTAGCGCGGAGCGGCTTGCATCGAGCAGGCTCATGACGCTCTGCTCGTCACCGGTGGAGTATTCGCTACCGCTGAGCGCTGCGGAGGCGGTTGCCGACGCAATGCGTAGCGCTTCAACGTTCATGAGCTTCACCATTTCGGCTTTGAGCTCTTCTTCTTCGCCCTCCTGCGGGTTGACGGCGCTGATTTCTTCGAGGGCTCCCTGCAGGGTCTGCGCTTCGAGGGCTCGTGCGCGCGAGTTTTCGCGTACTTCCTTGAGCTCTGCTGCGGCGGCGCGGTATCGTTCGTAGTTTTCGCGGTACTTCTCAAGCAGGTTGGCGAGCTCTTCGCCGGCGTACAGGTCGAGGGAGTGGCGCTGCTCTGCCGCTGATTTGAGGCGCAGCTGATCGGACTGGCCGTGGACTGCAACAAGAGTCTGACCAATCTGAGACAGAGTTCCGATGGGTGCGGAGCAACCGCCGACGTGGGCGCGGGAGCGTCCCGAGGCGTTGACAGTGCGTGCCAGAAGCAGCTCGGAGGCCTGTTCGTCGATGTCTTCGGCGGTGCCGCCGGCTTCTTCGGCAAGATCGAGGGCTCGGTGCCCGTGGGGCAGGCGAATCACTGCTTCGGCGAGGGCACTCTTGGCGCCGTTGCGCACGCTGGATGCGTCGGATCGGGCACCCAGGAGCATGCCGAGGGCGGTGACGACCATGGTTTTACCTGCGCCGGTTTCGCCGGTCAGCACGGAGAATCCGGGTTCGAGGGGGAGCCTCGCATCGGTGATGATGCCGAGGTCTCGAATATGGATTTCCTCAATCACGAACGTTCATTCCTTTTCTTTAGTGCTTCTCGGTGTCCTGCGGGCCACGCCAGCCACGGATCGGAAGCTCAAATTTACGCACCAGTCGCTCAGAGAAGGGAGCCGGGTGGATACGGGCGAGCAGCACCGACTTTTCGGAGCGTCGCACCTCAATACGGGAGCCGGGGTCCAACTCTACGGTTCGGCGGCCATCGCACCAGAGCACGCCGGAGGCGCCGTTTCCGGGCATCATTTCTACCGCCAAGGTGGAGGTCGGCGCTGCTACCAGCGGGCGCGCGAAGAGCGCGTGAGCCGAGAGCGGCACCATGAGAATCGCTTCAACTTCGGGCCAGACGACCGGGCCGCCGCCGGAGAAAGCGTAGGCGGTTGAGCCGGTGGGGGTTCCCATGACCACGCCGTCGCAGCCGAAGCTGCTGAGCGGGCGGCAGTCCACCTCGATAATGACTTCGATCATTTTTTCGCGGTTGCCCTTTTCGACACTGGCTTCATTCAGCGCCCAGTCGCTGTGCACGCGTTTGCCGTCGTTCCAGACTTCCACGTCGATTGCCATGCGTTCTTCAACGGTGTATTCGTTGTTGACAATGCAGCGAACGGTTTCAGTCAGGTCGCTCTCTTCGGATTCAGCGAGGAAGCCAACGTGACCCAGGTTCACACCGATGAGCGGAACGCTGGTTCGGCGCACCATTTCTGCGGCGCGAAGAATCGAACCGTCACCACCGAGCACCACGCCGAGTTCAATATCGATGAGCGCCACGGATTCGTGCACGACCTGCACAGGGACGGGCTCGTCCCAGTTTTCACTCAGGGTCTCCAGATCGGAGCGAGTCATGACGGGCGCGAGTCCCTCTTCGTAGAGCTGGGTGCATGCCTGTCGGGCAGCATCTCGTGCTTCTTTGCGCCCCACGTGGGCGAAGACGAGAATCTTACGGTGACGTTGTTCCACCGAGTCTTCGGAACCATGACGTTCGAAACTGTGGTGTTCGGAACTATGACGCGCACCTGCGGCAGCTACCTGTGCGACTGCTTCCTGCGGTGCATGGCTTTCGTGTTCTGCCATAACGACTCTCTCCCATCGGGGTGTTGAGATCGGGGTGTTGAGATGGTGTATCTACCCCTATCATACCGAATATGTTCTCGAATATTTTCTAAAGTACCATATTTTTAGAAAATTATTTCGAATAGCGTACAGCTGGGGTATCTCTAAAATACCTGTAAAAATACCTGCGAATAGCGCGGCAGCCTAAGAAAGCCCCACCCTCAACGCATCCTGCGTTACCGAGCGGTTTTTCTCAGACTGCCTTAGCACTATTTATTTTCGGCACCAGAGGAAGTACTCTACGTTGCCGTCCTGTCCGGGGAGCGGGCTGGGTTCCATACCCATCACACGCAACCCGTGGCTCACCGCAGATGCCTGAACTTTTTCCACTGCTTCACGGCGGGCAGATTCTTCGTGCACCACTCCTCCGCGTCCAATGCGGTGCTTGCCGACCTCGAACTGCGGCTTGACCATGAGCACCAGGTCGCCGCCGGTTTCAGTGGCGTTCGCTAACGCCTCCATAACCAGAGTCAGTGAGATGAACGAGAGGTCAGAAACCGTCAGTTCGACCTGTCCACCAATATCTTCGGGCTTCATATAGCGAACGTTGAGTCCTTCGTACACGCCGACTCGCGGTTCTTCGCGTAGCGCGTCCACGAGCTGCCCGTGTCCTACGTCAACGGCGGCTACGTGGGCGGCTCCTCGACGAAGCAGCACGTCGGTAAAGCCTCCGGTGGATGCTCCTGCATCCAGGCAACGCTTGCCCTCCACCTCAATATCGGGGAACGCGTCGAGGGCACCAGCGAGTTTGTGCCCTGCGCGGCTGACGTATTCGGTCAGCTCGCTCTGGCGCACGTAGAGGGTGTCCTCGGGACCTACGAGCATGGACGCTTTGCGCGCAACCTTGCCGTTGACTTGCACGTCTCCTGCCGCAATGAGTTTTGCGGCGAGGGTTCGGGAGCTCACGAACCCGGCTTCGACCAGGTATTTATCGAGGCGCACGGTGTCCTTGTCTTCTTTCTGTCGTCGTCTGGTGACGGGTTATCTAGTGCCCCCCTCAGAGCATTGCTGTTCTGAGGGTTCACCGCCGCGAGCTAGGAGAGGTTTTCGAGGTCCTTCTCCAGCTGCTCGCTCATCGTTTCGAGGCGCTTGACGCGCTCTACGGGGTCCATGGCGAGGGTCGCCGCCAGCTGGCGCTCAAATTCGGCGTCAAGCTCAGCGGTTTCCTCTGCCGTACTGTTAGTCTCAGGTTCTTTAGGCACCGGGGATCCCCTGGATGTTGGGGCGTGCGCCCTGTTCGGGGTTTGCCGCCCACCATGCTGCGCAGGCTACGCGCCATGCTTCGGCTTCGCTCTCGCTGCCCGCGAATGCTTCGGCATTTGCAATCTCGGGGCCGGTCAGGCTCAGGTTTTCACCGCGGACTCGTGCCTGCCAGGTGGGGCCGGTTGCGGTGACTTCGTAGCCTTCGTAGAGCACCTCAATTTCGGGGTAGGGTGCGAAGAAGTCCTCGAGGGTGCGCAGAATATAGGTCGGACGCTGGTTCGGCACGGCCTCGATGACGTCCTGGTAGGTCTGTACGCCGGTGAGGACGAGGGCACCGTCCATCTTTGCGTTGTTGGCGCCGAGAATGTCGGTGTCCAGGCGGTCACCCACGATGACGGGGCGGCTGGAGTTCACTGCCTGCGCTGCGGTGTGGAAGATGGGGGCTTCGGGCTTGCCCGCGACGAGCGGGGTGCGACGGGTTGCGCTTGCCACGGCTGCCACGAGGGTTCCGTTACCGGGTGCCTGGCCTCGTTCCTTGGGGATGCTCTGGTCGGTGTTGGTGGCAATCCAGAGGATGTCGGGGTTTGCGAGGGTGTAGGCGGCTTCCGCAAGGTCTTCCCAGCCGATCTTGGGGTCGAAACCCTGGATGACGGCTACGGGGCCTTCTTCTTCCTTGCGTACGGTTTCGAGTCCTACCGCACGAACACAGTCGGCGAGTGCTTCGGTGCCGGTGATGAGTACTTTGGAGCCTGCGGGTACGTGCTGTGCGAGCAGTGCGGCGCCTGCCTGTGCGGAGCTGACGACTCGTTCTGCTCGGGTGTGCACGCCCAGTTCGCGCAGGTGCTCTGCCACGGATTCTACGGAGCGCGATGCGTTGTTGGTGACGAAGATGACCGGTACATTGAGTTCTTCTTCAGCACGGTTGAGCGCTTCGGGTGCACCTTCGATGGCGAAGGGACCCGCGTAGACTACGCCGTCCAGATCGGAGAGGAGGGCATCGTAGCGGGATAGGAGTGCGTTCGTGGTCATAGAGTGTTCCTCTCGGGGTCTCTGGCGGTTGTCGCTATTAATCGTACCTGTTAGACACTCTAGCGTTGGTGCCTTCGGGCGATTATATGGAAAACCGCTGGACGCTCTCCCCTGCTTGGGTGTGGCGTCCAGCGGTTTCACGCTGACACTTAGGTCACGTATTTAGAATTCTTAGATTCTCTGCAGTCTTATTCTGCGGAGGTTTCTTCTGCTTCTTCAGTCTTGGGAGCTTCGGTCTTCTCGTCCTCAGCTACCTCTTCCTGAGCTTCGTTTGCTTCCTCTTCTGCGGAAGCCTCTGCGGTTTCTTCAGCTTCTTCTGCAGTCTCAGTGAGTTCTACAGACTTCTCTTCCTGTTCGAAAAGGCCTGCTTCACCGAACATGTCAAAGATTTCGGGTTCTGCGAAGTTGCCCTGGCCCAGTGCTGCTTCTGCCATGAATGCGAGGCGTGCCCAGCGTTCTGCTTCCTGGTTACGACCTGCGTTAGCTAGCGCATCGGAGTATGCGCTGAACAGGCGGGGGCTGTACTCGAAGGCACGCTTGGGGTTCAGCTGAGGAATCTGCAGCGCTACGACAGCTTCAGACTTCTTGCCCTGATCGCTGAGGATACCGGATTCAACGATGGCGAGCTCCACGCGCACGTTGGCGGGCAGTTCTTCCTTCTTGAATTCTGCAATCATTTCCATTGCCTTGGGCAGACGGCCGAGCGCACGTTCGCAGTCCACCAGCAGTGCCAGGTGGTCTACGGCGCCGCTAATACGGCGGTGGGTGCGCAGTTCGCGCAGTGCCAGTTCGAAGTCTTCTGCAACGTATGCGGCGACGCCAACGGCTTCGCGTACTGCGGCGATACGGCCTGCGCTGCGGGATGCTGCGACGGCGTGTTCCAGCGCGAATTCGGGGTCGATGTCGAGGTAGCGACCAGCCATGGCGAGGTGCTTTGCGACGGTTTCTGCGTTGCGCGGTTCCAGGGCGCGCAGCTGACGGAAGGTTGCGCCGTCCAGCTCGCGACCGGTGATGTCGTCGTCAATTTCCGGTGCCTTGGGCTTTGCGGGGCGGTAGCCTGCACGGCCACCGATGCTGCGTACTTCTTCGCGAGGTGCTTCAGTCTCGGGACCGTTGGAGCGAGGTGCCTTGGAACGGGAGTCGGAGCGACGGCCGTCGAACTTCTTGCCTCCGCGGTCGTTACGCTTGAAACCGCCCTTGCCGCCAAAGTTCTTGCCGCCCTTCTTGGAGCGGAAGTCCTTTCCTCCGCTGTTCTTGCGGTGCTGGCGGGGGCCGGAGCCGTTAGACTCGTGACGGGGGGTCTCAGACATGAATCTCCTTGGGAGGTATCCGCCAGTGTGGGCGGGTAGGGTATGCAGTCGATTCGGGCGAACCGCTGCCTGAGGCATCAACTCTATGAGGGGTGCTGTAGATACACCCGCTAATGCCTAAACATAAGCCATACCATTCTAGTATAGAGAGCACCTTCCGTGCACCCGTACTGATGGGATGTTAAAGACAAATGGGGAGGCCTAACGGCCTCCCCAAACAAAAATAGCCCCGGCGAAGCCGGGGCTATTGAATAATAAAGCGGCGATGACCTACTCTCCCACACCCACAAAAGTGCAGTACCATCGGCGCGAAGA
>ERZ773265.1171-NODE-1171-length-14245-cov-12.328964_pt1 | contig 14245 bp, 9 predicted proteins | sample MGYA00580512_ERZ773265 | MGnify/ENA primary metagenome ERZ773265 (study PRJEB29015, sample SAMEA2738169) | human oral metagenome | biome: human oral; feature: human-associated habitat; material: saliva | place: China | collected 2183 ... | reverse complement strand
GCCGCTCACGAAGGCACCATGGCAGCTCACTTTGGTGAGGTGGCGCAGGGCTAGATCCCTCTATCGGCACAGCTAGGCTCTTGATGTGAATAAAGCGGAGTTTCCAACGCTTTCTTCACATCAAGAGCCTTTTTCTGCCTCAAGGCACTCCCCACCTGCGCTTTCACACGCTAGACTGGAGGATAGGTTACATAAACCGTTCACACCGATAACACATTCGCCCCGCCGAACCGCATCCAAAAAAATGCACAGACACAACAGAAAGATCACCATGACCGCAGCACCATCCGTGCAGGTCTTTACGCCAGACATACCTAAAGCGGGCAGAATAACGCTCGCGGCATTCGCTCTCTTTGTTATCGGTTGGCTTATCTATATCGAGTTCACGGGCGGACTAGACTTCAATGTCTACCGTTTCGGTGCCATGACCATCTTCGATAACGACGGCATGCACAAAGATCTCTACGCCCGCAATCTCCTGGAGTACGGCGACTTTAGGTTGCCCTTCACCTACCCGCCCTTTGCCGCGCTCGTGTTCTTACCGTTCGCTTTTCTGCCCGCATGGGTGGGTATCGCCATCATGTATGCGATCAGCATCGGTGTTGCATGGTGGCTGGCAACCCTTATCTATAACTACGCCACCGACCGCGGCTACAGCATCCCTTTCCAGGAAAGACTCGGCACATACGGCATCATCGCTGCTCTCACGTTCATCATTATTATGACCGGGCCGTGGCGGCGCGGGCTCTCGCTGATACAAATCAACCCCATCATCCTTACGCTGGTGCTTGCCGATTTTATACGACCGGCAACCCGCATTCCCCGGGGTGCGCTTATCGGCATCGCGGGCGGTATTAAGCTCACCCCGCTTGCCTTCGGCCTTATTCTGCTCATGCGCAAAGACTGGCGCGGCATCCTTACCCTAGGCGCTTCTTTCGGCACGACCATTCTTCTTGGGTTTATCTTCCTTCCGCAGCAGGCAGTTACGTTCTGGACGAGCGCCGTTTCGGATTCCGGCCGTGTTGGAGGTATTAACTTCGCCGATAATATTTCGATTCAAGGCTGGCTGATGCACCTGGGTCTGCGCGAGCCCACTCTGAGGCCTGTATATTACGCTCTTGCGCTTGCTACGATCGGTCTCTGTGCGGTGCTTCTGCGCCAGCTTATTCGCCGTAATCTTGTGCTATCTCAGGTGGCGGTCGGCGGGTTTTTGATGGTGAGCATCTCCCCCATCAGCTGGTCGCATCATAACGTCATGTTCCCGCTGATTATCATGGCGCTTATTCTTGACGCTTTCCTCCTGTTTTTTGCGCACCTGCCTGCCTGGTTATCCGGTACCGCACGTGTTTTGACGTGGGTGGCGTTTATCGGTCTATATATTTCGCCTATGTGGCTGGGAGCTGCTATCGGTGGAGGTTTCAACAGCCTCAACCATCTTGCGCAGTATGCCTTGTTGTTTTCGACCGTGCCGATCCTGTGTCTCTATGCGGTCATGGCTCTTTGGGCAGGTTCGGCGCTCACCCCGGCCGTGCGCATAGCGCAGAATCGCGATCGCGCGGTCATAGCCGGACCCAAACCCGAGCCTCAGGCCGCGTAGCAGCAGGTAGTGTCATGTGCAGTTGAGTTAAAACGCGCATACGGCGGTAACAAAGGATGCGGTGGTTTTCTCTCTGGGGAGCCGCCGCATCCGCATGACGGCTATCAGGAAGCCTAAAAATCGGAAATATTCTGCCGAAAAGCACGATTTTTTCCTCCCTCTGACCCCTAAAACTACAGATATCGGCAAAATATTGCCGAAATATAGTGTTTTCACCAATTTTCATGCCATAATGGCATGAATTCGGAATTATTTTGCCGATTTATAGGGTTTCAGACTCATGGAAAGGATGTGTTCGTGCCACGGGACTTAAAGGGCTCGCTCGCCCAGATCGTTCGCGAGCATCGCCGCGAACTTCGGATTACGCAGGAGTATTTGGGGCTTCTTGCCGGAGTCTCGGAGCGCACGATCCGCGATCTCGAAAAAGGGCGCGAGTCTATCGCCTTTGACAAAGTAACCGCCGTACTCGACACCCTCGGCATCGATCTCATCCCTCGGGAGCGCTAATGCATGAAATCCTTGCAGACGTCTATAAAAAGGGGAACCTCGCTGGCCATTTTTCCCGAACAGACCACGGCGGTACAGCGTACACATATGCCGAAAACTACATAGAGTCCGACGGCAAACCTATATCCTCTACCCTCCCCATACGCGCGGAAGCATACCTGTACGGGAGTGGTGCGTTACCACCATTCTTTACAGGGCTTCTTCCTGAGGGCCGTCGGCTTACCGGACTGCGTCAGCATCTCAAAGTATCCTCGGACGACGAGCTCCGCATGTTGATTGCAGTAGGAGCCGATACTGTTGGGGATGTGCAGGTGGTACCTCATGGTGACCAGCCCGCCCAGCTTGTCGTCCCCGATGGGCATGACATTATCCAGGGCCAAAACTTCCACAACATTAGGTTTTCAGAAATTATCACTCAGCAAAGCGTTATAGACCCTGTCTCTATACCGGGCGTTCAGGATAAAGTTTCGGGAAAAATGCTTACGATCCCGCTGCAAAGTAACGAAGATTTTTATCTTCTTAAAGTCTCTCCTCCCGAATACCCGCACGTAGTGGAAAACGAAGCATTTTTTCTCACGATAGCCCACGGAATACATGCATCACCCGGAGTCGTTTCTCACCGTCTTGTACATGATGCTACTGGGCGCCCCGGGCTCCTTATCCGTCGTTTTGACCGCTACGTAGATGAGCATGGAATGGCCCACCGCCTTGCCGTTGAAGACGCATGCCAACTCAATAACCGCTATCCGGCGGATAAGTATAATCTGACGGCTGAGCAATGTGCCCATGTCATTCTTCGACAGGTCTTTTCGCCCCGCCTTGCCGCCCCCGAAATTTTTCGGCAGTTTGTCTACGCATGGCTTACCGGAAATGGGGATTTACACGCTAAAAATCTGTCAATCGTAGAAAACCGTAAAGGACAATACGAGCTCTCGCCCATCTACGACATTCCGTCTACGGCACCTTATGGGGATAAAAACATGGCGATTCTTCTCAGTGGTAAACGTGATGGGCTATCACGCCGCAAGTTCCTTGAATTTGCTCATGAACTAGGAATATCTGCCAAAATTGCTGACCGAGTACTTCGCGAGGTTCTTTCCGCTACCGAGAGCATGCTGGAACAGGCTCAGGAAGAGCTGCCCTTCGATTCCCATCGCCTGAAACAGCTGACAAAAGTTTTGAAGAACCGAAGGATGTCGCTTCTTCCCTAACGTGAGAGATACTGCCTCTGTAACGAAGGATGCGGTGGTTTGCCCCTCTGGGGAACCACCGCATCCTTATATGTCCGCGTCACAGGATGAATGCCTAAGTGCGTGTCTAAATCTGCCCTATAAGTGTCATATAACGGTTAGTTTCGTATATTTTTCAGTGATAATAAACACTCTGAGGCGCTGTCTATACAAGTGTAACAATCTGTCACAAATGGTCCCGATATACCTCAAACGCGAACTTTGAACATCTATCGAGACGCTTACAGACAGCCATCCTGCTCACCTAATTGGGCAAAGAGCGCGGCATTAATACGGAATCCTTCCATAGCCTCGTCAATCAGGGCTTCACGCTGCTCTTCGCTCAAAGGAGCACGATCAAGAAGCTCCCGGTATCCATCCTTGAAGACCTTCGGCTTGGGAAGCTGCGGGAACGAGTACATGGTCAGCGCATCCCGCGCAATACCGTAATGGCGCGCCACCAGAGCCGCCACCGCCTGTCCACCCGAGAGGTCCCCCAGATAGCGCAAATAATGATGCGCCAAGAACCGCTCGGGAGCCTGCGCGGTCGCCTTAATACGCGCCACATATTCGATAGTCGCTGGCAACGGGACGTCAATCTCGGTCTGCCCTAGAGCACGAATATCATGGTGAATCGCGGCGGCACGATCCAACCCTTCCAGCGTGAAAGGATCGGTCAGTGGGTTACCGGATTCACGCAGATTCTGAGAGATTTCCTCCAAAGCCTCATAGATATAGGTGTACTGGTTGATGAGGCGTAAATACGCGGAAGTATCGAGTTTTCCGCCCATCAAATCTTCCATAAAGGTAGAGTGCTCGGCATTATCATGCACACGCTTGGTGCTAGCTTTTAGCCGGGCCGAAAACCGCTGTTCGACAGCATCGGGAGAGGTGGTTTCGGGGGTAATAATGGCGGTCATGGAACGCCTCCTGATTGAGTTGAGAGTCATGAATATTTTTGATGACATAGTGTCACCAAATCAATAAATGACATAGTGTCACTAAATTTTTGGTTTTGCAACACCGCTGCCAAAAAATTTTATTAAGGGGAACCTCATCATTAAGCAAAGTACTACAATTAAGCTACACAAGTCTTAGCTAATAGGTCTAGACTAAGACTGCTCATTACTAAAACCACGAATAAAGGACACACATGTCTATGTCGCATAACGCGAAGCGCTCATGGGCGTTTCTAGCGTCTGCCGCCGTTGGCCTCAGTGGCATCGCCGCCACTCCCGCCCTAGCGAACCAACCCGCACCGACCGCGCAGATCGTCTCTGAGCAGGCGCCAGCTGCCGCATCACAAAGCCTGCAGGATGCATCCGTAGATTGGGGCGTCAAATCCTCATTCCGCAGATACATCACCGGTCCTGTCGCCGGTGGTTCGCAGGAACTAACCGGTGCTACCTCCAACGCGGATGGTTCTTATCACTTCACCGCCGCTGAAGGTACCGTCGAGGCAGACGGTTCATACCACGTTAAATTCACCGGCTCCAGCGTGAAGTACACCGGGCACCACGGCGTGCTCGAAGTAACTATCAGCGACTTGGAACTTGTCATCAAAGACGGGCAAGGCAGCCTATACGCAAATATCAGCGAACGCCCCTATAACGGCAACACCACCCCGAACCCGCCCGTACAGCACGATCACACGCTGATTGGTACTTTCGATGCTTCCTCCCTGAAAAACGAGGGCGGGCAGCTGACCTTGGCAGCATCTGATGCAACCAAGGTAAAACTCAGCACAGAAGCAACTTCGGTGTTTGCCGGGTTCTACCAGGCAGGTCAAGAGCTGGATGCGCTGGCATTCTCCGCAAAGCTCGTTACCAAGCAGGCCCCGGCACCGGAGAAGCCTGCTGATCCGACCCCGGAGCCGACTCAGCCTGCACCTGAGCCTACTCAACCCGAGCAGCCTGCACCAGAACCGAGCAAGCCTGCCGATCCAGCTCCTGAGCCAGCCCAGCCTGCGCCAGAGCAAAGTAAACCTGCTGAAACACCGGCACCGCAGCCCTCACAGAGTTCCGAAGCTCCGGCACCACAGCCCTCTCAGACTTCTGAGGCACCTGCCTCAAACCCTTCAAAGCCCAGCGAAGCACCCAGCTCTCAACCGGCACCGCAGCCCTCACAAAGCTCGGAAGCCGCTAAGCCCGCACCGGCTCAGCCTCCGGCTACCGATGCAGCGCCGAGAACCGACGTGCCGAAAGGTCAAGGGCACATTATTGAATCCGGCAACCTGACCTGGAATATTCGTGATTCCTTCCTGCACTACCTCAACACCATTGCGCGCGGTAACATCACCGTCGAGGGTCTGTCGAAGAATGCGGCGGGCGGGCTGGACTTTACCAGCGCATCCGGCTCGTACGATGAGTCCACGAAGACCGGTCAGATCAACTTCGCGGGCAAGGTGCACATTAGCGGGCATCACGGCCAGCTCAACAGCAGCTTCGAGAACACTCGCCTAGTCATCAAAGAGGGCAAGGGCTACCTGGTTGTCGACGCCGAAGCGCTCAACATGCAGGGCGAAAACCGCACCTTCAAAGATCTTGTACTTGCCGAGGTCGATTTGAGCGGTGCAACCTTAGAAAATAACGTGCTCTCGGCTAAGAATGCAGCCGTTACCGTTACCGTCGAGGGATCCGAGGCAATCTTCGCCGGGCAGTACAATGACGCCGACAAGCGCGCTATGGCTCCGCTCTCCTTCAGCGCAAAACTCGGTTCTCAGCTGGTGGAAAACAAGGTTACCGACACCACGGTTAAGGGTTCTAACACCGGCAGCGGTTCGACGAACCTAGGTAATAACGCGAATGCGGGTATTGGCGGCACGAACTTTGGCGGTTCCGTGAACAATGGCGGCGGCAGTGCCTCCCCTTCCCGTAACGGCTCCACCCCGGCTGCACACCCGAATGGCGGTAAGAGCGGTTCCTTCAGCAGCGTCTCAAAGAACCCCGCCCAGCCCGTCTGCACCCCGGTGACCGTGACCAAGCAGGTTCCCGTTAAGGCAGCGAACAAAGCACCGGCCGCATCCGCAGATGGTAAGGTCGCCAGCGCAGATCTTGGATGGGGCGTGCGCGATTCCTTCCGCAACTACATTCGCGGCGGCATCGCTAACGGCAGCTGGGATCTGAACGGTACCACCTATTCCAATAATGCCTTCCAGTGGGCGAAGGGTACGGGTTCCTTCAAGGATGGTAAGGGCTCGATTTCCTTCACCGGTTCGGTGCATTTCACCGGACACCACGGAATTCTGGACACCACCATCTCAAACCCGCGTCTGGAGATCAACGGCAAGACCGCCGTTCTCTACGCAACGGTGGTCGGCAACGATATGGACGGCAAATCACAGAATTACGGTGAAGTTGCTCTGCTCAACGTTGATGTGAGCGGTTTGCAGGTCTCTGGCGATAAAATTTCCATCAGCGGTGCGGGCACTACCATTACCGCTGAGGGTGCTAAAGCGTTTGCAGGTTTCTACGAGGCGGGTAAGGATATGGCTCCGCTGAGCTTCTCGGCATCGCTTTCGGGTACACAGCCCGCGGGCAACACCGCCAAAACCCAGACCACCCAAACTGTGACCGAAACCGTATATCAGGGTCAGGGATGCGAATCTCTCAACGCACGCGGCTCTCATGGTCGTCTGGCGCATACCGGTGCCAGCGGTGTAGAGGCTGGGGTTGCTAGTGGTCTGGCCTCTCTGGTCGCCGGTATTGGTGCAGTGCTGTACACGCGCCGTCGCAAGTCCTCCAGGATGTCTGAGCGCTCCGAATAAACCTAAGATCGGCCTATCAACCACCGGCATATGCGGCGATTCTTAGGCTCGGGTTTATTCCTCGGTGCAGCATCCGCACCTCATAGCTCACCGGATGCGCCAGGGTGCGGGTAGTATCGACTACCCGCACCCTCACCCTAAGCACACGCTCTCATCACGAATACATACACTCACAGTTTTAGCCGATAGGAACTCTTCATATGGCTTTTCGTCTCTCACACCCCGGCGCAACAACACGCCCCAGACACCGGCACGGCAGAGCGAGCGCATCGCAGAAGGTTACCGCCGCGCTATTAGCGGCATCCATATTTTTTATCTCCGGATGCGGCATCGGCACCCAAAATCCGGGCAGCACGAGCGCATCCTCGCATTCCGTGGTTGATGAACAGACCACCAAGTCTGAGCTTGAGAACCTTGCGCAGGAGCTCAAGAGCAATGTTTCTTCCGATCCGAAATCGCTGACGGGTCCCAGCAGCGCGAAGAACACCCCCGAAGTTCAGCCGATGGTTGAGACTCCCACCCCGCAGCTTCCCGTGACTTTCAAGGATTTCAAGGGCGATGAGGTGACTGTTAAGTCGGCGAACCGCATCCTGGCTCTTGATCTGTACGGCACTCTCGCGCAAGAGGTTATCTCGCTGGGTTTGGGTGATCGTCTGGTCGGTCGTGTGACGTCTTCAACCGAGTCTTCGCTAGCGAAGCTGCCGCTCGTCACTCAGAACGGCCACGATCTGAACGCGGATGCGATTCTCGCGACGAACCCCGATCTTGTGCTCTGGGATAAGAGCAATGGTCCCGAAGAAGTTGTTGAACAACTGCGCGATGCGGGCGTGACTGTGGTGGTGTTCGACCATGAGAGGCGCATGGATAAGATCATTCCCCAGCTCAAGGCTGTGGCACAGGCTTTAGGTGTGCAGGAGGCGGGCGATAAGGTCGCCGAGCGCGTGCAGAAAGACCTTGATTATGCCCTGAATACCATCAAAGAAGTTGCCCCTGAAGGCGATAAGAAACTGTCAATGGCATTCCTGTACGTGCGCGGTAATGCCGGGGTATTCTTCATTCTCGGCAAGGGTTCCGGCGCGGATGATCTGATTGCCGCGCTTGAGGGCAGAGATGTGGCTTCCGAGCAGGGAACGCGCAACATTGTTCCCGCGAATAGCGAGGCGCTGGTCAAGGTGAACCCGGATGTCATTTTGACCATGACTCACGGCGTGGAATCCACCGGCGGCTTGGATGGATTCTTGGCACGCCCGGGGGTTGCCGAAACGAACGCGGGAAAGAGCAGGCGCGTGGTTGATATGAACGACGGGCAGATTCTATCCTACGGTCCGAATACCCCCGCTGTTCTGCTTTCCCTAGCCCGCGCTATCTATGCACCCCAGCATTAAGAGGCTCCACCTGTGAATTCGTCCAACCGCACTGATGCGGCGACTCCCGGCAGCGCGGATTATCGCAGCAAACGCCGCATCCGTATTCTCGCAACTTTTGGCTTTCTGAGTATTGCCCTGATCGTCATAACCGTGGTGTCGGCGGGGTTGGGTCAGTACAATATTCCGACCGATCATGTGATGGCTTCGCTGGGGCGCCGCTTGGGTATGATTCCCAAGGATCCGACCGCCTATCTTGAAGACAGCACCCTGTGGAATATTCGTTTTCCGCGTGTGCTTTTGGGGCTGCTCGTGGGCGCTGCCCTGGGATGCTCGGGCGCGGTCATGCAGGCGGTTTTCGGTAACCCGCTGGCCGAGCCCGGGGTTATCGGTGTGTCTTCAGGCGCCGCAGTGGGAGCATGTGTAGCGGTCGTTTTCAATCTCGAATTCTTCGATATTTACACGGTTCCAGCTTTCGCCTTCGGCGGTGCCCTCGCGGCAACAGCACTGGTTTATTTTCTCTCGCGTTCCTCAGGTCGGGCGAAAGTTCTCTCCATGATTTTGACGGGTATTGCGGTAACGGCGGTGGCAAACGCCGCAATCGCGTTCTGCCTGTACCTGGCCGATAATGTCAGCCGCGACCGCATCGTCTTCTGGCAGATGGGATCGCTCAACGGGTCTACGTGGAAGGCTCTTGCCAGCGTGTGGTTCGTGATCGTAGCGGGGCTAATCATGTGCTTGATGATTTCACGCAAACTTGATCTGTTGGCGCTGGGCGAGCGCGCAGCGCAGCATTCCGGGGTGAACGTTGAGCGTCTGCGCGGTGTTGCGATTGCTGCTACGGCGCTTTTGACGGGTGCGGCGGTGGCTCATGCGGGCATTATCGCCTTTGTGGGGCTGATTATTCCGCATCTGCTTCGGCTTATTTTGGGGCCGTCTAACCGTTTGCTGCTGCCTGCTTCGGCACTGGGCGGGGCGCTGTTAATTGCGCTTTCCGATTTGGGGGCGCGCACGCTCATTCCGGTCTCTGACCTGCCGATCGGTATTTTTACGGCGCTCGTGGGTGGCCCTACGTTCTTCTTCCTGTTGCGCCGTTCGATGGGGAAGGGAGGTCTTTAATGCTTATTGTTGATGGGGTGTCGCTGTCGGTGGGTGGGCGGCGCATCTTAGAGGATGTCTCTTTTGAGGTTCAGGCGGGCGAGGTTGTGTCGCTCATCGGTCCCAATGGTGCCGGTAAGTCCACGATTTTGGGGGTTATTGCGGGCGATATTAAGCCTGATTCCGGTTCGGTACTGCTCAAGAATAAGCGGGTGGGTGAGTATTCGTATCTTGAGCTTGCGCGCCTGCGTGCCCTGCTGCTGCAGAAAACTCAGGTGGCGTTTTCGTACCTTGTGCACGAGGTAGTGGCGATGGGGCGCACCCCGTGGCGCGGTACCGAGCGTGCGCATGAGGACGACGCCGTGATCGAGCAGATGATGGCGCGCACGCATACAGAGATGATGGCAAATCGCGATGTGACAACCCTTTCGGGCGGCGAAAGTGGGCGTGTGCATTTGGCTCGTATTTTTGCGCAGCAGACTCCCCTAGTGCTCTTGGATGAGCCTACGGCGGCGCTGGATATTAAACATCAGGAACAGACTCTGCAGATGAGCCGGGAGCTTGCCGCTGAGGGCACGGCAGTGTTAGCGGTTCTGCATGATTTAGATGTGGCGGCGGCGTATTCGGATAGGATCGTGCTGCTGGATAAGGGTCGTGTGGCTGCCAACGGTACCCCTGCCCAGGTGTGTACCGAGGAACGGCTGAGCCGTGTGTATCAGCATCCGATTGAGGTTTTGGAGCATCCGGTGACGAAGCGGCCTCTGGTTCTGCCGCGGCGATAGAGCGGCACCGTGCTTTGAGTCGTCCTTTTTCTGGGCTGCTACCCCGAATATTTCATGCCGGTATCCGACGGATTCTCAGTATATTCCCAGTTCGGCATATAAGCCCTGCACCATGGTTACTTGTTAGAATAAAGTAATGCCCGGCGCAGGGTTATTTCTCGTGATAAGAAGTCTGAACTCGCCCGGGTGCAGCCCAAACCGTATGTATTACTCTTCCCCTACCCCACGAAGGAGAGTACCCCATCCATGAGTTCTGACCAGCACAAGACAATGCTGTCTGAAGCCTCCGGTTATGTTCCCGAATATTCTGCTCAGGCACACAGCGGTTCTCAAGAGCTTGCTGTTCACGGGCTCAGCAGCGATGAGGTTGCTAAGCTCACCGCCGCCGGTAAGGTCAATGCTCAGAATAATAAGTCTTCCCGCACCTTGTGGAGCATTATGCGGGCACACCTGTTTACGGTATTTAACCTGGTGCTTGGGCTGTGCGGTCTGGTTGTGATTCTATACCAGCGTTGGGCTGATCTGCTCTTTCTGTTCGCCGTGGTGGCGAATGTGATTATCGGTTTTGTGCAGGAGTACAAGGCTAAACTTGAGCTCGACCGTATCTCTCTGCTTGACCGATCCCCGATCACGGCGGTGCGCGATGGCGCTATGATCGAGGTTCCTATGGAGTCCCTGGTTGAGGGCGATGTGGTAGTGCTCAAACGCGGCGACCAGGTTCCTGCGGATGCGGTGGTCCTTACCTCCGACTCGCTAGAGCTGGATGAATCCCTGCTGACCGGCGAGAATGACCCGATTCCGAAACGTCCGGGCGATATGGTGCTTTCGGCATCGAGCGTGCTCGGCGGCACCGGGCGCGTACTGCTCTCGGCGGTGGGCTCCGAGTCCCGTGCAAGTAAAATTTCCGATGAGGCCCGTCAGTTCTCGCGCATCCAGTCTGAGCTTCGCGATGCGCTCGACCGCGTGGTGCGGTGGATTACCTTCGGCCTTGCCATCATTATCCCGATCGTGCTGTGGGGCCAGGTGCGCGCGGCGGGCGGCCTTGAGATCGTCAATCGTGACGGTCTCTGGGAGAACGTTGCTATTGCGGTAGTTTCGTCAGTAGCATCTATGATTCCGCAGGGTTTGGCGCTCATGACAACCTTGGCGTTCGCGGCGGCGGCTGTGGCTCTGGGACGTAAACACAATATTTTGGTGCAGGAACAGCCCGCCGTTGAGGTGCTCGCCCGCGTGGATACGGTGTGCTTCGACAAGACGGGCACCCTGACCGAGGGCGGCGTGATTTTCGATTCGGTACGTCCGCTGACGACTCCGGCCGAGGCAAAAGCACCCGATGAAAATCAGGCGTGGCGCGCATCCCTGCCGCAGGGCTGGGACCAGGCGTTGGCATGGTTCGGTCATGATGAAAACGCGAATCCGACCGCAGCAGCACTCACCGGCGGGTTCGAGCAGGCACCCACCGAGCAGGTAAGCGGCATTGTGCCGTTCTCATCGGCGTTACGCTTTAGTGCTATCGAGTTTAAGTCTTCGGGAGCCTGGCTTCTCGGCGCTCCCGAGGCTCTGCTGAACCAGGGCACCGAGGAACGTGAGCGGGCCCGTGAACTCGCATCATTGGGTCTGCGCACGATGGTACTCGCGCATGCATCCGCCGTGGTACGCAACGATGACGGAGACCCGGTGCAGCACATCCCCGCCGACCATACCCCCGTGCTCTTCGTGATTTTCCGCGAAAATGTACGTTCCGATGCCCCCGAAATCGTGGACTATTTCAATCGCCAGGGCGTAACCCTCAAGGTGTTCTCAGGCGATAACCCGTACACGGTGCAGGCAGCTGCGAAGACCGCCGGCATGGATATTTCTGCGGGCGCGATTGATGCCTCTACCCTGCCGGAAGACGGCCCCGAACTCGCCGAAGCCGCCGCAACCCACAATATTTTCGGTCGCGTTTCGCCCGAGCAGAAGAAGAACATGGTGATCTCGCTCAAAGAGCAAGGGCACGTCGTGGCAATGACCGGCGACGGTATTAACGATGCGCTCGCCCTCAAACACGCCAATCTCGGCATTGCAATGGGTAACGCTGCACCCGCGACGAAAGCCGTCTCGCGCCTGGTGCTTCTGGACGGCAAGTTCTCTTCGCTTCCCGCTGCCTTGGAACAGGGCCGCCAGGTGATTGCGAACATCGAAATGGTGGCAAACCTGTTCCTAACAAAGACCGGCTTTGCGATCCTGCTGGGTGTGGTCTTCGGTCTGATGGGGCTGATCTTCCCGTTCCTGCCCCGCCAATACTCGACCGCAGATTTCCTGATTGTGGGCGCATCCTCCTTCGCGCTGGCGCTGCTGCCGAACTCGCGCCGGTACGTGCCCGGGTTCTTGCGCCGCGTGCTGAATTACACGATTCCGAACTCTATTATCGTGGTGGCGATGCTGGTTCTGGTGAACTTGGCGGCGCTGTTTATCTTCCGCCCGGAAGGGGATATACGACAGGTTCAAACGGCATCGTTTATCACCCTGGTGATTATGGGTCTATGGAACCTGGCAGCGGTAGCACGCCCGCTCAATACCGCACGAATGCTTCTCTTCGGAGCGCTTTTGAGTGTCTTCTTCGCAGCCCTTCTGGTACCGCTTCTCGTCAAGTATCACCAGTTTGAGATGCCGTCGACGGAACTTCTTATGCTCTCTATCGGCGCCGGAGTACTGGGTGCCGTGCTGATTGAGGTGAACGCGCATCGTAGTCGCCGCTGGCAGAAACGCAGCTACCCCGAGCTTGAGGTGGCTTCACTGAGCTTCTTCCCTTCCGCGACGAAATAGCTCAAGATCGCATCTTCCCCTCAGCAGTCGTCTAAGAACCGGTGCCGTAACATCTAGTGGACGGCACCGGTTCGGCGTTTAAACTCTTTCGGATGCTCTGCCTCGCCGTAACGTAAAAACCGCCGCATACCTGAACGGCACAATTTACACTTTCTGAACTTTCAAAACCTCATCTTGCGCTCGCGCAGGTTTAAGCCTAAAGTTACATGCAGATATTGTGATTCTTAGAATCACACAACCATAGAACACAGGGTTGTTACTGGTAAGGCAGGCAAGACCTGAGTTGCTGAATCCCTTGAGGGAATAGATTCCCTAGGGTTCATCGTTATACCCACGATGCTTTAATGCATCACGGTACGGCGGCATGCAGCTCGGGTCTTTTTTGTTTCCCTCGGGGCGTTTTGCTCTGAGGATGCCGCCGGTAACATCCCTAACACACTATTCACCGTGCAAGGATAACAACGTGAAAAACCACGAACTTGGCGAGAAGATTCTGACGGGACTTGGCGGTTCCGAGAATATCGCCCACTTTACGCACTGCGCAACCCGTTTGCGCGTAACTCCCGCCGACAGGAGCAAGGTCAATACGGAACAGATTAAGAGCATCCCCGGGGTGCTCTCGGTCATTGAGCAGTCCGGTCAGACTCAGGTCGTGCTCGGCGATCGTGTTGAGGGGGTCTACAACGAGATGCAGACCCTGCCCGGCATGGCGAACCTTGGCGAAGATAATGCTGGTTCCAAGAAGGCTTCCGAGGGCAAGAAGGCTGGCTGGCTCACCAATATCTTCGATGTGCTCTCCGATTCCTTCCGTCCCCTGCTGTGGGCGCTGTTGGGCACCTCCATGATTCTGACCCTGATCGTGTTCTTGCAGCAATTCGGTTTCTTCGGTCAATACACCGACTTGACCGGCCAGAGCGTGAACATCGATATTGTGAACGGTCCGCGACTTTCCGATGAAGCCGCCGGTAAGGCACTCGAAGCCGAATGGATGAAGCAGTTCGCTTTCTGGTACATCCTCAAGGCTGCCGCTCTGTCGGTGCTGAACTTCATGCCCATTATGCTTGGCGCAACCGCCGCAAAGCGTTTGGGCGCGA
>ERZ773265.1170-NODE-1170-length-14258-cov-10.415124_pt1 | contig 14258 bp, 9 predicted proteins | sample MGYA00580512_ERZ773265 | MGnify/ENA primary metagenome ERZ773265 (study PRJEB29015, sample SAMEA2738169) | human oral metagenome | biome: human oral; feature: human-associated habitat; material: saliva | place: China | collected 2183 ... | reverse complement strand
TTCACGGATAATCGAAATGCAGAAACCACCGATGAAATTTGGTTAGTTGAGCATCGTCCAGTCTTCACACAAGGCCAAGCCGGCAAACCAGAACACTTATTACAAAGTAGTAATATACCGGTTGTTCAATCCGATCGCGGCGGACAAATTACCTATCATGGCCCAGGTCAGCAGGTGATGTATGTACTCATTGATATTAAACGTCATGAACATTTAAATGTCCGTCAATTAGTGACCGCACTTGAACAATCTGTCGTGAAAACCCTTGCAGACTATGGCATTGAAGGTTATCCCAAACCTGATGCACCAGGCGTATATATTGACGGCAAAAAAATCTGTTCATTAGGCTTACGTATCCGTAAAGGGTGCTCTTTCCACGGTTTGGCATTTAATATCAATATGGATCTCAATCCTTTCCATTATATTAATCCTTGTGGTTATGCAGGGCTTGAAATGTGTCAGCTTGCTAACTTTATTGGTAAAGAAGAGGCGACACTTGACAAGGTTTCCCCAAAATTAATTAAACACTTTGCCGAACTTTTGGGCTATAATGTTACAAATTTATAACATTCACTTTTATCACTCATTTAAAAATGCCTGAATCAGGCATTTTTCTTTAGGAAAGAACAATGTCAACGCCTTTTAAAATGGAACGCGGAGTGAAATACCGCGATGCTGCCAAAACATCGATCATCCCAGTTAAAAACATCGATCCTAATCAAGAATTATTGAAAAAGCCGGAATGGATGAAAATCAAATTACCGTCTAGCTCATTAAAGATCGAGACCATCAAAAACGGGATGCGTCGTCATGGCCTTCATTCTGTATGCGAAGAAGCGTCTTGTCCAAATTTACATGAGTGCTTTAACCATGGTACGGCAACCTTTATGATTTTAGGGGCAATTTGTACTCGTCGCTGCCCTTTCTGTGATGTTGCACATGGTAAACCCTTACCACCTGATCCAGATGAACCACGTAAATTAGCTGAAACCATCCAAGATATGAAGTTGAAATATGTAGTAATTACCTCTGTTGACCGTGATGATTTGCCTGATCGTGGTGCGGGCCATTTTGCTGAATGCGTCAAAGAAGTGCGTGCATTAAACCCTGGCATTAAAATTGAGATTTTAGTGCCGGATTTCCGTGGGCGTATTACTCAAGCCTTAGAAAAATTAAAAGACAATCCACCGGATGTGTTCAACCATAACTTGGAAAATGTGCCGCGTTTGTATAAAGAAATTCGTCCCGGTGCCGATTATCAATGGTCTTTAAAATTACTTCATGATTTCAAAGAAATGTTCCCAAACATTCCAACTAAATCCGGCTTAATGGTTGGATTAGGTGAAACTAATGAAGAAATTCTTCAAGTGATGGAAGACTTACGTGCAAATGGCGTCACCATGCTTACACTGGGTCAATACCTTCAACCAAGTCGCCATCACTTACCGGTTGCGCGCTATGTGCCACCAGCCGAATTTGATGAATTCCGTGATAAAGCTAACGCAATGGGCTTTGAACACGCAGCCTGTGGTCCATTTGTTCGCTCTTCCTACCATGCTGATTTACAAGCAAGTGGTGGATTAGTGAAGTAATCAAAAACAGCTAAAAAAATGACCGCACTTTGAATCTCAAGTGCGGTCATTTTTTATGTTATCCTTTCAGCTAGTCAGTTGCTGCCGGCTTCTCTTCTTCGCCCTCATCAGTCTCCATCATGCTTTCTTGACGAAGATCTTCAAGCGTACGACCATTAATTAAGTAGCCATTTTCTGTTTTTTCCACTCTAGAAACGTAATTATCACCTTCTTCCACAAATTCTCGGTGAAGTTTTCCATCATATTTCACAAAGCTACTTAAATATTGCCAAAAGTATGAATTTTCCTTAATGGCTAAGGCTTTTTCATTTTGATCATCAAACAACATTTTACTTAATGTCAGATTAAATGTGCCTTCAATATTATCTGGAATCATGTCTGATGACTCATCTTCTGGCACTTGAGGCACAATACCACTCACTTCCAATTTAACAGGATAAGCATTAGTCTCCGGATAAGTATTTAGATTCAAATTTAACGTTGCATTATCAACGATTAAATCAAGCTCTTTCCAAGAGTTTTTGATATATTTATCGAATGTGTATGATGTTAAATGCGTGCTACATAAAGCCCCATAAAATGGTGCTGAGCAAAATCTTGCTGATAAATGCGCTTTGCTATGATTAATTTTAAATGGTGCATCAACCGCTAGTTTTTCAAATTGAAAGCCTGCACTTGGATAACTAGCTTTATTCGCAGACAATGTGATATGTTCATTATATTGATCATTGTCTAACGTTTCCGTCTTATCAATGGCAGATACGTCATCAAGCACTAAATCAGCCATATTAAATGATTTTAATGCTGCCTCAATATTGGTTTTACCACTAAACTCTTTCACCCATTTATCTTTGGCACTCAAGAAATCTTTATTATCTTTTGCCGGAGCCTCTTTCTCTGCAAACGCATCTAATAAAAATGGTACAAACGCTAATTCGTTTGCCACATTGTAATCTTCTAACTGAATATTAACTTTACCGCCTTTAGCTTCCCATTTACGCTCTTCATCGGCAGGCGTTTGCTTCACACTTTCAACATTCAGTTTAAAATCCACATTAGCTTTAGTTAAATCCGTATTCGCCAACTTAAGCTCAAGGCCAGTATTTTGTAAGTTAAAGTAAGGTTGATTATTTTTAGGCACATTGACAGAAAGCACGGATAACGAACCATCAAAACGATCGTTTTGTGTAAAAATTTTCGTTAACAAATTGACGCCGTCTTTAATGTCTAGGGAGCCATCACTTAATTTTTTAAATTCATGATGAAAATTGATAGAACTTGGTACGCCGTTTTGCTTAACTAATAAATTTAAACCACCTGCTGTTGCTTGACTTTCTTCTGTTGTGCGGCTTTTATTGGCTACTCGCAAAATATCACTACTGAATTTTGTGCTCAAATCACGTTTATCTGCCTCGCCTGGTTTTACATCAAAATGGTAAGTTGCATTTTTAAGATAAATATGTGTATTTTCACCATTTAACAACGCCACTTCGGCATTTTTCGCGGTTAAGTCTATACTTGATAGGTCATACTGATTTGCACCGACAGGCACAAGGTGAGCTTCACCATCAATTTCTTCAAGTTTTGTGTCTTTATCGTAATTAAAACCACTTAAGGTAGTTTTCAGTTCAACTTCTTTATTTTTTAAGAAATGAAGACCAATAGAAAGGTTTTGGGACTTATTCGCAAAATCACGGAATTCCGTCAAAATATCAGACTGTAAATAATCCCCTACTGGCGAAAATTTACTATTAATCGTGTTTTTATCAATCGTGATATTTAATGTTTTATTTAATTGACGAACTAATTGATCGGATAACTGAGACTCCGCTGTAATGAAGAAAGGCAGCGCGGTGAGCTTAGTTGAAATCACATTTGTGCTTTTCGCATCGCTATCTTTTACACTAAAGATCAACTCACGAATAAAAAAGTTTTTCGCGGTTTGCGTCACATTCAATGTTGCTTGATTATCCAAAGAGTAAGGAAAATTTTTTAATACCTGATCGATTTTGTGATTGGTATAAAATTGTGCGCCGATCCCAAGTGCCACTGCGATAGCTGAAATCGTCAATGCTATTGTTCTTTTCTTGCTCATAATGTCCCCAAATACGATCTCAATTTACGATCTCAAAATCCTTTTGAAAAATTAACCGCACTTTTCTCTTCAAAGTGCGGTCAGTTTTCAATCTTTTTTAGCCTAAGATTTTATCTAATTCTTGGCTTACAGCTTCCACTTTTTGAGTACCATCTAAACGGAAATATTGTGTGTTACCTGCTTTTGCTTCAGCTTGGTAATAATCAATTAATGGGCTGGTTTGTTTGTGGTAAACCGCTAAACGATCTAATACAGTTTCTGGTTTATCATCTGCACGGATAATTAAATCTTCACCTGTTACATCATCTTTACCTTCCACTTTTGGTGGGTTGTAAACGACGTGGTAAGAACGGCCAGATGCTTGGTGTACACGACGACCACTCATACGTTCAACGATCACTTCATCTGGTACATCAAACTCTAAAACGTAGTCAATTTTCACACCTGACTCTTTTAACGCATCCGCTTGTGGAATTGTACGTGGGAAACCATCTAATAAGAAACCATTTGCACAATCTGGTTGAGAAATACGATCTTTCACTAACGCCACGGTTAATTCATCCGGTACTAATTTCCCTTCATCCATTAATGCTTTTGCTTGTTTGCCTAATTCTGTTCCCGCTTTAATCGCTGCACGGAACATATCCCCTGTTGAAATTTGTGGGATGCCAAACTTGTTCATAATAAATTGTGCTTGTGTGCCTTTTCCTGCACCAGGTGCACCTAAAAGAATAATTTTCATACGAATCTCCAATAAATAATAGACCTTTTTAAAATACCGTTAAAGCCTTGTTTGGTCAAATGATTTTGCTGTTAATTTTGACCGCACTTTATTTTATTTTAAGCTTTTTCATTTCCTTTTTCATTCCACGGAGCAACCCAGAATAAACAAATCATTCCTGGGATAGCGAGGAATAAACAAATCCAGAAAAAATGATAGTAGCCTACTGCTTTGACCAAGTAACCCGATAACATACCAAGCCCTTTACTCGGTAAAGCAGAAAGGCTGGTAAATAAAGCTAACTGAGTGGCTGTATAAAGCGGATTCGTTTCGCGAGCCATAAAGGCGACAAAGGCAGCGGTGCCGAGACCGACACCGATATATTCACCCGCAATCACGAAACCTAATTTCCAAAGTTCAGCGGCACCAATTTGGTCAAAATGCCCAAATGCAGCTAACCAAATAAATCCCCCAATAGTAATCAATTGGATAAAACCAAATACCCATAATGCGCGATTAATGCCTAGGCGTAACATAATCACGCCTCCCACGAGACCGGCAGAGATACTTGCCCAAAGTGAAGTGCTTTTTACCACCAACGCAATATGCTCTTTTTCAAAGCCCATGTCATAGACGAATTTCGTTTGTAACGTGGTAGCAAATGAATCACCAAATTTATACAAGAACAAAAAGAGTAAAAAACCGATGGCTTGAGCAACACCTTTACGTTGAAAGAACTCTTTCAAGGGTATCCAAAACACCATATAGAAAGGTTGATTTCGATCGACTTGTGCAATCTTTGGTTCTTTCGCTAAAAAGAGTGTCATAAATATGCCCGCTAACATACAAAGTGCGGTCAATAAAAAGACGGTTTCCCACGGATAAATCGTCGCTAAATAAAGCGAGAGTCCACCAGGAATCAAACCTGCAACACGATAAGCATTAATATGGATGGTGTTCCCCAATCCTAATTCATTATCCGTTAAAATTTCACGACGATAAGCATCGAGTACAATATCTTGTGTCGCAGAGAAAAAGGCAATAAATGTAGCAATTTTAGCCACCGTACTTAACTCTACTACCGGATCAAACTGACTAATCGCATAAAGGGAAATCAGCAAAATCACTTGAGAAATTAATAACCAACTACGACGACGACCTAAAAAATGCGGGAAATAGCGATCTAATAACGGTGCCCATAAAAACTTCAAACCATATGGCACCATCACCCCTGTCAATGCACCGATTAATTCAACGGAAAGTTTCTTATCTGTCAGCCACACTGGCAACATTTGCAATAACACGAAAAGTGGTAAACCCGAACTAAATCCAGTAAAGACACAGATCAGCATTTTGCGGGTAAATATTTGACTAGAAAGGGATTGTTCTGACATAAAGTGCGGTTATTTTTGAGCGTATTTATCTGATTAAAATAGTAAGGGCGGAATGATGCTCCGCCCAACAAGAGTGAGATTAATCTCGGTATCCTTTCGGATTATTTTTTTGCCAATTCCAAGTGTCTTTCATCATTTGCTCAAGACCACGTTCAGCTGTCCAATTTAACTCTTTCGCGGCAAGACTTGGATCGGAATAGCATGTTGCAATATCACCAGGACGACGCGCAACAAGACGATATGGAATTTTAATATTATTCGCTTGCTCAAACGCTTTCACCATATCAAGCACAGAATATCCTGTACCTGTACCTAAGTTATAAATGTGTAAACCTGCATCATTTTCATGTCGATTTAATGCTTTTAAGTGACCAATGGCTAAATCCACCACATGGATATAATCACGCACGCCAGTACCATCATGAGTATCATAATCGCTACCAAACACGGATAGTTGCGGTAATTTACCAATGGCAACTTGGCTGATGTAAGGCAATAAATTATTTGGAATGCCATTTGGATCTTCACCAATCAAGCCACTCGCGTGGGCGCCTACTGGATTGAAATAGCGTAAAATCGTCATACTAAATTGCGGTTCAGCTTTCGCAACATCCGTCAGAATTTGTTCCACCATGTATTTAGATGTACCGTAAGGGTTGGTTGTACCGCCCACTTTGCAATCTTCTGTAATTGGAATAATTTCCGGATCACCATAAACCGTTGCTGATGAACTAAATACAAAGTTCCACACGCCTGCTTTTTTCATTTCTTGAATCAACACAATCGTGCCTGCGACGTTATTCATATAGTATTCAGCGGGTTTTTGAACACTTTCCCCCACGGCTTTTAACCCCGCAAAATGGATGACCGATTGAATGCTATTTTCAGAAAAGATTTTTTGTAATAAAGCACGATCTAAAATATCACCTTCATAAAATTTCACGTCTTTACCGGTAATTTCTTTGACGCGTTCTAAAGATTTTGGGGAGGAATTGCATAAATTATCCAATACCACCACTTCTTTATTTGCATTTAATAATTCCACTACGGTGTGTGAACCGATATAGCCGGCTCCACCTGTTACTAAAATCGCCATGGGTTGCTCCTTAATCATTTTGTTCGTGAATTATAACATTGATTTCTACGATACATAAATTTATCCCCTCTTTTGACCGCACTTTGGTGTGATCGTTGTCACAGAATAAACATTTTTCTATAGAAATTTGATTTGGGCCATTGAAGCACCTCTCGATGAGGCGAATAATAGCCTGCGAAAATCGAAAATATAAAGGAAGACAACATGAAACCTCAAACACTTCAAAAAACCGCACTCGCATTACTTGTTGGTTGGTATGCCGCCAATGCAGCTGCTTATTCTGAACAAGGCCAAGCCGGTAATACCAAAAGCTGGGAAAGCGCCGAATATCTCAAAGACTGGGGTTTAACCTCAATGAATGCCTCCACGGCCTACGCCCTCGGCTTTAATGGTTCAGGCATAAAAATTGGCGTGATGGATTCGGGCGTACTATTAAACCACCCTGAATTTCAAGATGGTCGAATCCACGTTGTAAAAACAGAAGGGACTTATAGCAAAGATGGCATGCGTTATCCCGATGCCTCTGTGGGCAATGGCCCAATTAATAAAAACGAACCTGTAAAAAACGGCAAACGTAATTTTGATAAAACAGATAATGGCGTGTTTACTAAAGGTGAAGCCTTCAATATTGATGGAGCATGGCATAAATATACCAATGATGCACATGGCACCCATGTTGGTGGCACCATGGCGGCTACGCGTGATGGCAATGAAATGCATGGTGTAGCATTCGGCGCTAATCTGTATTCTGCCAATACCGGTGGTAACGACAACATGACCTATGGGCCAAATCAAGATTATAGTTTCTTCTTACAAGGCTACTCTGCCCTAGCAGATGCTGGCGCCAAAGTGATTAATAACAGTTGGGGGTCAAACCGTCGTGTCAATTCATCCTTTGCTGGTGCGTTAGGTTATAAACCAAAATATAATTGGCGTGATGTACCTGAATATGGCGTGCAATATTATGATGTACCAAAAGCACCTGAGCCAATTTCCAGTCCTGCGGCACATATTTATTTAAGTAACTTAGGCGAGGCTGAAAAAGCTTATTATCAATTTGTCACCAGTGGTGAGAAAAACTTTGTTGATGCGGCTTATGAAGTGGCAAAAAATAAACAAGTGATTCAAGTCTTCACGGCGGGTAACCGCAGTATGATGGCGGAATCCTTTACGCGTGCCATGTTGCCTTATTTTAGACCTGATGCGGAAAAATACTGGGTAAACGTTACCGGGCAAGTCGGTGGTGAAGGCTATCCAAATGACTCAAATGACGATGTGAGCGATGGAAAAGCAGGCGCAGATATTCAAGAATTTAACCTCGCCGGTCATTCAAAATGGTGGACGATTGCAGCACCATCCGCCAACATCTATTCCGCCTATATTCAATTACAAGACAACGACACTTATGGTGAGCCTATCTACAAATCGGCTGGTGGTACTTCAATGGCGGCACCTCACGTAAGTGGTGCGTTAGGTGTCATTCTTTCTCGCTATCCATACATGACAACCGATCAAGCACGAGATGTTATGCTGACCACAGCAAGACAAACCACGCTTCGTAAAGGGCTTGAAGGTAAACCATTAGAACGTTGGGAAACTGAACAAGGTGTACCGAGTAACGTTTGGGGTTGGGGTATTTTAGATCTTGGCAAAGCCATGTTTGGTCCGGGTCAATTCTTAGGAAACATGAAAATCAACCTCAATCAAAATGATGTTTGGTCAAATGATATTAGCGATAAAGCCATCAAAGCACGTCAAGTCGAAGATCAAGCTGAAGCGGTAGCTTGGGCAATACGCAAAGCTGAATTACAAGCATTAATGCAAAATCGTGCAGGCGCAACAGCTGAAGAAAAAGCAGAATATCAAGTAGGTTTAGCGCGTGAAGCCGCTCGTAATGAACGTACTGCACAAGGCTATGTTGGTGCATTAACTAAAAATGGTTCTGGCACCTTAACACTCACGGGCGATAACAGTTTCACTGGTGCAATTACCGTGAATGAAGGCCAACTTTCAGGGTTAAATCAATCCCTTGGTTCGGCACAACAAGTTATCGTAAAACAAGGTGCAACATTGGAAGTATTAGCGAAAGCGGAAATCACTAAACCAAGTGAGAATGGATTTGTCACCGAAACCTTAACCAGCACTGCAAAAACGGTGACTGCAACAGTGGAAAAAGGTGGTCGTTTCTTACTGAATAATGGTATTGCGAACGTCAATGCCACCTTTGCAGACGGTTCTGTTTTAGTGCCAAATAAATTTGATGAAGAAATTCTGCCGCAATTACAACAAAATCCACAAAAAGCGGTGTCTGTGCAGGGCACTGGCTCATTTGTAGGCGCTGAAAATGCGGTAGTTGAAACACCTCGTACCTATGATTTCTTTGCCGTTAAAAATGAAAGTAATGCAAATACACTGAAAGTAACCGTTCAGAAAAAAGCCCTTTCATCGGCAGCAACCACTGAAAACGAAGTGGCTATCGCCAATGCATTAGATGCAGCTACAAACAGTGCGGCATATCAAAACCTCATTTGGGGAACAAAAGAGAATGCTCGCCAAGCCTTTGCTCGTTTAAGCTATGATGAAGATCTCGCAGCTCAACAACATAATGTGTTAAATGGCTTATTGCTTCGTCAGCAACTTACTCAACCAGGCGCAGTAAGAGCGCAACTTAATGCAGGTGCACAAATTTGGACAAGTAGCACCTTCACCCACTTTAGCACTGATAGTTTAAGCAGCCATGCGTACAATCAACTTGTGGGTATTGATGCAACCATTGATACAAACAAACATTTAGGTGTATTTGTTGGCTCAACACAAAACAGCCACAAAATTGACCGCACGTCGAAAGATCGTGCTGTACATTTAGGCTTAACAGCTGAACATCGTTTCAACGTGTTAACACCGAAAATTGGCTTTATTCAAAGCTGGGGGAAACACGAACAACGTGCTGAATTTGCACAAGGGGTGAAAACCCATAGCCAAACACAAAATGTCTTTGCTGAACTTGCCTACACTGGCTTAAAAGGGGAACATTTTGCGATTGAACCTTATGCAGGCGTAAGCTATATGCACATCAAAAATAAAGGTGTGACTAAAGGCGAAGTGCAGTTAAAAGACAACAATCGTGATTTAATCGTCACCTCTGTAGGTTTACGTCCATCCATTCCATTTGCAATTGGTGGCGTTCAATTAAATCTATTAGGTGATGTGGCTTATCATCGTTTCCATAAAGATAAAGCCGCTGAAGGCAGCTTGGTGCTCAATAACCAAGGCGTAGCAAATCTTTATGGTAAAGAATTGAAAAATATCGTCACGACAGGTGTGGCATTACAAGCGCAATTTACTCCGGCATTCGGAGTAAAAGTTGGCTATCAAGGTGCTTACAACCACGATACCAAAGCCAATAATGTGAATGCGGAATTACGCTTCTCGTTTTAACGATATTCAATAAGACAAAAAGTGCGGCCAAAATTGACCGCACTTTTGCTCATAGATAAATAAAAAGGCATCAACTTGATGCCTTTTAAATTCATTAACATGAAAAATTAACGTTCATTCCAACGTTTGATTGATTCACGAATCACTTCTTTCGCTTCTTCTACATCGCCCCAGTGAGTCACTTTTGTTGAACCTGGTTTTTTCAATGCTTTGTAGTTATTGAAGTGGAATTCAATTTGTTTGATTAATTGCGCAGGTACATCTGCAAGACTGTTGTATGCATTGCCGGTGTCGCGGTCATCTGCTGGCACACAAACGATTTTATCGTCCACTTCGCCATCATCAACGAATTTCATCACACCGATAACTTTTGCCTCAAGGAATACACCTGTTGCAAGTGGTTGACGAGTTAATAATAAAACGTCTAACTCATCGCCATCTTCGTCTAAAGTTTGTGGAATGAAACCATAGTTAGTTGGTTTTGCGAAGATCGCTGGCTCAACACGGTCTAATTGGAACGCTGCAACTTTACGGTTCCATTCGATTTTGTGGCAGCTACCTTCTGGAATTTCATTTACCACATTGATAATGCCGGCATCTACATCGCCTGGCGTTAAAATTTGATTAAAATCAGCCATTGTTTTTCCTTTTTTTGATTACGTTAAAAACGTTCAGAGTATAGCAGTTTTTAGTCGATAAAAAAATATGCGAAAAACATCCTCAAAACTGACCGCACTTTCCCGCCAGACTGACAAAAAAAACGGTTGCGCAAACGTTTACTTTTAAACAATTTGCTATAAAATAGCACGTCTTTTTTTGATTATTAACCTAGGGGACTTTATGTCAAGTTTAGAAAAAACCTTTGAACTCAGCAAACGCGGTTCAACGGTTCGTCAAGAAATCATCGCGGGTTTAACCACCTTCTTAGCCATGGTGTATTCCGTGATTGTTGTGCCTAAAATGCTTGGTGATGCAGGCTTTCCGGCTGAATCCGTGTTTATCGCAACCTGTTTAGTGGCGGGTCTTGGTTCGATTTTAATCGGCTTTTGGGCTAATGCGCCAATGGCGATCGGCTGTGCCATTTCATTAACTGCTTTCACTGCATTCAGCTTAGTGATTGGTCAACATGTTTCTATTCCTGTGGCATTAGGTGCCGTATTCCTAATGGGTTTGGTGTTCACCTTAATTTCGGCAACAGGTATTCGTTCATGGATTTTACGTAATCTACCGTCAAGCATTGCTCACGGTGCGGGGATCGGGATCGGCTTATTCTTACTTTTAATCGCCGCAAACGGCGTAGGCTTAGTGGTCGGCAACCAAGCGGGTTTACCGGTTAAATTAGGTGATTTCACCTCTTTCCCTGTAATGATGTCTTTAATCGGTCTTGCATTCATTATCGGCTTAGAAAAAATGAAAGTGAAAGGCGGGATTTTATGGGTCATCATCGCGATTACTATCGTCGGTTTAATCTTCGATCCAAACGTAACATTCAATGGCCAAATCTTCAAAATGCCAACCTTTGGTGAAAACTCACTTTTCTTACAATTAGATTTACAAGGTGCATTACAACCAGCTATTTTACCCATTGTCTTTGCTTTAGTGATGACTGCCGTATTTGATGCAACAGGTACTATTCGTGCCGTTGCAGGCCAAGCTGACTTATTAGATAAAGACGGACAAATCATCAACGGTGGCAAAGCCTTAACCTCTGACTCTGTAAGTAGCTTATTCTCAGGCTTATTCGGTACTGCGCCAGCAGCCGTTTATATCGAATCAGCAGCAGGCACAGCCGCAGGCGGTAAAACCGGTATCACCGCTATCGTAGTCGGCGTATTATTCTTATTAATGTTATTCTTCCAACCACTTGCCTTCTTAGTGCCTGGTTATGCAACTGCACCGGCGTTAATGTATGTGGGCTTATTAATGCTAAGCAATGTGAGCAAATTAGACTTCGATGATTTCGTGGGCGCAATGAGCGGCTTAGTTTGCGCGGTATTCATCGTGCTAACGGCAAACATCGTAACCGGTATCATGCTTGGCTTTGCGGCATTAGTGATTGGTCGTATCGTGAGTGGTGATGTGAAAAAGCTCAACATCGGCACCATCATCATCGCCATTGTCCTTGTCGCATTCTATGCTGGCGGTTGGGCGATTTAATTAAATACAATCTTGATAAGGCGAACGAATGGTTCGCCTTTTTTTATTTCTAGCCTAAAAAACAATCGAAAAACCAACCGCACTTTTACTTTACAAATCCCTAAATCTGCCTAAAATACAGGCCTTTAATACAGCTTGCCAAAAGCAAGCTACTGACCTGAAATCAGACAAGAGAACATTATGACAACCCCATTTAAACCTGAATTACTCTCCCCTGCAGGCTCCCTCAAAAACATGCGCTATGCCTTTGCGTATGGTGCAGATGCCGTTTATGCAGGCCAACCTCGTTACAGTTTACGTGTACGTAACAATGAATTTAATCACGCCAATTTAAAAATCGGGATTGATGAAGCCCATGCACTTGGCAAAAAATTCTATGTAGTGGTGAACATTGCACCGCATAATTCCAAACTCAAAACCTTTATCAAAGATTTACAACCTGTGATCGACATGGGCCCCGATGCCTTAATTATGTCTGACCCAGGCTTAATCATGTTGGTGCGTGAAAACTTCCCGGATATTGATATTCACCTTTCTGTACAAGCGAATGCGGTAAACTGGGCAACCGTGAAATTCTGGAAACAAATGGGGTTAACGCGTGTGATTTTATCGCGCGAATTATCCATTGAAGAGATCGCAGAAATTCGCCAACACGTGCCCGATATCGAACTCGAAATTTTCGTACATGGAGCGTTGTGCATGGCGTATTCTGGCCGTTGCTTGCTTTCTGGCTATATCAACAAACGCGACCCAAACCAAGGCACTTGCACGAATGCTTGCCGTTGGGAATACAAAATGGAAGAAGGCACTACGGATGAAGTGGGCAACATCGTGCCAAAAATCGACCCTGCTCAACAAATCGAAGTGAAAAATGTTGCGCCAACTTTAGGTGAGGGTCCAGTAACGGATAAAGTCTTCCTTTATACCGAATCACAAAAACCCGATGAGCAAATGACGGCGTTTGAGGATGAGCACGGCACTTACTTTATGAACTCAAAAGATCTGCGTGCAGTACAACACGTGGAAAAATTGACCGCACTTGGTGTGCATTCTTTAAAAATCGAAGGTCGTACTAAATCATTCTATTACTGCGCAAGAACCGCACAAGTTTATCGCAAAGCCATTGATGACGCAGCTGCGGGTAAACCATTTGATGAAAGCTTAATGGATACGTTGGAATCCCTTGCGCATCGTGGTTATACCGAAGGTTTCTTACGTCGCCATACGCACGATGAATACCAAAATTACGAATACGGCTACTCTATCTCTGAACGCCAACAATTTGTCGGTGAATTTACCGGTAAACGTAATGAACAAGGTATGGCTGAAGTGGCGGTGAAAAATAAATTCTTGCTTGGTGATGAAGTAGAAATGATGACCCCACAAGGCAACATCGTCTTTAAGATTGAAAAAATGCTCAATCGCAAAAACGAAAATGTGGAAGCCGCACTTGGCGATGGCCACTTTGTCTTTTTAGATGTGCCACAAGACGTCCAACTTGATTATGCGTTGCTAATGCGTAACTTGGTCAACACCAACACACGCAATCCACACAATTAATTTGTTAAAAAATTGTTGCATTTGTTAAAGAGTGTACTATAATACATCCCATACCTGATTTGTTAATTCAACAACTCATAGTATGACTCCAAATATTTTGCCCTTTCACCTTTTTGAAAGGGCTTTTTTTCTTGTTCTTTCCTCCGAATAGCTCTAGACTATGCCCCATTTTTAGCTTTCATTATTTACAATTATGCGTGTTTCT
>ERZ773265.1166-NODE-1166-length-14283-cov-4.761667_pt1 | contig 14283 bp, 26 predicted proteins | sample MGYA00580512_ERZ773265 | MGnify/ENA primary metagenome ERZ773265 (study PRJEB29015, sample SAMEA2738169) | human oral metagenome | biome: human oral; feature: human-associated habitat; material: saliva | place: China | collected 2183 ... | reverse complement strand
CAGCCCGACACCGTCGCCCGCGCCGGACGCGCGGGGTGTCCGCAATGCGGGACAACCAGGTATCCTAGAGGCTATCAATAGGTCTGAAGTCATAGACCTGGGCAATGGAGTTCTCACCTGGAGGTAGCCGGCTATGGCCGATCTCACGTGGTACAGCCGTGAAGGCGCGGATCAGAGGTTCCTGACGAAGGCCGAGGCGGCCTCCCTGGCTACCAAGGACGAGAGCACTCAGGGCGACGCCGCCATCGGGACTCGGATCGAAGCCGTCAAGGCCACGGCCGAGGCGGCCCTCCCCTCGACCACGGCAGCCTCCACCTACGCCACGAAGGCCGAGGTGGAGTCCGTCAGGCAGTCCATCCCCCAGGTTCCGGCGGCTCCCGATCTGTCAGGCTACGCGACCAAGTCGGAGATGCAGGCCGCCGACACCTCGCTGGGTACGCGCATCGACAGCGTCTCGGGGATCGCGACCGCTGCGGCCACGAAGGCCGAGCTCGCTCAGTACGCGACCACGGCCGCCGTCGCCGGCACCTATGCCACAAAGGAGTCCCTGGCCGGCTACCTCAAGGCCACCGACGCCTCGGACACCTACGCCACGAAGGCGGCCCTGGCCCAGGCCCAGCTCGGAGGCAACCAGAACGCCCCGGACCTGTCGGGACTGGCCACGAAGGCCGAGATGCGTCAGGCCGACTCCGCCCTCGGCGCCCGGATCGATGGGGTAAAGACGACCGCAGACTCCGCCCTACCGAAGTCGGAGGCGGCCAGAACCTATGCCACCAGGGCGGACCTGCTGTCCTCGGGCACCGCCTCCGAGCGGCAGATCGTCGCCGTCAAGGCCACGGCCGACGCTGCGCTACCGGCCGCCACGGCCGCGACCACTTACGCGACGAAGGCCGAGGTGGCAGCCGTCCGGTCAGTCGCCGAGGGAGCCCTGCCCAAGGCCGAGGCCGCTACCAAGTACGCCGCCAAGACGGACCTGGCCGCCTACGCCACCTCGACGTCGGTCGCCTCGACCTACGCGACCAAGGAGTCCCTGACCTCAGCCACGGCACCGATCGCCGGCCTGTCGTCCAAGGTCTCCTCCCTGGAGACCGCCGTCGGCTCCAAGGCGGACGCCTCTGCCCTGTCCGGTCTGCTGTCGAAGACGGAGGCGGAGTCCACCTACTCCACCAAGGTCCAGGCCGCGGCCATGGGTGACAGCATCCGCAACGCCCGCGCCGTCGCTGACGCCGCCCTTCCCAAGACGGAAGCGGCGTCCACCTACGCGACGAAGGCCGACCTCGCCAAGGCGCAGGCCGGTGGGAACGTGGACCTGTCCTCCTACATCACCCGAGATGCTGCCTACAGCACCTTCGTTCAGCAGGAGAACCTCGGCCGGGAGCTGGATCAGAAAGCCGGCCTGACGGATGTGAACGCCCTCGCCCTACGCGTGGACGAGATGGCGAAGAACTCCGGCCCGTTCAAGCCTGGGGAGCGCTACTACTCTCCGGTCACCTACTTCTGGCCGGACTACTACCAGAAGCCGCCGACCGTCTCGAAGTGGGCCCAAATCCTGAAGTTCGCAGGCTCCCTCGGCATTGTCATCCTGAACCGCAATAGCGGTAACTGGGACACCTACGACAAGGACTTCGACACTCAGGCGAAGCTAGCCCTGGCCGCCGGCGCGAAGCGCGCCGTGTTCTACGTCAAGACTCAGTACCTAGCGGCCACCCTTCCCGCCAGCGATCCAGGCCGCAACAACGTGCCGGACGTGGACAAGTACACCGAGGACTACATCTTCGGTCAGGTCGCCAAGGCGAAGTCGCAGTACGGGGACGTCTGCCAGGGCGTGTTCCTGGACGAGACGATCAACGGCTGGGGCGCCCAGGCCGGGCGGGTCCCGGCTTACAAGCGGCTCATCGACCGCATCCGCACCGCCTACGGCAAGGACTTCCTGATCGTCGTCAACTCGGGCTCGAACATCTCCGAGGACATGTGCAAGCTCGACTTCGACGTGTGCATGATGTTCGAGAAGGACGCCGCCGCATTCCTAGTCGAAGACCCCGGGACCCCGATCCTCCCTGACCACATGAAGGCGTACCCGTCTACCCGCTGGTGGGCCGTCGTCCACGGAGTCACCTCCGAGAACTACCGGAGCGTGTTCGACAAGGCCGACAAGCTCGGCATCGCCCACCTGTACATCACGGACGGACAGCTGCGCGAGGACCCACAGCGCGGCGGCCAGTGGGAGCCTGTCGGCAACCCGTACGCCAACCCCCCGTCGGACCATATCCATGAGCTCGTGGTGCCTTGGCTGAAGGGCTACCTGCCCCTGAAGCTGGAAGTGGATGAGCTCAGGACTCGCCCCAAGGTCCTCTCGCTGGGCAAGCACGAGGCAGTACCGTCAGGCACGCCTGCAGGGACGATCATCGTCAGGAAGGACTCATAGTGGCAGACAGCATCTTCCCCCCGCTCGGATCGTGGTGGCGCAGCCAAGGCTCTCAGCAGGGGGCAGGGGCGACCCTCCCCGCGGGGGCCTCCACCACCCCCTACGACAGTGCTGCAATGCCTGCAGGGTCCCGGAAGTTCACCTTCGAGATCGACTACCGGGACACCTCCGAGGCCCGTATCGACCTGCGCGTGAACTGGTTCAACGACCGCAAGGTCAAGCTCGATGGGCCCTACTCCTTCGCCTCCGTCACGCTCCCGGCCGATCAGACGAAGGTGCTGGCCGACGTCGAGCTGCCGGCCAGTACGGCTCCCCGGTGGCTGCCTTCCATCGCTGTCCCGGCCGGATCGGGGGAGGCCGCGATCTCGTCCCTCAAGGTGTACGAGACTCCCGCCAAGCCCAACCCCGTGACCGTGTGGGACGGCGCCAAGGAGGTGCCGGTCGCGGTGACTGTGTGGGACGGCGCCAATGAAGTGCCCGTAAGTATCGAGTTCCAGGCGTAAGGAGACGCATGTCGGAAGAGAAGGCTAGCCAGTGCCTGCCGTCGCAGGTGACGATCAATATTGGGGCGTCGGGGGTGAAGGTCAATGATGGTGCCCCGGCTGTGGATGTCTCCAAGTTCGCTACGAAGGAGGAGGTGGCGGGTAAGGCCACTAAGGCTGACGTGGAGGCTGTTGCCGTGAAGGTGGAGCAGCTGCGTACCGTCTCCGGGAAGGCTGCCGCGGACGCGGTTGAGGCTAAGACGGTCGCGGGTAAGGCCCTGACGAAGGAGACCGCCGACGCCGCCTACGCCACTAAGGCGCAGGTTGCGGCCATGGGTGACAGCATCCGCGCTACCCGATCGGCCGCGGAGCAGACGAAGGCTGACGGCGAGGCCACGAAGCGGATTGCTGAGCACGCTGAGGAACTGACTCAGCAGCTCGCCCGTAACCTGGCGGTATTCCCTCGCGTGCTGCGACTGGACAAGGGGCAGGCCGTCCCGGCTGACACTCCGCTCGGTACGGTCATTGTGCGCACGGAGCGGGCCATCTCCCGCGCGGATGACCTGTTCCCGCCGATCAGTGAGTGGCCGAAGATCAACGCCGCCGAGACTGGGGATGGTGTGCGTCTGGACTTCCAGCACCCCGCCCTCGTTCCCGGCCTGGACCAGCTGAAGTCGTCGGAAGGGAGGTGGCTCATGACGATGCGCTACTCCTTCCCTGGCGGCAACTTCGGCGAGGAGGAGGCCCAGGTGAACCTATGGACCGCTCGCCGGTATCAGGAGGAGGGGCATCCCGCCCAGGTCGATCAGGGCTCGAAGATCGCTGACCTGACCGTCCGCAAGGGCGACCACCTCGAGCTGTCCTTGGAGATCGAGCCGAAGAAGGTGGACGACAAGCTCGGCGACGTGTGGGGTATCTGGATGGACGCCCCGATCACGGCTCTCTACGTCCACGACATCGTGATTCGTAAGATCGCCTGAGTCACGCGAAAGGCCCCGCCACTAAGTGGCGGGGCCTTTCCATCTCCGTCAGGAGTAGAGCTCCCAGGCTGATGCGTTCCCGTCCCGGGCCTCGAAGGTGAGGATAGCGGGCCGTGTCGAGTCCCCAGACAGGTTCGTCCACCAGTCCGAGCCGCGGTCCGCTGATGGGCAGGAGATGATCCAGCGGGCGTCACCGGCCTGGCTCACGGCGAAGTTATGCCAGTGGCCGTGGACTAGGATTCTGGCGTCGTAAAGGCCGCTCCGGCGCCCGAACGCGAGGTCCCTGAACCAGGATGGCACCTTAGACTGCTGGCCCGCCAGATGGCCGTGTGTGAAGCCGATGCGGGTCCCGTCGGCGGCATCCACGGTTACGGCCTCCTCCCACTTCTCGGGGCGATGGAAGGTGACGTGCTCGTAGCCTGGGCGCCCGGCGATGATGTCCTCGATGTTCTTGGAGATCATGATGCCGAAGTCGTCATCGGGGGCGTTGGCGCGACTGTTCTTGCCGGGGCCGGTGCGGACGGCGCAGTGGTTGGATGGGACGGCCACGTAGTAGAGGGATGAGCAGAGGGGGGCGAGGGCTTGGAGGGCTTCGGCGTAGAGGCGCTGCACGGTCCTGATCTGGTCCGTGAGGGACAGGTCGTTGGTCTGCGCCTGGCTGGCGACGTTCCAGAACCCTTCTGTGGAGTCGCCCACATCGGCGAGGATGATGCGCTTATAGGGGCCGCGGAAGCGGATGTCGTCAGCGATGTCGCGAATGGCTCGCCTGACGAGCCGACTTGTGTCCTCCGTGCCGCCGCCTGACTGCCGCTTCCCGACCTGTAGATCAGCTAGGCAGACGACCTTCGTGGAGGCATCGGACGCCTTGGTGGGCTTAGGGAGAAGGGGCTCTTGGAAGATGTGGGCAAGATCCTCGTAGGACAACCTCCGGGCCTCGGCCATCTCGACGGCGCCGGGCTTCCAGGTGATCTTCTCGTAGGAGCCGTCGGGGAGGCGGATAGTCTTCCCGCGCTGCACGATGGCGTCTACGGGGACGTCGTTGAAGAACGCGTCGTGCCCCATGTCGGGGGCGCCACGGCGCTTAAGCTTGGCGCGGTGCCGACGGACGGATGCTTCTGAGACGTTGAAGCGTTCGGCGAGCTCCACGTTGCTGGCGCGCTGATCCTCGGGGAGGAGGTCGTTCTCGATGATGGCTTCATCAAGGGGGGTCATTGGTGTCTTGTCTTTCTGTCCAGAGTATGGCAACGGCCCGGGGAGACATCTTGGTCAATCCCCGGGCCGTTCGCCTATCCCACATCCAGCGGAGTCACTCGCCGGAATGGTTGTAGTCTAGCGCCCCGACGAGCGCCTTGCAAGGGCTCACTGAGACGTATGCTGTCCTGTAACCTTGCCGTCGCCACTTCCATGTGAGGTATCGGGCGAGGGGCTTCCAGGCGCATCGCGCGTCAACGTATCGCCACTTCTTGGTCACTTCTGCCTCCTGCACGATCCACAGGTTGCGGTCTCAGCTCCGACTTTCCAGCCGAGGGTGCGGGCTGTGGTCCTGATTGTCGATTCGACGGCCGCCCATGGTTTGGTGCATAGGTGAACCTGCTCAAGCTTGGCGATGCGGCACGTGTCACATTCCATGCGTGCGCGCCATTGGTGTCCGTTGCGGGCAATGGTCACCATGCGTGTACGCCTCCTAGTGGTGAGTACTCATTGGGGGAGATGAGGTGGTCTGCAAGTAGGTGCATCATCTCCGGCTGTGACGACAAGGCCCTTCTGAGCTCCACGGCATTGACTGCCTTACCCCACAACCTCAGGCCTCCCATTGCGCGATCCCAATACAGGGGCATTGCCTCTTCGAGCACCTCCGTGTAGAGGGTGTCGCCAACGATGATGCGGAGGAACGTTGTTCCGTCACGCAACTCTAGGTCCCATTCTCCGAAGGTTGTGTGACCGCCATCTGAAATAGCTTCGATGTGAATGTGCCCTCCGCCAGCAGTGATATCAAGTAGTTCGACTGGGCGATGTGCCGTAGCGGCTCTCGCTACATCTTCAAGCTGTCGCTCGGTTAGGGGGGGAATGCGCGAAGCATCCATGATTGTGACCTTTCTATGTCTGGATGGGCGGCGGCCCATTGCTCGTAGTGCTCGGCGTCCGGGCCGCCGTAGGTGGGGTGTGTGCCGGCTTCAACCTCGTTGAGGATGAGCCAGCAGTCCGGGCAGTACCGGAGGGACCAGTGGTAGGTGCCATCCTTCCAGGTGTCCCTCCGGTACATGAGCCCTTGCCTGATTGTGGTGAAGCAGGCGTCGCAGATGACCTGCCCCCTAGAGTGGGGGTGGGTAGTCTTGCGTTTAAGTGGCTCCACTCACCTACCCCCCCATGTGTGCTCCTACCGCCATTAGAGAGATGGCGGCAAGCATGAGTGTGGATAGAGCCTTGATTGGCCACGGGGCGAACATGATCGCTAGGACTAAGAATGCGACGGAGAAGATCATGGCCGCCGCTACAAGCAGCGTGACGCCGGCACTGAAAAGCAACTTCCCCTTTGCTGCCCTGCTTGCGTCTTTCCAGGTCATCACGGTGTCACTAACGGCCCACATAGTATGCAACCAAGGTGCGGAAGGGGCCATAAGTGGCGATGAGCGCACAAGCAGCCTTGGCGGGCCACCACGGCAAGAAGATTATTCCGGCAATGAGTGCAGTAGCTAAGCCAATATATATGGCAAGCACTGCAATGCCGTTCGGGATGATGGCCTTCTCATAGTCAGTCATGATGGTTACTCCTTGTAGGTCCAGGCGAGCATTGCTAGTGCAGAACTGATTCCGATCACAGCGATGGGGATCTTAATTGGCCATGGGGCATATATGACGCCTGCGACGCACGCGCCAAGGAATGCGATTGCAGCGCTAACTAGAATTACTGCCATCGAGGCGCCCATGAGGTACTCATGCTTGAGCGAATTTGGCATGTCTTTCCAGCGCATTAGAACGGCGCTCCCGCCTGCGCCCGGGGGTCACCCTGCTGCCAGCCCTGTGGTGCGTTGAAGGATGCCTGCTGCGGGCCGCCCTTGCGGGGGATGACGCCGCGGAAGCGGGGGAACTTCACTTCCAGGCTGGTGCGCCGCTGGCCGTCGTTGTCGTCCCATCCGCGCTGGATAAGGAGGCCGGTCACGGTCACCTTGTCGCCCTTCTTGAGGATGTCGGCGAGGTTGCCGTGCTGTTCACCCCAGAAGGATGCGGCCACCCAGAGGGGGTCGCCGTCGTCCTCCCAACCGCCGTCCTGGGTCTTGCGGCATGCGGTTGCTGCGATGCTGAGCTTGGTGATCTGCTGGCCGCTCTGCGTGTACCTGACCTCGGGGTCCTGGCCGAGGTTGCCTTCGACGGTAATGTCGCATGCCATGGTTAGTTTGCCTTTCGGATGGGGGAGAAGAGCTTCTTGATGTCGTGCTCTTGGACGTAGATGGTTGGGTTTCCGAGGAAGCGGAAGGTGGGTACCTTGTGCTTCTGGATGTGTCGATCGAGTGTTCGGCGGGTGATGCCGAGTTGGCTGGCTGCCTCATCCTTGGTGAGGTAGCCGGGGATGGTTTTCATTGGTGTCCTTTCAGGAGCCTGGTGAGGTCTCCGAGTGTCATTGTAACCCATTGTTGGTCGGGCTTGGCAACCCCGTGACGCTTGTGGACAACGACACCCAGTAGGGCCGAGGCATTCTCTGCCTCAACCCGAGCCTCTCGAGTCCACTTCGGCAGGTCCATGCGGGCAACGTCCTTGCACTCGATGACGATCTTGTGGTCGCCCATGCGGACGTTGGCGATGTCGCCCTTGTCTTTGGCCCCAGCCTTGGGGGCGCGGTCGATCCTGTCGTCATCCAACTCCTCAGCGAGGTAGTCGGCGACAACTCTCTCGAACCGCGCCCCGGCGGCCTTGGCGCTCTTACGAGTCCTCGCCACTACGGGCATCCTCGCAGACCGTGAGGTGGTGCTCGAGGTTAGCGACCTCGAGGGCGAGATAGTCGCGCTCATTGGCGACATGAATGTAGGCGCCGAGCGCAATGAGTGCCACCACGATAGCGACAGTCAATAGAAGCATCATGACTCCTCACCACCCTGGTAGCGGGCGAGCCAAGCGAGGGCGAGCCCACCCACCTGAATGACCTCCGAGATGAGGTCGGCGTTGTGACCCGTATCCTTGGCATTGTCGTAGGTGAGCGCGGCGCAAACCTCACCCACCTCCTCGGCCAGGGCGTAGAAGCGCGACTCGTTGGTGTGCTGGTCGCTGTCGAGCGTCATACCGGGGTGCTTAGCGGACGCCTTTGTGTACTCGTCAATGAACTCCTCCGCAGGGTTGTGCACGCCAAGCTTAATGAGCATGATCGCAGCCCCAATGGCAATGTCTCGAAGATGGTAGGCCATGTCGCGGGCGACATCACTCTCCGTCGTGGAGCATGACGCGCCCTCAGTGTCGCAGATAAAGGTTTGCAGCCTCCCTAGACTCTTGTGCCATCTGCCGATCGTGTAGAGGTAGCGCTCGTCGAACGAGTCAGCATCCCTCGCGCACCTCCTGGCAATGTCGTCGAATTTCATCATTTGTTCTCCTTCTGGCTGTGGTAGGGGCAGATAGTCTCGGGGTGGGGGCTGTCGTCAATCATCCAGCCCCAATCTGATGCCAGGTCGCGCAGTGTGGACATGTCGGCGCGTTCACGACGCGCATCCTGTGGACCTGGGGGGAAGTTGATGCGGTTAGTGCATGCGGGCCAGTCGCACGTGATGGTCGCGTATGTGTATGTGATCTCTTCTAGGCCAAGCACTCTCTGCCTCCTTCGTCGTTGAGCCTGTAGGTTCGCCCATCCCAGTAGGTGACCGGGATGCTCTCAGGGTTGGCCACGAACTGGGGGACATTGAAGCCTGTCCGTTGCGCCTCGGCCCTGTTCTGCTCGATGTAGCCGTGACAGCCCCGCACCCCATCCCCACAGAGGAGGATGAGGTTGCTGGGGCTGTTCGTGTTGGGGGCCTTACTGCCCCCCATGCCACGGGCCCTCCTGTGCTGGATGCTCATGGGGCCGTTACCGGCATACATACCGCAGCGGGCACACCGGTAACCGTCCCTCTCATAGACGAGCTCCCTTGTTTCCTGGGAGGGGCCTGTTTTCCTGGGAGACCCCTTTCTAGGCATCCCCGCCCTCGATCTCGATGAGGCTGATGTCGCCAGTGGAGATGAGCTCGCGAATGGCTTCCTCCTGGGCCGTTGAGATTCGCACCGAGATGCGTGGGTCACCCTGAACGACATCTACGCCGTCAGGAACCTCCCCGGTCTGCTTGATGAACCCATCCAGGGCGGCGGCGGCAACGAACCATGGGGCAGGTACCTTGTGTACGGCGTCGGGCTTGTTCCACTCGAGCCAGGCAACGAGGGCCTTCTCGTCTACCACCTGGTAGCGGGGCTGCGGCGCGCTTACGCTCACCGTCCCCACCTGCCGGCCATCGATCATCGGCTTGGATGTGTCACCCGGCGCCATGTACTCCTCAAGGTCCTTGAGGGCCTTCTTCTTCTCCTGGGAGGCCACCTTGGCGACGTGTGCCGCGATGGCTGCCCTGCGGAGTGCGTTCTCTTTGCTCACTGGACCTTTCCTGCCCCGTAGTTCTGTGCGAGCCATGCCCTGAGCATGTCAGGGTTGGCCTTACCTCCGGCCGCGAAGTACTCTTCGCGTACCTTGTTGCCGTCCAGCTGGTGGGTGGCGCAGAAACCATCAAGGATCATTCCACACTGTTCGGCCGCCGTTCTCTTGGGTACCCCCTGTTCCGCTGGGAGGGGGGTATTCTGTTGGGGGGCCCTGTTCTCCTGGGAGGCTCCTGTTCCGCTGGGAGCCCCCCTCTCGTATGACTCACTGTCGGGGTCGGGCTCGTCCGTGGGGATGGTGAGCGCCTGCAGTAGGAACGTCCGGTAGGCGACACTCATCGCCTTGGCGATTGCCTTGTCACCGAAGTCCATTGCCTCGGCCGCAACCTTGCCGTGGATGCTGTCACCAGCTGGGCCGTAGACCCGGTAGGTGACCTTGACGACAACCTCGGCGGTCTGCTTCCCGCTTGCTGTGGTCCCGTTGCTGCGGTGCACCTCAACATCCTCGGGGAGGATGGTCACTCCGTGCTTGCGGAGCGCGGGCCCTACTGCGTTGAGTACGGCGTCGATTCCTCGGAAGAGGAATTTCTGCGCCTGGTTCCTACTGTCCTTCCTGACTGCCTGAACGTCCCCCATGACCTTACTTAGTGCCTGATGGACTGTCAGCTGTTCTGACATCTGTGCTCCTTTCTGGGAGGCCCCCATTCTCTTGGGAACCCCCTATCCTGCTGGGAGGCCCCCATTCTCTTGGGAACCCCCTATCCGGGAACCTACTTCGTGGACGCCACCAACGCCCCCACGGCCATGATCGCGTGCCCCATCGTCGCAACCTCATGCGTGATACCGCCTGCGGTCACCGAGATCATCCCACCCAGGGGGACGATGGTGATGGTCTCAGCCTCTGCCGTGGTGATGCTGTAAACGTCACCAACCTTGCGGACCTTCAAGCGCTGGTCGAATGCCGTGACCCGCCCCTTAACGGAGTCGTGGAAGTTGTGGGCGTTCGCCTCGGCGAGCGTGTCCGCGATGACTACCTCATCGCATTCGACGTACCCCCAGAATCGATCCGGCTGGTCTGGCTTGCGTATGGTCCACCAGTCCGGGGTGAGCTCAGCAGCTGTGGCGCCGAGCACTACCGTGTACCCCATGGGCGTGGGGGCTACGTGCATTCGAGCATGGGGCCACATCCCGGCTAACTGGTTCGCTACGTCTGTGGCATCAATGTGTGTGGTCATGGTGAGTGTTCCTTCCGTGTGTGGGGGCGCCTAGTTGGTCCAGGCTGGTGTGAATGGCTCGAGCACGTACAGCCATGCTGATAGGCGCTTGAGTTCTGTGCCGAGTAGGCGCGTGTCGCCGTCGTCCAGGTGCCACCATGGGCCGTGCTTGACCCACGGCTCATGTAGGTCGTTGTAGACGATGGCTCCGTCGGGCATGCGTCGCATGTCTGCGTGCGTGATGAGTCGGTGCTCTAGGGGTGCGTCAGTTGGCATGCTGTTCCTCTGTCTTGATGGCCCGCTCGAGGTAGGTGATGGCCTTGCGTAGGTCTTCCACGCGCTTGCTTGCGTCGCCTTTGCGGCCGAACCTGGTGAGGTACTTCCCCACATTCCAGAGATGGGGATTGTCGGGGAACAGGGCGTCAAGCAAGTCCCAGGACTGTAGGTCGGCGGTGCGCACCGGAGCGCCGACCTGCATGAGGGCTTCACCTATCCACGTGTAGTGCTCGGGGCCATCGACGGCGCCCACGTCGGACACCGTAGTTTTGTGTGCGTCCACAACTACTCCTTTCTAGGTCCCGCACGGTGCGGGTCGCCTATGGGCCACCTAGACCAGAATCGGATCACAGCAAACCCTGAATGTAGACAAACACTGAGGGATGGTCTAGGTGACTCATAGGTGGGCAGACTGTATCGACTACGCGGGGCCAGGGCCGTGCGTGCGGCGCCTGCCACCTATGGCGTTAATCTCTGTGTAGTTCTCAACCAACGTGCGCACACGTACTCGGCGGCCCCCCGCGTTTCCGTGACACCATTTCCTCTAGGCGAGGCGGCGCACCCACCCTCACCGTGATGGGCGACCGTACCGCCTAGGGCACTTCCTCTTCGGCAACCTTAACCACGGACTCTGCGTAGATCGCCGCCGTGGGGTCACTGGACTGAACACTGCCATCGCTGTAGACCATGACAGCAATCCCGGCCCTGCGTGCCGTAATCCCCGAACCGACACCAGCGATCATCGGGCCAATCTCCCAACCATCGCCCGCGAGACGGTCAGACACTGCGGCCATAAGCTCATCCATAGTGCTCATTTCCTAACGCCTTCCGTATCTCGAGTTTTCAGGCGTTGATGATGTAGGGGATGGCCGCGTCAACGGCCAGGTCGCCGTGCACCCAGTGCTCATTGCCGTCGGCGTCCACACTGTAGATGTCTACGAACACCATGGGCTCACCGCGCCAAGACAGGTCGGCGGTGACGTAGGCGCGCCGGTCGCCATCGGCGAAGATGATGATGTACTGGTTAAGGTTCGGCGAGGCCGCAATCTCGAAGTTGATAGACGCGGCATCAAGGCTGAACTCAAGGTCTTCGACTGCCGACTCAAGCGAAGCAGTTAGGCGGTCTTCGATAGTGATCATGCTGTGACTCCTGTGTGTGTGAGTGAGTGTCGTGCCCGGCGGAGGAATCGAACCCCCGCTGCAACCATTCGGGCTACCTGACTGCCGTCAGGAGAGTGCATACAGGACGGCGGCGGCCACGTCGGACATTGCCCAGTGCGTAGTGTCCTCGGCAGTCTCTACGTCAATGACGCGCACGGGAGACTCATTGTCCCAGTCCTCAACCATGGCGACCTTCTCGGTGAGGAGGGACTCAACCTTAGTGAGCCGGGCCCCGTAAACAATGTGCGTGTCCTCATTGAGGAACTCAACAATGCTCTCCCAGCGGCCCGACTCAAAGTCGCTGGCGCCACAGATGGCCTGCCACGCCTCATACGGGTCACTGTAGGCGAGCTCAGTTGAGGCGAGGACCGCCTCAAGGTCGGTCATGACGACGGTCTGACGAAGCAGGTCATGCTCCGTGACAGTGAACCGGTCCGCCTCATTTACCCCAGCCGAGATGGTGAGGTCGCTACTCCCGTAGGAGAGGGTCATCCCAGCCTCGCCGCCAACGTAGGTGACGTCGAAATCTCCGGTGTATCCGAGCCCCCATGCGCGGCGGGCCAGCGAAAAGGCCAGGAGGGCGGCCGCCTTGCCTGTGTCACTGGTGACGGCGACCGTCTCAGTGTCGTTCAGGATGGTGCCTGTGGGACGGTATCCGTCCTCGGTGATCTCGAGGTGGATGTTGCCGACGCTGATGCCCTCAGTGGTCTCGCGGTAGTCGATGCCCCACTCGGTGAGGTTGGCGGTGACGCCGGTGATGTAGTCGTTGATGCTCATTGCTGTGATCCTTTCTGTTGGGGCTGACTGCCCCGTGCTGATGGCTTAACTATACACACACCGAGACAGGGTGAGTCAAGCCGGATTGGGCGCCAATTCGCGTGACCTACATCATCGAACACCTGTTCGGCGGCGCCACGCCCCCACACCACGCACACGCACGCGCACACACGCACGCAAGACACCACGGGAGCCAATCTGAGCGCCTTTCAGTTCGCAGCCCATACGTGAGCATCACCCCCCACCTAAGGCGCCACAGGAGGGCTCACTGCATCACCCACAGGAAGACAAAGCAAGGCCCCCGTCCTGCCGAAGCAGAACCAGGGGCCTTGCACACCAACCAGGTCAGCACCTCACCCGACGCCGAGTAGCGCGACGCTCAGCCCGCACAGCCAACGCAAGACCACCCAAAGTCACCACAGCGGCCACCACCAGAATCTCACGGTCATAGTCATCCCGAACACCTGAATCCACAGGGCCCACAACCTTGTCGCGACTAGGGAAGGTCGGGTTATCTACAGGCTCATCCACAGCCGCACTCACCGCAGGTGAGTGCACAACCTCCGTAGAGACACTACTGCGTGCACCGTTCAGTCCTGCCTTGTTCTCGTGCCCCACGATCTCTGGCCGGTCGCACTGGTCACTGAGGGCCTTAGCCACATTGGGTCCGGGGATGTAGCGCTCACCGTCAACGGTGGTGATGGTTTGTGTGCAGGCATGGGAGTCAACGGTGAGGACGTACCTGCCATCCCTCTCACACGTCACGGCGCCGTGCACGTCAGCGCACGAGGGCAGGCCAGCCACGTCAGCGGCCTCAACAGTGCCCACCCACAGCCACCCGGGGAAAACGACCTCACGGGCGTCCCGCCACCGCAGGTAGGAGATGCTGCCGTCTTCCTCAACGATGAACGAACGCCCAGAACCATTCCCCATAGTGCGGGCGTCCCACAAGCACGGACCGAACTCCTGCCCCTCGTCCTCACAAGCCACCATCCCCTCAACGTCAACGGGGGCACCAGTACTAGCGAGCACCCACGAACCAGAGGGGGAAGCGCCCTCATCCGCATATGCGGGCACACAACCCACAAGGGCCAGCACCCCAACCACCAGGGCCATCACCATGCTGCGCACAACCTTGCTCATCTCATCGTTCCTCTCATTGATCAGCCCCACCGTCGGGGCCGTGTTGCTGATGACCAGAACTGTACGCCACACGCAGAGGCTCACGTCAACCCACAACACACAACAACCAACGTGACCTACACCATCGAACACACGTACACACAACCACCAACACACACGCGAGCACACGCACGCACGCGCGCGCACACAACTAACACACAACCACACAAGCACACAAACACAGC
>ERZ773265.1157-NODE-1157-length-14335-cov-42.982143_pt1 | contig 14335 bp, 9 predicted proteins | sample MGYA00580512_ERZ773265 | MGnify/ENA primary metagenome ERZ773265 (study PRJEB29015, sample SAMEA2738169) | human oral metagenome | biome: human oral; feature: human-associated habitat; material: saliva | place: China | collected 2183 ... | reverse complement strand
TGTAGACGTAATCACCAATCAGCTGGCTCAACTCGCCCAGGAACTCAGTCTCAGAAACACCGCCACCATACACCTTGATGTTCGCAGCACTCCAGAGCTTACGCATGCCCTCACGACCCCAGACAACCACGCCCTGAGACCAGGACTGCAGAATCGTACAGATCACGATACCGCGGCTTCCGTAGTGCGAGTAAAGGTTCGGGAGTTCCTTCCAACGGCACACGTTCGCCGCCTCATCCAGCATCGCCACCATCGGCAGACGCAAACGTCCACCCAGCGCAACCGCCAGCTCTTCAGCAGCCTCAACTACCGCAACCGTCAAAGCAGTCACCAGCGGACCAGCAGTACCAGCGCCTTCCTTCGACAAAAGGAACAGGGTATTGCGACCACGCACAAAGTCACGGGCGTTAAACTCTTCGCGCCTCTCGCCCTCTTCCGGCGGGGTCACCCACTTAAGCACCGCCGCCGACGTCAAGCAGTTCGCCATCTGACGAGCCACACCGAACACGCCACCACGCTGCTTATCAGGAGCAGAGATAATACCGTCAACGTTCTGTGCAATCTGCGGGTAACCGGCATCCTTGAGGATTCCGACCGCCTCATCATCAGTCTCACGGGTCAGCCAACGATAAACACGGGTAATGGGCTGACCGTCCTTAGCGGCCGCCAGCAAGAACGCCGCCAGCAGATCCTTCGCGGCAGAGTCGAAGAAAGCGTCCGTGCGGGCGCCTTCCTCACGCGAGCCAGAGGCAAAATGCTCCGCCAAATTCTGCGCCTTCACCTCATCAGTCACATAGGAGAGCGGGTTCCACCACCAAGTTGCCGGGTGAGCAGCCACAGCCTGCGGGTCAAAGATCCACACGTCACCGACCTGCTCACGGACACCACGGGTAGCATCCACCACATCCCTCTTATTTGAGGTGACCAGCACCGCGCCGGGGGCAGCCAGGATACCGGGGATAGCACGCGAGGTGGTCTTACCGGTACGCGGACCCCAAATGTCCACGCACACGTTCTCCCAACCGGAATACAGCATCTGACCCGACAGAGTCTTCGCAATCGGAAGACCCGGCGAATCTACACCCAGACGGCGGGCGTCATTCAACGCCGCCTTCTCACGCATGAACGCAATGTCGGCGCCAGAGCCCATCATTGACCCGGCCTTATCCACACGCGTTGACGGGGTGCTGTTCGCCAGCTTGCGCCACCAAAGGCCTACCGCACCGCCCAGCAGCAGAACCGCCACCACGATAGAGACCACAGTGGAAGCCACCGACCAGGGCGCGGTTCCACGAATCACGCCGATCATGGCAGCGACCGGGTTCCACACGGTGATGCTCTGGCCGGTCAGAGCGGCACCGACCGCGTAGCCGGAGTAGAAGATCATGCCGGCGACCAGGATGAGGGCGATGATGCCCCAGATGACGAACGCTTCGGTGTTGAAGCCGCGCTTATGCGGAGTGCTCATAATAGCCGTATCCTTCCGGGCTCGGAATCAGGTGTGCAGACTCAGCAGGGGTCTGATTGTGCTGCGGGGTGGGGGCCGGTGCCGCATCCGTGGAGGAGAAACGTACCGGCGGCTGGTCAGGTTCCTGCTGTGCAGAGGTCTCTGACAAGCCAGAAGACTGTGCAGAAATATTGAAATCCTCATATACAGATTCCTGTATTTCTACATTTCCGTATGTGCCAGCGTTACCAGCAGGCATACCCACCAGTGCGTTCGTCACCTCATTACCACTAGCCACATGCACCGAACCATCCGAGTTACCCCAACGCTTATTGGTGTTGTTCATATCAATTTCAACCTGAGTCAGACGCACCATCACACTAATACCAGGGCGTCCACCCACCTTCACCATGAACTTACCAACGCCAGGTGCCTGACGGGGCGCACCATGCGCCGAACGATTCTGAGCGAGACGCGACCACGAACCAGGATCAGCCCAAGACACCAGACGCGCCGCCTCCGCCTGACTCAGAGGCATCACACGACGTAGCTTCGCCATCTCAGACTGCGGCAAGGCGCCAGTAATCACCAGACCAGAGCGCTCAACAAAACCACGAGCCTTCTCACGCTCAGACTCAGTCGCCAACGCGTCCAGGTCACTCATCGTGTGCGTAATCATCGCCTGCCCCACACCATCACGACGATTCAGACGAGTCAGCGAGTCAATACGGTCCACCATATCCGCACCCGCACGCAACGCACGCCAAAGCTCATCGAGGACCACGAAATAGTTACGGCGCGGCGCCAAACCCTCATCAGCCAGCGTATGCGCAATTTCCACCGACGCGAACGTCGTAGACCAGCACGCCAGCAAAGCAGCAGCCTGCACATCACGGTGAATATCAGAAATCTGGCTAATATCGAACACAGCCGGGCGGTCCATCGCCAAACGTGCCGTAGTCGGCTTAGAGAACATATCACCAAAGCGACCCTGACCATTCAGAGACATCAGCGAGGACACCAGTGCATCCGTCGCATCCCTATAGCGGCCCTCATCGCCACGATCCAGCGCCACATCCTGCAGCGCCTGCGGGCGAGCCACAATCACATCCAGCAAATCCTGAACCACCGGCACACCCTCATGATGCTCTTCCAGGTACGTCAGGGCAGCATCCAGAATCGTCTCCTCATGCGGGGTGATGTGACCCTTACGCAGAATCGAAATCAGCGCAGACAGCATCTGAAGCTTGCGTGAGTGAGCGTCCACCATCAGACGCTCACGAGTCTTCGGGGGAAGAGAATCAGCGATGGTACTAAGCTCGCCCGGGTCCAGAATGTTCAGGTGTCCACGGCCAGGGGCCAGCTGAATGACCTGGCCACCCATCGCGGTGATTTCGTCCACATAGTCAGGCTTGAGGTCACCGGGAATCAACGGAACAATACCTCGGCCGTTCATACCCAACAGCATATGACGGACGAACGTCGACTTACCGTAACCGGGAAGACCCAAGATAAACACGGACGGGTTATTAATAATACCGTCCACAAACCACGCAATCGGGTCACAACCAACCGGCGCATTCGTATCAATATCGATACCCATAGGGGCACCAGAGAACGGGGTGGACGAGCCCGCCGCAAACGGCCACATGCCGCACACCTGACGGGTAGAACCACGCCACTCGCGAGGAGACTCAAACAGATGCGAGGCGCCGCCACCGGGAATCATGTACCCACGGGAGCGGCCATAGGCACCCGAGTGAGCTTCAGTAGACGAGACGAAGAGAGACTTGAGGGACGAGAACAGGCCAGCTCGGCGCGGAGCTTCCGGCTGGTCAGCCTCGGCGGCGTTATAGGTGACGACTCGACGACGACTCATCAGAACCTCCATACAGAAAAACAGAAAAGCATATATACAGAAATGCTGATTTACAGAGACCTGGGAATCTGCATCCACAAATCCCCAGGTCTACGCAACATCACAAGGGCTACAACGCCGACTTCACCGACTCCGGCAGAACCGTATGGCGACCCAACACCACACCCAATGGCAACGTCGCAGCAAACACCGCATCATGAGCACCCCACGCACGGCGGAGCATGATACGACTCGACGGAGCAAGCTCCTGCTCCACCACGGCTACCGCATCAGCCATCTCTGCAGGAGTCTCAACCGTCGCGCACACTACCAGACCCACATAGGTCAAACCAGCACCACGCGCCTCATCAGCTGCCGTCGCATTAGCCGCCTCCAGCTCAGCCGACAGACGAGCCGAGCCATTACGAGTCGAGGTCAAACGGGTACGGGCAGTGTTCTGATCCTGCTCAACCATCGCCGCAGTCAACGCCGAATCCACCGGACGATACAGCATCGTCACGCGTTTACGACCAATCATCGCGTGCGGCTCCAAAAGACGCGCAAACACGTTCGAGAACACGGCACCTCGCGGAGCCTCACTCATCGTCCAGCACACAGACAGGCCTGAATCATGCCGATAATGGCTCCACTCAACCACCGCAGTACTCGGACCAGCAGAGGACAGGTCAATCTCCGGACTCTCACCCACATAGGCAGCCTCATCCAGCAAGCGAGATACGGCTGGATCATACGCAGTACGCACAATCTGACCAATATCACCAGCCACCATCGGGGTGGCCACACCCGCACCGGTAGCTTCCAAATGCGAGCACCAGAAGACAACCTTGGAGGAAAGGTCACGGAGCATCTCATCCGGGGTACGGCGGCGCATACCCGCACGAGCTGCAGCGGAGAAGCTCAAAGTCACCCACGCACGTGTCTCAGAGACACCCGACGGGTAGGTCTGAGCAGCCTCCGCCAGCATCTGCGAAGCAATCGGGGATGCCGTATTGGACATGGACGACTCAATCTCACGGCGCAGACGGATACCTGAACCGGGGGAAGTTTCCACGGTCACCGAGGCACCTACCAGGCCGACCTCACGGCCCAACTCAGCCAAAAAGCCGCCCCAGTTGGCGACCCACTGGTCAATATCGGCCTGGTCGACCATGGCCGCACCGTCAGGCTCAACCGCCAGAGAGACGGAGAAGATACTAACGGCAGGCATGTGAATCAGCGCAAAGGGGCGCCCCACACTGTCGGTACCCTCATAGGTCACCGCAGAGGAAGCCACACCGGGCAGGCGGAACTCATTCGTGGGGGTAGCGCCGAGCGGACCCGAGCGGAAGATATTGAGCTTCCGGAAGCGAGCGAACATGAAAATAAGCCTTTCGGAGAGGCGCTCCATGAGCGTGTACCCGTGCTTGTCCTTCAGAGCGAAGGAGCCCAGGAAAAGCGCGAGGATAACGCCAATGATGAGGCCGGGGATAATACCGGCCAGACGCATGACGAAGATGGTGATGATGATGGTGACAAACAGCAGAGCAGTGGCAAGGCCGGAGAGTCTGCCAATACCGGCACGTTGGGGGAGCCTCCAGTTACCGTATGTGGGTTCAACATACTCAGTATCGATATGCACTATTGATTACCCCTTCCCCTGCTTGTTTCGGTTAGGTTGCGCCGAGCCGCTACTACCGCGTCGTCGGGCACCACGACCACCACGGGACGGGGGCGTTACGCCGCCACCACGGGAGCTACGGGAACCTCGGGCACCACGGCCACCGCCGCCGCCTTGTTGTTTAGAACCCTGCTGCGGAACCTGCTCGCCAGCGGCATCATGGACAGCAGACGAAATCGCCTGTCCACCCTTTTGCGCGCCCTTAACGGCGGCACCGGCTGTCATCACAATTGCACCGGCACCACCTGCCGCAGCACCTGCACCCTTTGCGAGCAGGCTCTTAGCAAGAGAACCGCCGCCCTTAGCAGCTGCAGCACCAGTAGCGGCACCGCCACCACCACCTGCGGCAGCTCCACCGCCGCCACCTGCACCGCCACCACCGCGGCCAGCGCCTCGAATGCGCGAGCCGAAGTTGACCGCGCCAGAAGCGGCACTGCCGACAGCAGCACCAGCGAACATTGCGCCAGCGCCAGAAGCGGCACCGACAGCGGGGACGATGAGGCGCATCATGGCAGGCAGAGCAAAGAGGGCAGCAATCATCAGAACCAGACCGGAGATGAAATACATCATTCGCTGCCCCTCATCGCCGTCGACCTTGCCGACACTACCGAAAACCTTAAACGCGGCAGCATAGACTATCGACGCAACAGGCTTGTAGAGAATAAAAGCTATGAGCCAGCTCACATGTTTCTGTGACCATTGCTTACCCCACGAGGTATTAGTCGCCGCGAACGCCAGGGGCAGGGTCCCCACCAGGATGAGGGCCATAGCGGAGCGGACAATGAGCAGACCAATCTGAATGACCGCAACGATGATTGCGATAATGCCCATGACGATGGCAAAAATCGCGATGCCCATCGTAATTTCAGATTTGAAAACCTCTGGTCCAATGAGAGTCGAAAGAGCTTTCTCGAACCCCTCGTCCGTGGAACGGCCGATAATCCATGCTGAGAATTCGTCACCTGAGCGCAGCAGAAGAGTTACGCCCGTCACACTAGCGGCGTTCATGATGGCAAATTTCAGCAGGCTAGATAGTAGCTCTGTGAGTGGCTGACCCTTGCGGGTCCACATCATCTGCCCGGCAGCAATGAGGACGCTGACGACTAGCAGTGCCGCGACGTACCAGGAGGTGGACTCGCGGATGAAATACACCGCGTTGTCCTTGCCGGTGAGCGGGATGCTGGGCGTGTTAACCCAGAAAGAACCTAGCCCCTTAGCGAGGTCACCGAGGGAGTCGGTCACGCCGTGGAAGAGCGAGTTAATGAATCCCTCGGCACCAGCACATACAAAGTCAAGGTTGCCACAGTGGGCATTGACATCATGCTCACCCGCCATTAGGAGCCCCAGGTAATGAAGTCATCGGGATCGGCGCTGTTAACTGCTGAGGGAGTCGTGGGAGCCCAATAACGCCAGTCACCATCGTGCCACTCCATCACCATATCTACAGAGCGGTACGCCCCCGAGGGAATCTGCATTAGCACACGTACAGTCGCGCGCTCAGGAGTGTAGGAGACATAACGGTAGCCGGCGACGTGAACCACAGTGCGAGTTTTAGTGTCCTTGAGGCGGCTCTCACGGAATGCGTCGGCACCAGGACCCACAACGGTCTGGACATACGCTTCAGGAGCTTCATTAACCTCAATAGTCGCCCAGACAGATGCGTAGAGTGCACCCTCTGCCGAGTGCTCAAAGCAGCTACGAATCGGCGAGTTAACCATAGGGCCGGCAGTCTTCGACACCGGGCCAGTCCAGCCCACATCAGTAGTCACCCACGAGGTACCCTTCGGGGCAGCATCCATCACCGAATCATCATCTGATGCACCAGCACCACACGAGCCCGCCGCCACGGTCGAGGTAGCACGGCTCAGCTGCTGCTCAGCACCAGCTGAAGCACCGGAACCACCCGATGCTGACGAGCTCGAGCCGCCACGCGGAATCAGCACAATCAGCAACAGGACCAGCAGCACGCCAACACCGGCGATAATGCCGATACCCCAGCGGGGAATGGTCACGCCAGAAGACTTTTTCTCCATGATGTCTCTCCATGTCTCTAAACCCCGGACTTCGGGGTACACCAGATAGCCCTACCCCAGCCTGAGGGAGAGCTTGAGTGAGTGATAGTGGGGGTAGGAGACCCAGCGACGGGTCTCGCTTGAGATTAAAAGGGTCACGGGGTGCGTGAGCGCACCCCGTGCAGGGCTTTTAGCCCATGAACATGCCGACCAGACCGCTGGCTGCGGAGGCCAGGATACAGCCACCGAACACCCAACCGAGGCTGGCAGCGTGCTCGCCGCCCTGACCGCGGCGGTTGTTAATCATCATCGCACCAGCAGTCACCAGCACACCGATAACAGCCAAGGCGAAGACGATCCACGCAATCCACTTAACGATGGTGGTAACGCCGTCAGAGCCGGGAGGTGCCTCGCCAGCACCCGGATCAACCGGGCCAGCCAGCACAGCAGCGTTCAGAAAAAAGGAATTTGCAGCAGCGAGCATCTCGCGCCTCCTCGTGGTTGTAGGTGTGTGTAACCCCCAGCGTCGGGGCAAAATTTTTACCGGCAGTATCAGCGATTACGATAGCACACGCATCTGATGCATGTGCTACGCATTGTCACTAGTCCACCGTATAGAGCCTCATGCCTCGACACCGTGTGCCGCAGCCAATGATGAGTAGCGGACCCATTCGCCACTAGTGTCCACACCATCTAGGCGGGACAGCTCAGTCAGACGAGCACGCACAGCACGCCAGCACGACTCAGCCAAGGCGGAATCAGTATCCGCTGACTTCAGCTCCACCGCGCAATCACGGCAGACCAGGCCGGTCACGTCCTGCCCATGGACAGGGCACGGTGCCACAGGCAGGACGGGACGGCCCGAGATCAGAGGAGCCGCACCCTGACTAGGTGCAGCAGAGACAGCAGGAGACTGCGCAGGTGCGACCGGAGATGCAGTGCCGGTCAGCAGAGCAGGCTCACGCACGATCGCAGTGGCCACTAGAGCCTGAGCGTTACCGACAGAGGTGGCGCGGCTCAGCACCGTGTCGATAGCGGCCCGTAGAGCACCGTCTGAGACGGTTCCTGTGGGCAGTCCAGCAGATGCGAGGCTGGCACGCAACTCCGTGATGTCCACACCCGCATGAGCGGGGATCGGGACGATTTCAGCCGAAGTATCAACCACCGGAGCACCAGGAGCGGACAGCGCCATTTCCGGGCGCTGAGAGCGGGACCTGCGGCGCTTATCCCAGCTCAGCAGCTTCTTGTGTGCAGGGCTGACCGGAGATAGGCGGATACCACCGCCACCGGTGCGGGAACCGACACCATACTCGCTAATGTAGGTGTGCACATCAAAGCCTTCACCCAGCGGTGCGAAGTACTCTTCCGCAGCCAAACGGAGCGCCTGGCGGAAAGTCTTTCGGAAGTCTCGCTCAGAGATGACAGAGCCGAACTGTTCGTGCAGGGTTCGCCAAGACAGGCCGGTGCCGTCACCATGAAGTCGCGGGAAACGGCACGCAAGCCACAGGTAGACATCACTCACCATAGGGGAGCGGGGGTACTTTCGGGTCACGTCGCGCCAGCAGTCGATGAGTACCTTTACGGAGCCTTCTACAGGCGAAAGCTCCGCCGTGATCCGGTCGTAAAATTCCTGAGAGAGAATGACGACGGAGCGGTAGGAATCATCTAGCAGCCCGTCCTGGTCGAAGGTAAATTCTTCGCCGGAACCAATCATGAACTTCTCAGTGGAGAAGTTACGACCGGCCAGGGTGCCGGGGTGGTAGATGGACAGGCTCAAGTCCAGCAGGGCGCGAAGCTGCATCTGCACCATTGCGCGGTTGTCGGAAGAATAGGGGATTCCAATATCGCGCAAGAATCCACGCCAGGTGCGGGAAATAACGATAGTGCGCGAAGTCGCTTCGATAGCGGAAGAGACAAGGTACATCAGCACTTCGCGTGCGATACGGCCGTAGGGGATAAGACCGGGCTCTACGTCACCGTGTGCGTTGAACTTTTCGGGCGCGGTGAAGAGTACGGAAATGTCGCCATTCTTGCGTAGCCACGAGGTTTGCTTGATGCGGCGGTACGGTAGCGAGTGGTTGATGAAGAGCAGCGGGTAGTGGGCGTTATCCTGCTGGTCAAGGTGCAGGGGTGCCGTGGAGTGGGTGTTCTGGAGGGCGCCGCCAGCGGGGGCGGTGTGGTCAGCGAGGATGTCGCTGAGAGTCATGCCAGCGTCGGTGCTGGCGGGGGTGGTCCGGGTGGACTGAGGGTGCGCGGGTGCGCTAAAATCAACCATTGCGGTGCCTATCTGATTTAGGTGCTGCCACGGTCCCGGACGCTCCAACGTCGCGGGGCCATTTTTGTATCTGCAATCACCCTAGACCCTGGACAGACAGCCTGTCAAGCAGATTTGCGATTTTTTGTCATCGTCGTCATCAATCATCATCCGTCAGGGTTGCCGAGTTATCCACAGCCCTCACGCGCACGCACGCGTCTGACGATGATAGGTATCTTAATAGGTATATATATAGGGGGAACTTTTTTGAACACCGATTTTGCCCAGTAAATATAAGGGAAGTAGGGGGTTTCTACAGGTGCTTATCGGGAACTGTCATCCCACTTATCGGGAACTGTCATCCCACTTATCGGGAACTGTCATCCCACTTATCGGGAACTGTCATCCCAGAGGTGTACACCTTTCATCCCACTATCGCGGGTGATTGTCCCACCCTAAACCCAAGTTGTCCACATGACGCATATCACATAAAAATATTTCCTGCACGCGCAAAAATACCCCCCGGATACACGGGGGTGAAATACAGAAATGCGGATTTCTGTATTTCTGTATATGCGTCTCTCGATATGACCAGCCAGCTTTAAAACCCACACACCCCCTGTTAAAATGAGATGCGAGGCCACTCCCAGGAGCGGCCCCAGGGCACACAACATCACTCACACCAACCACGCACACTCCTCCACACACCAGGAGCCACAAAACCATGCAAAAAAGTGCCCTAGGAATCGCCCTCCCCTTCATCTTTGTCTTCGGACTCATCCTCTCACTCCTCCTCGTTATCGGCGGCGGAGCAGGCGCTAACGCCTGCACCCCCAGTAGTAGCGGCAACGGCGGCAACGGCCACCAAAACGCCTCCGCCCCCGCCGCAGCACCCGTCACCAGCATCGGCGACCGCGGCGACACCATCAAGGCCCACCTCCCAGAGCTTCAGGAAGCATCCCGCATCAGCGGCTTCCCCATCTCCCTCATCGCAGCCACCATCCACCAAGAATCCGGCTGGGACCCCAACATCGTCTCCGGCGTAGGAGCACAAGGACTAGCCCAATTCATGCCCGGCACCTGGGCATCCTTCGGTAACGGTGGCGACCCCTTCAACCCCCATGATGCCATCCCCGCCATGGGACGCTACATGAGCTACCTCAAAACCACCCTCCGCAACGCAGGTGTCGACGGCGACGAAATCGATAACGTCCTCCGCGCCTACAATGCAGGCCCCGGCGCAGTCATGGAGCGCACCGGCGGATACAACACCGACGAAAACAACAACTACGCCCCCGCTATCAAAAGCCACTGGCGGCAGTACCAGACCCTCATTAAAGACCTCGGCATTGATGACTACCCCACCGGTGCCGAACAGCCCTCGTTGAGTAATGCTGCCGCCAATAAGGCAACCCCCGAATCCACTAGCAGTACTTCCGCACCGGCACAGGCAGAGAAGAAAAGCAATAAAAAGGCATCCGATAAGGATCAATGCAAGGAAGAGGACCAGAAATCTTCAAATGCAGAAAACCAGAATTCTGTAAATACAGATAACTCCGGTGATGACTACCCCTGGGCTCACATGGCCCATTGCAACGGAGACTACTCCTACTGCCCGACAACACCGGATCCGACCAACGCACTTCCGAGTGAATGTGTAGCATTCGCCGCCTGGCGCGTCACCCGACAAACCGGCGGTAGCGCCGACAACATCACGTTCCACTCCCCCGGCAACGCGTCTGTGTGGCTTGGCCATTGGACAGGCAGAGGCTGGCCCAGCGGCCATGAACCGCGGGTCGGTGCCGTAGTCTACTACGGCCCGAACGTCGCGGGAATGAGTAGCTACGGCCATGTCGCTATCGTGAAGGAAGTCCACGACGACGGAACCTTCGTCGAAGAAGGCTACAACGGCCTCGGCGCACCCAACGACCACATCTACTACACCCGTGTTGTCTCGAATAACTCACCGTCCGCTTTCCTCTACATGCCGGGCACCTAAGAAAGGAAATACCATGACCCGCAAACTCACCGCACTCACCGCAACCATCACCCTGCTCGCTACCGGATGCTCCGCATCCACCGACAACACCGCCCCCACCGGATCCCCCGTCGCAACCTCCACCCCCAGCACCACCACGGCACCCGCACCTGCACCCAGCACCGCAACCCACACCCCCACCGTCACCGAGGTAAACCCCACCACTGCAACCCCGACCCCGACGGTCAGCCTTGACCCTTCCCCCCTTGCAGGGGTGGGAGTAGGCGAGCAACAGCCCTCCAGCGAAGCCGTACTGACCTCCATCACTGATGAAGACCGTGCCCGCGCGGTAGACGCGGCAAAGGCCATCGTCACCGCCTACACCAGCGGCAAACCCTACAAGGAATGGTCAGCAGACCTCTTCCCCCTCATCGACCCGGAACTCCAAAACCAGTACGGTCCTAAGATCAAAACTGACATTCTCAAGGGCAAAGTCACCGGAGCCTCCATCACTAATGACCCGACTCTTGAAACAGCCATGGGCGAAAACCCCTACTGGGTCACTGTGGTAGTTACTGTCGACGGCGGTATTAGCCCGCAATACTTTGTACGAGTACACCGTACCGCTGACCGACCCAATAAGTGGAAGGCCTCCCACATCCTCGAGCCTCAGGGCTTCAACTCCTTTGTAAAGAGCCGGACTCAGAAGAAGTAAATAACATGGACGCTCTCGACTACCCCCGCATCGACGCCACCGTCTCAGCTGACGGCCTCATCCAACTTGAAATCCAAGACCACGCCCCCCGCACCTTTCAGGACGTAACCACTGAAGAGGCCCTGGGACAGGTGTGGAACCACTGCGCCCACCTCGCCCAAACCCTCGGCCGCGACGTCAAAATCTATGTCCAAGAAGGTACCAAGACTAGCTACTACACCCTCACTCCAGAAGGCGAGCCTACTCTCCAAACTGTGACCGAGGAAGTTGAAAAGCCGTCCGTCTGGCGACGCAAAGCAATCCTCATCCCCGCCGCAGCCCTCCTAGCACTAGGACTCGGCGGCGGAGCCCTCGCAACCGTCAACGCCCTCAACCAACCCGCCACCACCACGGCAACCACCCCAGCCGGAGTCACCCTCACCCTCGACAATGGAACCTACACCACCGGCGCCCTCAGTGGCGATGGCCAGCGTATCTCCTACATTGACGGGTCGACCCTCTACGTTGTCGATGCCACCAAAGGCACCCTCGTCAGCCAGACCGACCTAACCAAAAACAAGATTGAAGCTGCAGGGCTGACCATCCACCCCACCGGTGACGGATTCCTCTACACCGCACCCGGTAGCTACTTCATGTGGTCCGGCGGAAAATTCTCCAACATCAACACCATTACCACCAAGGCGCAAACCATCATCACCCGCGCTGGGGAATCCGTCATCATCTCCCGCAATGACCCCACCCCCTCAAACGTTCAAAAAATCAGCGTTAACGGAACCGAGCGGTACCGCTCCCCCGCTGAAGGTGCAGCCTTCATCGCCACCTCTAAAGGCAGCGGAATCTGGGCATCCACCCGCGGTAACGGCACCATCATCACCGCAACTGCCAACGGTACCGAAACCTCGGCACGACCCGTAGCAACCCCCGCCGAAGGATCCACCTTCACTCGCTGGGTAGGAGCCACCGCCAACGGTGAGGTCGTCACCCTCTGGCACACCCCCAGCGGGCAAGACGTCCTTGCCCTCCAAGCCCCAGAATCTGACAGCGTTAGCCGCACCATCGACATCACCGGAGCAGCCGACAGCGTGAAGATTGACGGCACCGGTACCATCGCCATCGCAGGAGACCAAGTCCATTACCTCAGCACCGAGGGGTCCTATGCTCTACCGGCTGTGCCGACCAAGGTCACAAGCCGGCCCGCGGGAGGATTCAGCCTCGAATTCGGTGACGGAACCACCGGTGACGCAACCTCCAGCGGATACGCCGCATCCACCGACACCCCGGTCATCGGCACAACCGCAGACGGACACCGCGTAACCGTCAGTCCCGACCAACACAGCATCGTCATTAACCCTTAAATAAGAGGAGTAAAAAGTGCAGCGCCGTAAGGTTCTCATCACTTCCCTCACCCTCGCTGCCGCAGCCGGCGCCGTCAGTTGTACCGCAGCGACCGCAGTAGAAACACCCACCCAGAGCGGATCTATCACCATTCGTGATAACGGTCAGCCCAACCGCGACCAGACCCGTGACCTGACCGTTGCTCTCATCACCAAGAACGGTGCCGGTAACGCAGTCACCCAGCCTGCCATCGCACCCGAGTCTGTTGCTGAATCCCCCGTCGAAGAGGAAACCCCCGCTGAGGAACCTGTACAGGGAGCGCCTGCAGAAGCACCCGCTGATACTGCACCGCAAGAAGGCCCCACCCCTGAAGCGGAAACCCCCGCCGAGCCTGAAGCGCCTGCACAGGAGGCGACTCGCCCCGAACCTCGCGAGGAAACCCCCACCGCCGGCGAGGTTGAAGTCGTCATCGCGCCCTCCCCTGAGCCGACCCATGAGGCACCTGAAACCCCGGGCAATACCGACGTGCCCATCAACCCCTCCCCTGAACCTACTACCCCGGCACCTGAAACCCCGGGGAACACCGATGTGCCCATTGCACCTGAGCCTGAACCGGCCCGTAGCGAGCACGATGAAACCCCTGCCGACCACCAGCCGGCTGACGACACCGCACCCGTTATCGAACCGGAGCCTGAGCCTTCAACTCCGGCACCCGAGGCTACTGAAACCCCTGGCGAGGTTGAAGTTGTCATCGCACCTACCCCCGAGCCGAGCCAGAAAGCATCTGCGGACACTGCAGATAACGAGACACCCGATAACTCAGAGGTAGTCAGTACCGAGGTGCCCATCGCCCCCGAGGATGCCCAGGCACACTCCCGTGCAACCTCAGATACTGGAGACCACGCAGTAACCGGTAGCGACGAGGTGGGCATCGCTCCGCGAGCACCGGGCTCCAAGACCCCCAAGAGTAAGAAGGGCTCATCGGGTCAGCCTGCTACGGATACGAAATCCCCTGCATCTGTTCCGTCTGCTCAATCCACGGCACCTGCACGTGACGA
>ERZ773265.1154-NODE-1154-length-14343-cov-58.499580_pt1 | contig 14343 bp, 2 predicted proteins | sample MGYA00580512_ERZ773265 | MGnify/ENA primary metagenome ERZ773265 (study PRJEB29015, sample SAMEA2738169) | human oral metagenome | biome: human oral; feature: human-associated habitat; material: saliva | place: China | collected 2183 ... | reverse complement strand
GCTTAGGCTCTGGTTTTGGTTCTGGCTTAGGCTCTGGTTTTGGTTCTGGCTTAGGTTGTGGTTTTTCATTTTTCTTGATAAGCACAACATTTTTATTCCATTCAACAGCTGGTTTTTCTGTTTCTTTCTTAACAGGATCCTTCAGCAACTCAGGTGCTTCTGGTTTAACCGGTTCACTTGGTAAGACAGGTACAGTTTTATATTCTGGTTCTGTCGGTGGAACTGGTTTTTCTTTAACAGTTGGTACTTCTGTCAATTCTGGTTTTTCAGGTTTAACTGGAGGTGTTGGTTCTGTTGGTTTAACTGGCTCTTCACCTGGATCTTGAGGGAAGCCAACGTTTGAGTTGATAGAGAACCAATAGAGAGTTGCTTCGCCTGTTGCGTTAGCACCTTTTGCTGTAAATTCAAGATGACCATCTTTCAAAATAACAGCAGCACCACCATAGTAAAGGTAAGGGCTCTTAGGATCATCCCAACCCTTAGTTTCACTTGAAGAGTCTGCATTAAATGTAGCACCTTGATCCATGTATTGGTTTTGTTCTTTAGCAGATACTTCTTTTGTCGATGAATCTTGGTCTACACTTGAATTTGGAAGTTTAATAAACTCTTTGTCACCAATGTTTACAGACTCAACGTGAGGAGTATCTTGGTGTTTCATTTTTGGTGTGTATCTCAAAACACCTGATGTAGCGTCTACAGTGTAAGAACCGATAACGTCTGATTTATCACCGAATGTGTAATCTTCAGTACCAACTGAGTGACCATTTCCGCCACCAGATGCGTTCACTGTTGTAGCATCAACTGTTGTTTCTTCAGTTACTTTGAAGGCATCATCAACCCATGTTGCTTTTTGAGCAACAATTTTCAAAGGATTATCAGCATTGATATCAACTTCTGCACTACCGAAGTCAGCTTTACCGCTTTTCACAACAACGTCTGCACCATCAAGTTTTGGTTCACTTCCATCTGAATATGGATCCCAAGTTCCACGAACTGTATTGCCTTCGCTATCTTTAGCTTCAACAACTAGAGGACGAGGTTTGTCGTTTTCAACATAAGAGGCACCATTCCAGTGGTTAAGTGAGTTAAGGGCAAGGATTGCATTGTGTTGTGACAAATCAATCAATTGGTCATTTTCATCATAAAACTCAATGTCAACACCAACTGTAACTGGGTTTTCAGTATCAGTTGAGCTACCAATGGTCATTGTAACGGCTGGATCGTTATAAATTTGAACGATTCCTTTTCCATCTGATGATGGAAGGCTCTTCACTTCGTATTTATAAACAACTTTTGCAATACGTTTTTCTTCGCTACCTTTTACAATTTTAGCTTGAGTAAGTCCTGTGTATGTCACATCAAATTTATCTCCGACTTTTACAACTCCCCACTCGATTTCATTGTTAGCATATGGGTTTGTAGTTGTCAAATCAGAATCTTGTAGATTCTTAGTTTCATACATCTTAGTAGCTTTACCATCACCGTACATACGAGATTGACCTTCTTTTGTCAAGTAAGTTGTTAATCCAGTTGTTTGGTGTGTGATTTTAGTTGTTTCACCATCAGCAAGTTCTTCAGAGAGGAATGTCAAATCTTGTTTGTATTTCTCAGGATTTCCACCACGCTCTGCAACTATCTTATTGAAGGCATCTTTAGCATCATCGTATTGTGCTTTTTTCTTGTTGTAAATTTCGAGCTCAATCAAGTAAGCAGCTTGTGCTTCATCATAAGCAGCTTTTTTAGTCTTGTAGTCAGCTAATTTAGCTTCATATTCTGCTTGAGCTAATTTATTACTTTCAGTAGCTTCTTGATTTGCTTTTACAGATGCATTGTATGCTGCAAGTGCTGTGTTATATTCTTCAAGAGCTTTTTCATAAGCAACACGTGCTTCTTCATTACTCTTTTCTACTGCTGTTTTTTCTGCTGATTTTTCAGTCAATTCTTTTTTATAAGCAGTAAGTTTTTCGTTGTAAGCTTCAAGCTCTTTATCGTAGTTTGCTTTTGTAGCAGCATTTTTAGCATCAACTTCAGCTTTTTCTTTTTCGTAAGCTTCTTGATTTGTTGCTACTTCAGCTTTATAATCAGCTACAGTTTTATGAATATCAGTAACTTGTTTTTCGTAATCTTTAGCAGCAGCTTCCTCAGAGTCTTGTTTTTTAGTTTCAGTTTCTTTAACTTCAAGACCTTCTTTTGTGGCAGCAGTTTTAGCTTCTTCCAACTTCTCTGGAACCGCAACTTCTTTTGTTTCTTCTCCAGCTACTGTTGTAGTTGAAGTAACAGGTGTAGTCGCTGATGAAGTCTCATCGGCAGATACAGTCGCAATACCTGCAGCAGCAATCACTGTTGCGACCGCAACAGAACCAAAAGCAACTGAGGTTTTTCTCAAGGCATACTTAATCGTTTTATTATTCTTTAACGATGACATGACAAACTCCTTTTTAAATGTTTTTTATATATGCTTCTCAAGCAAAAAGAATTTTTGTTCTTCGAAGTCCCAAAAATCATATCATAAATAATTTTAAAAGTCAAGCATTTTTATTTATTTTTTTTAATCTTTTTTCACTTTATTTTCAAAAGATTTTCATGTCGGTTTCAAAAAGATTACGTTTTTCTTGACATTTTCTTATGAACTATCGTATAATCTCAACTAACAAAATATTATGAATGGAGAGATATAATGAGATCTTCAAATAACTTTTCTCAAGAAAAAGGGCACGGTTATTTCCGTAAGAGGAATAAAGTACTTGTATCTATGATTACGGTCTTTGGTTCCTTGATGTTAAGTTCTGTTGCTATGGCAGATGAAGTTGCTTCAACTACAACTTCAACTACAAACGTAACTACATCAAGTCAACCAGCCACTAGTACTGAGACCACTAGTACTGAGACCACTAGTGAGCAACCTACTACAACAACTAGTGAGGGAACCCCAAAGACTTCTTCAAGCGAAGAGACATCAACTTTGCCTCAAACTTCAAGTACAACTGAACCCACAACTCGTAGTACTTCAGTGGCAACAAGCACTTATAACACACCAAAAATCCAAAACGATGTAACATTTAATAAGGCCACATATAAAAGTGGGGAGGATGTTAGCATCTCAATCAATAATCCTGACGTAACTTCGTCTGATTTGACAGTGTCTCATTTAGACAAAGTTATTTATGAGTTGAAAAATGCTCCAGGAAATTCACTTGTCATTCCAAACTCTGTTTTCTCTCCAAATTCTGGTTATCTCATTGACATTATTGGAAAGAATGCTGATGGAAAACAAGAATTTCACAAAGTAGCTGGTCTATCAGTCGAAGATGATTGGACTGTATATCCACGTTATGGTGTTGTAGCAGGTTCAAAAGACAATCACAATTCGATCACTAAAGAGCAAGTGGAAGGATATAAAAATAGTATTGACCAATTGGCCAATATGCACATCAATAACTACTTCTTCTACGACGTTTACAATACTCCCGCTAATCCATTCCCAGCAAATGTTGAAAGATTCACTCAAGATTGGGCTACTTTCTTGATTCCGAAAGATGAAACAGATCCCGAAAAACGTAAAACATACTTACCAGTTATTGACACAGAAGCTGTAAAAGAGTTGGTTTCTCATGTTCATTCAACTGGTGCTAAAGCTATGCTTTATAACATGATTTACGCTGTGTCTCTTGATGAAAAAATCCCAGAGCAAGTAAAGAGTGCCATCGTACGCAACTTGCAAGATCATTTCAACTTTGGAAAGACTGGTGATGTTACAGCGACTGACATCCAACAATTTCTAGATCCAGGAGATCCAAACTGGCAAAACTTTATCATCAATGTGATGTTAAAAGCCATGAAAGAAGGTGGCTTCGATGGTTGGCAAGGGGACACTATGGGGACTAACTTGGTTGAAAAAGTTAATGAACCTGGAAAAGCTTTCTCTTTAAGTGACAACTATCCAAAACTAGCCGCAGCTGCAACAGAGGCCCTTAAAAAAGAAGGCTATGACTTCATGATCAACGATATCTCTACTGGAGATGCTGATCGATTAGGAAAAACAAATGTCTCTGCACCATACGCGGAAGTTTGGGGAGATAGTATCGCCCATGATTCTACCTACCAAGCCTTAACACGCTTGACTGAGCGTATGCGAGATTTATACAACGGAAAATCTCCAATTATCGCTGCTTATACACACCGTGAAAAAAATGCAACAAAACTCAGTAAAGATAATGAATTGCTAACAGATGCAATTATTGCAGCAAGTGGTGGTTATCATATGACAACAGCTGCTCTCAATACATCTCAAGATGCAAAAGGTTTTGGTGTTATTCAGGCGGAATGGTACCTCAATCAAAACTTACCAGTCAATGCTGATTTTGCAAATGCAGAATTCAACTACCAAGAATTTATCGTTGCCTACCAAGAACTCCTTCGTGGGCGCGAAACCTTAGCACATGATACTCGCCGTATTGGAGACAATACAAATGTTCTTGTAAATGGTAACTTTATCGGTTCTAATCCTGATAATTCAGACGGTGTTCGACCAGGCACTGTCTATACCATCACAAAAGAAACTAAAACTGGTGACCGAATTGCTCATTTGATTAATTTAGTTGGAATTACTGAAAACAAATGGAATAGTGCTGTTAATTCCACTACGAAACTGACTAACATCCAAGCTTTTGTACCACTCGGTAGAATTTCAAAAGATCAGGCTGAACACGCTAGCATTTACTGGGCAACACCTGATGCTGTTGAAGGAAAATACAATATTCAACTTCGTGAAACTACTGCTAATGTATATTACGATAGCGGTGCGGGACAATGGATGGCTGCAATTGATGTTCCTAGCCTTGATGTGTGGGATATGCTCTATGTCAAACTCAATGAGGTTGCCCGTGTAATTTATCAAGATGAAACTGGTAAAGAACTGGAACGTTCAAAAGACTTTGTTGGTCATACTGGTGAAAAAATTGACTACTCAACAAAAGATACGATTGCTAAATATTTGAAGCAAGGTTATAAACTGGTTGAGAATGAATTCGAAAAAAATGGACAAGCAAAATTTGACCGAGATGCTTCAAACATTAATGATGATGGCGTACAAGAATTCATTGTTCGCTTTGCTCCAAAAATCGTAGATTTTTCTGAGACACAGCCAATTCAAGTTGGTCAAGTTGTTCCAGGAGATACTGATGGCAGCCTTTATCCAACTCCTAAAGCTCCAAATGGAAAATCTATTAGTGATCTCAATCATTTATCTGAAACAGTGACTCGTACCATCACATATGTGATTGAAGATAAGAATGGACACAATCGTCAAGAAGCTGGCATCACTTCAAAAACAGATAGTTTAAGCTTTAGCCGCAAAGGGACTATCAATTTGGTAAGTGGAGAAACTACACTTGAAGATTGGGAACCTAAAGACGGCACTACTTTCGCAGATTATGAAAATCCAGTCAAAAATGGATATGTTGTGGTATCTGAGGAATCAAATGCAACAATCACTCCTGATCTTAAGAAATCTGGAACTCACACTGGAATCCTAGCTGAATCAGATGACATTTCTGATATTGTTGTCTACCGACCAGTTGGTGTTTATACAATTAGTTATGCTTCTGGAAAAGAACCATCAAATGCTATTAAGGAGATTCCTTATCTCAATGATCCTTCCAATCCAACTGCTATTTCAGCGCCAACTGCAACTCTGCCATATATTGAAGGATTAGAACCTAAAGATGCAACTGGAAAAGTCTTAACCTTCGTAGACCCACTTGATGAAACTAAGGGTTACCTTCTTCCGACTGCAACTTCTGCCACTATTGATACACCAATTACTTATACCATTTCTCAAGGAACAGTGACTGTACTCTTCCTCATTGCAGGTAGCAATACAGAACTACAAGACTCTCAAACAGTTTTTGAAAATGCAGACTTTGGTACGAACTATACTACAGATGCACCAAAAGTCATTACCAAAGACGGTCTAGTCTATAATTTAGTTGGTCATCGTGAGGGTTCTGCTGATGTTTCAGGAACAGTATCTAAGGGAAGTAAAACAGTAATTTATGACTACAAACTTGCTACAGGAAATGTAATAGCACGATTTGTCCTTCAAAACACCACAACTGAATTGCAACCGGCTGTCGTTATTGCTTCAAATGTAGATAACGGTTCTGCCTACATTGCTCTTGCACCGGACGAAATTTCTTATAATGGTCAAAGATACGAACGTATTAGCAGTGCACAACAATCAGGCCAAGTCGGAGTAGGAACTACAAATCTGATTTTTGAATATAGAGTCAAAGAATTACAAACTCCTCAACCTCAACCTCAACCTCAACCTCAACCTCAACCTCAACCTCAACCTCAACCTCAACCTAAACCTAAACCTCAACCTCAACCTCAACCTCAACCTAAACCTCAACCTAAACCCCAACCTAAACCCCAACCTAAACCCCAACCTAAACCTAAACCCCAACCTAAACCTAAACCTCAACCTCAACCCCAACCTCAAACTCAAACTCAAACTCAACCCCAACCTCAACCTCAACCTCAAACTCAAGTTCAACCTCAAACTCAAGTTCAAGCTCAAGGTTCTGAACGCCAAAAAGAGTCAATACAATCAGAAAAAACTTTGATTAAACCTGGTAGTCAGCTACCTGAAACAGGAGAGCAAAATTCCCAATTAGCATTTCTTGGTTTTGCTTTTCTCACTGGATTTGCAGGTCTTGTCGGTTATAAAAAGAAACAAGATTAAACTACTATAATTTTAAAAACCCAAGGAATAAGTCCTCGGGTTTTTTTAGAAAATAACAAAGAGGCCTTGCTCTTACGAGCAAAGCCTCTTCATTTTAGAGCTAAAATTGCTATTTCAATACCAAAATATTGATGTTATCTCAATCTTAGTCTTCACGTCTTTTTGGTTTTGCAATTAAACCAAGACCTACTAGACCAAGGGCCACACCTAGAGCAACTAATCCAACTTTAGATTGCTCACCAGTATTTGGCAACTCACGACCTTTAGGTTTTTCAGGAGTTGGTGGCGTTATTGGTGGTGTTGGCGGTGTTGGCGGTGTTGGCGGTGTTGGCGGTGTTACTTTGTTGTTAAACTCAGTATCTTCAGGCATTTGTGAAGTAAGAGTCAACACTTTACCATCCTTCGTCACAGTAACTCCAACAGTCGCTACCATCTTATCGTACTCAACTCCAGCCTCTTTACCTTTCACTTCTTCTACATGATAAATATAAGTACCTTCTTGACCACGTTTGAATTCAAGAGCTGAGAACTTAATCTTACCTTCAGCATCATTGCTTACGGTTTCAATCACGTTACCATCTTTGTCTTTCAATACGAAGCTGAATTCACCAGCTTTCAACGCACGACCTTCCAATTTCTTCGTGAAGTTGAATTCAACTTTCACTGGAATATTAACAACACGTTTTTCAGTTGGTTTTTCTGGTTTTTCAACTGATTTCTTAGTTGGATCATATTGGTGAACAATTTGAGAAGCTGTATTTTCAATATCTACACCTTCCTTAGCGCTATCCTTGATTCGTGCAAGAATATCAAATTTGTAGTAACGTCCAAATGCTAATTTAGCAGTGTCGATTACTTGTGTATTCTCTGCATCTCCAAGTGACTTAGTCAAGTCAGCCTTAGATGTAGCAGTAATAACACCATCCACAATTGAGATATCAAACTTAGCTGTTACATCTTCACCAGTTACTGAATCATAAGCTTTAATATCAGCTACATTAACATCCAAGTTTTCGCTGTCATATTTATCTGTAATACCAACAGATTGAATATTGTGTGCTTCTGTGAATTTAGTTGTATCCAACCATACTTGGTAAACAACCTTATCACCTTTATGGAGTGTTTGAGTATTGATATTTTGCTTTTCATTATTATCAACTTTGTCCACATATGGATCTTTGTTGGTATCAGCTACTTTATCAGTCAACTCTTTATCATCATCCAGAAGTTTAGTTCCAGTAATATCAAATTTCTCTTCGTTGAGAATGTATTTCTCTGGGTTAAACTCAGGAGTTTCTGGAGGAGTTACGACGTTGTTGAACTCTTTGTCTGTAGCGTCTGTCACTGTCTTCACAAGTGCTTTAGCTTTTCCATCGTATTTGACTTCTACTGTGATCTCAGCCTTCATAGAGTCGTAAGTGACTGTAGCGTCAGTTCCTTTAACTTCTTCTACAGTGTACTTATGAGTTCCAACTTGAGCTTTAGTGAATTCAAGTTTAGCGAATTTCACCTTACCATCTTTGTCGTTCTGAACCGTTTCGATTTCAGTACCTTTAGAGTCTTTCAATACGAAGCTGAACTCACCAGCTTTCAATTCACGACCTTCGAGTTTCTTAGTGAAGTTGAATTCGACTTCAATTGGAACTGAGTTGACACGTTTTTCAGTTGGTTTTTCTGGTTTCTCAACTTTCTTCGTAGATGGGTTGTAGTAGTTTACAATTTGCGCTGCTGTATTTTCGATGTCTACTCCACCTTCAACGTCTGATTTTACAGTGGCTGGGATATCGAATTTATAGTAGCGACCAAACTCGAATTTAGTTGTATCGATGATTTGTGTATCGTCTGCGTCTCCAAGTGACTTAGTGAAACCAACTTTAAGAGTTGCGGTCATAACACCATTTTCAACCTTGATGTCGAACTTGTCAGTCACATCCGCACCAGTTACTGAATCGTAAGCCTTGATCGCTGAGACATCTACATCGACCTTCGTTTCATCGAAATCATCAGAAATACTTACGGATTGGATGTTATCCTTGTTAGCTGCGTCGAACTTAGTAGTATCAAGCCAGACTTGGTAGTAGAGCTTAGCACCACGCTTAACAGTCTTGGTATTCAAGTTTTCTGCTTCGTTGTTGTCAGTCTTATCTACATACGGATCTGTATTCGTATCTCCGTACTTGTCTGCCAATTCAGAATCATCATCAAGAAGTTTGTTATCCGTAATTGAGAATTTAGCTGTATCCAATACATATTTATCTGGTTGGAACTTAGGTTCTTCTGGTGGAGTTACAGTGTTATTGAACTCTTTATCTGGAGCGTCAGTTAGTGTCTTCACAAGTGCCTTAGCTGTACCATCATAAGAAATTTCAATAGTGATTTCTGCCTTCATGGTATCGTAAGTGACTGTTCCATCTGTTCCAGCTACTTCTTCTACAGTATACTTATGAGTTCCTTCGTCACCCTTCATGAATGAAAGTGGTTCAAATTTCACCTTACCATCTTTATCATTCTTGACGGTCTCGATTTCGTTTCCTTCAGAGTCTTTCAACACGAAGCTGAATTCACCAGCTTTCAATTCACGACCTTCGAGTTTCTTAGTGAAGTTGAATTCAACTTCAATCGGAACTGAATTAACACGTTTTTCAGTTGGTTTAACTGGTTTTTCAACCTTCTTAGTTGATGGATTGTAATAATGTACTAACTGACTTGCAGTATTTTCAATATCAGCTCCTGCCTTAACATCTGCTTTAACAGTAGCTGGGATATCGAATTTATAGTAGCGACCAAAGGCGAATTTAGTTGTGTCGATAACTTGAGTATTATCAGCATCACCTAAAGACTTGTTCATAGAAGACTTAGAAGTTGCTGTGATGACACCATTTTCAACCTTAATGTCAAACTTAGCCGTTACATCTTCGCCAGTTACACTATCATATGCCTTAATATCACTAGCATTAACTGTTACTTTTCCAGCATCATAAGTATCGGAAATACCAACAGATTGGATATTGTTCTTATCTGAGAAGTTTCTAGTATCTAACCATACTTGGTAAACTAATTTTTCACCACGTTCAACTGTCTTAGTATTGATGTTTTCTGCTTCGTTGTTAGTAGTTTTATCAGCATACGGATCTGCATTCGTTTCTGTGTACTCATCCGTTAACTCGTTGTCATCATCAACTAACTTAGTACCAGTGATGTCATACTTTTCTTTGTTGAGTACAAATTTTTCTGGTTGGAAAACAGGTGTTTCAGGAGGAGTGATTTTGTTGTTGAATACTTTATCTTCAGTACCATCAGTTGATGCTCCATTATCATCTACACCACCAGTTGATGATACGCTTGTTACTGTAGTAAGTGTATGACCGTTCTTAGCAACCTTGACTGTAATAGTTGCCTTCATCGTATCGTAAGTCATACCAGCTTCTTTCGATGCTGGAACAACTTCTTCTACAGTATAGGTATGTGTACCAATCTTCGTATTGTCAAATGACAATTCAGTAAATGTTACAGTTCCATCTTTTTTGTTAGCTACAGTTTCAACTTCTTGACCGTTTGCATCTTTAAGGATGAACTTGAATTCGCCATCTTTAAGTTCACGACCAGCCAATTTCTTAGTGAAGTCAAATTTCACTTTAACAGGAGCTACAACATAGTTGTTGAAGATTTTATCATCATCACTTGATTTGAATCCACCTTCAGCACTGTATTTAACTGAAGCTTGTAAATCACCTTGAGCGTTCTCAGTTACAGTAACTGTCATGGTAACAGTCATTGCATCGTAGTCAACGTTAGTATCAGAACCTTTTTGTTCAGTGATCTTGTATTTATAAGTACCAACTTTGTTAAAGGTAAGTTTGCTGAATGTAGCTTTGCCACCTTTATTAGTAACTGTTTCTTCGTGCTTGTCAGGAGTACTTTTCTCTTCTGTTAATTTGAACGTAAACTCACCATCTGTCAAAACGCGTCCATCCAATTGTTTTTCAACTTCTGGAGTCACTTCAGCTGGTTTTTGTTTCACGTAATAGTAAATCGGTTGTTTGTACGGTGTTAAAGAGTTTAATAAGTCAACGTTTGTACCAATACCGAAATTTCCTCTTTCCAACTGTACATTTGGAGAAAGGTGTCCAATATTGTCCCCTAAGAATGGTACAAATACCGTTTTCTTAGGCGTATAGCCAGCTGCATTTTGGAAGTCGAATGGAATTTCTTTACCGTTTGGATAGTTTACACCTTTACTATCTGTGAAAGGAATAGTATAAAGTGGAGACTTCTTAACTACCAAATCTTCGGTATTTGCTTTTCCTGGTTTAATCGGTTTCGTTTCTGCAAGCAACATGTAACCGTCAGTACTTAGCGAACCATCAGAACGTTTACTTTGTTGTTTTGGATCAAGAAGATACACACGAACAACAACAGTTCCATCTTCACCTACGATTTCTTTAATCCGTTTTATTCCTGCACGCTCAGCGTCAATAAATTTAGTACCAACTTTGTATGGACGGCTTACATAGCCAGTTGTAGTATCTGGATCTGCGGTTTGATACAATTTGTAGCCATCAAATTGACGCTCACCAGATGCTGTGAAGTTTTGTCCTTCCATAGCTTTAGTTGTGTATTTGGCTAAGTCAACTTCATTACCATTTGGCTCATAATCTTGAACAGTTTTATCTGTTTTAGCAGAATTAAACGAAGGATTGTTTTTATCAACTACTTTATAATAAGTTGTCTTTTCAACAAAGCTAGGTATTTTACTGTTTGTATCAGTAATCGTACGACCATTATAAACTGGTTCTACAACATTTATAATATCTGTAGAAGTTCTTGCAGCATAAACAGCATCGTATCGTTTTTGTTCTTCAGTAGTAAGGTTATGTCCTGGAGCTACCAAAGCTTGAATAGCAGCACCAACTTCAAATCCGTACTGTAGGTATGGTTGTGGACTTTCAGCTTTACTAGAAGCAGTCCCTTGTTGATAATCTACTTGATACGTTAGCTCCCCATTAGACGCAGTTGCAGTCGTAGCAAATTTTTGAATACCGCTTGTTGCTGTGATTGTTTTTGTTTCTACTACATTCCCAGTTGTTTTATCAATTAATTCGACAGTGGTATCTGTAGAAGCATCAAACTTCTTATAAGCACGTGTATAGTAATTTGTATTATAACGTTCGTTAAATTTGGTCAAATCTACAATACTGTATGTATACCAATCTCCTTCTTTTCTCGCGTAACCAGCTGGTACATCTTGAGACTTAACAGTAGCCCCGTTAGGACTAGTGATAGATGGATCAACAGTCTCACCGTCTTTTAAATAAGTACTAACACTTACTGGTTTAGTGTTGTGATCTCCAGAAACTGCATCTTCCGTAGTCGCACGACGGTTACGAACTTTAGGTTTATTTGACTCATCTGTAGCTGGTTTTGATTCAGTTGCTGCTGGTTTTGATTCTTCAGTGTTTTCTGCTTTATTAGCTTCTCCTTCAGCAACTTCTGGTTTAGCAGACTCTTCCACTTTGGCAGTTTCTTCTGTAGCTGGTTTTGATTCAGTTACTGCTGGTGTAGCTTCTTCTGCTTTGTTTCCTTCAGCAAGCTCAGTTGTTGCAACATTTTCTACAATATTCTGTTCCTTTTTAGAGGAACCCTCGCTACTATCCTTTTTCACCAACTCTGTCTTCTCTTCAGAACTTGGTTGCGTAGGAAGTTCAGAAGCTTTTACCGCACCACCATTTGCCAGCATAAAGCTAAGGGTTGTTCCTAAAAATACGGATGCAACACCTACTTTATATTTCCGCAAAGAAAAACGTTGTTGTTCCTTTCTTATCATTTGGATATATTCTCCTTTTATATTTTTTTACTATCAGCAGAAGAAATTATACTATATCTGAATATAGAATACAATATTTTTCTCACGCTTTAGCAATTCTATCATACCATAAGTCTTACCTAACTTCAAATAATTATGCGCTCTTGAAATCGTTTACTTCGTTATATTTTAGACCTTTTAAACCTACTCTAATTTATTATATATACTTATATGCAAATGTACATTATCCTATATTATGTCTATTTTTTTAAATAAATTAATCTAAAATTATACTATTTTTATATATTTACTCATGCGTAGGTTTTACATATAATTTTTTGTGAAAAATGATAGCAATGCTTTCAACAAAAAAAGATTCTCTTACGAGAATCTTTTTAATCCTAGATAGCCTCTGTAACAAAACTTCTGCTTTCTAGTACTTTTAACATCGCATCTGCTGTGTCTAGAGCTGTAAATAGTGGAACTCCATGTTCAATTGCTGAACGACGGATTTGTTCTCCATCTTCATCAGCTGTCCGTTTGGTACCAACAGTGTTAATGATAGCTTGAATCTTTCCTTTGCGGACATAGCTTGGAATATCGTGTTCATCATCACCAATCTTACCAACGAGTTGAGCCTTCAATCCATGACTTGCGAAGAAGTCAGCTGTTCCTTCAGTTGCAAGGATTCCATAGCCAATATTTTGGAAACGACGAGCTAAATCTAAAGCTTCTTCTTTTGCATCATCCGCGATGGTAAAGACAACATTCCCAAAGGTTGGCAAGTGAAGATAAGAAGCTTCAAAGGCCTTGTAGAGAGCTTTTTCAAGGGTAGTATCTGATCCCATAACTTCCCCTGTTGACTTCATTTCAGGGCCAAGAAGGCTGTCTACCTTAGCTAGCTTGGTAAAGGAGAAGACTGGCGCCTTGATATGAACGCGAGTACTTTCAGGGTAAAGTCCATCTTGGTAACCAAGTTCTTCGAGACTTTGACCGAGAATTAACTTAGTCGCTACCTGAGCCATTGGGATATTGGTTACTTTCGAAAGGAATGGAACGGTACGACTGGCACGAGGGTTCACTTCAATAACATAGACTTTTTCATCCTTGATAACAAACTGAATGTTCATCATCCCTAGACAGTTGAGGCCAATTGCAAGACGTTTGGTGTAGTCTGCGATAGTTTCTTGCACCTTTTGCGACAAGGTTTGTGGAGGATAAACAGCCATGGAGTCACCTGAGTGGACCCCAGCACGTTCGATATGCTCCATGATACCTGGAATGAGAACATTTTTTCCGTCTGAGATAGCATCGACTTCACACTCTTGACCAACGATATAAGAGTCGACAAGAACTGGATGGTCTGGACTTGCCTTAACCGCCGTACGCATGTAGGAACGAAGATCATCTTCATTCTCAACGATTTCCATAGCTCGTCCACCCAAGACATATGAAGGGCGAACTAGAACTGGGAAACCAATCTTACGAGCAGCAAGCACTGCTTCTTCTTCATTGGTTGCTGTTTGTCCAGGAGGTTGTGGAATATCCAAGTCTTTGAGGGCTTGCTCAAAGAGGTCACGGTCTTCCGCACGGTCCAAGTCCGCAACTTGAGTACCAAGGATAGTCACACCAGCTTTTGCTAATGGCTCCGCAAGGTTGATAGCTGTTTGACCACCAAATTGAACGATAACACCTTTTGGTTGCTCTAAGTCGATAACATTCATCACATCTTCGAACGTTAATGGTTCAAAGTAGAGTTTATCAGATACAGAGAAGTCTGTTGAAACTGTCTCTG
>ERZ773265.1153-NODE-1153-length-14344-cov-2.636224_pt1 | contig 14344 bp, 13 predicted proteins | sample MGYA00580512_ERZ773265 | MGnify/ENA primary metagenome ERZ773265 (study PRJEB29015, sample SAMEA2738169) | human oral metagenome | biome: human oral; feature: human-associated habitat; material: saliva | place: China | collected 2183 ... | reverse complement strand
TTGAGACCATGAAAGAAACTGGCAATTGTATACCGATGAGTTTGAAAGAAACATCCATCGGTGGACTGGCTAAGTATTTCGATGAAAGCCAGTGCTAAGAAAGTTATACATCCCTTGGATGCAATCTATGATGAACACTCACGGGTATTAATATTAGGTTCATTTCCATCTGTAATCAGTAGACAAAATAAGATGTATTATGCAAATAAGACCAATCGTTTTTGGGCAGTAATGGAGGCTTTATTCAAAGTGGAAATTACTGACCGTGCGTTATTTTGTCATCAACATCATATTGCAATGTGGGATGTAATTCATTCTTGTACAATTGAAGGATCTTCTGATTCTTCTATCAAGAATGTCAAAACGAATGATATTGCTGGTTTAGTCCATAAAACAAATATACAGTTGATTGTAACGACTGGGAAGAAAGCAGCTGTATTATATAATCAATATATTCATTTAGATATACCACACATTAGTTTGCCTAGTACTTCTGCCGCAAATGCAAAGATGAGACTAGAGCAACTTATAAACGAGTATCAAAAGATTAAGGGGGTTTTATGAAGAAAGCTGAATTACTTGCGCCAGCAGGAAATATGGAAGCGTTAATTGCGGCAGTACAAGCTGGCTGTGATGCAGTTTATTTAGGACTTAATTCTTTTTCCGCTCGTGCATTTGCAGGAAACTTTTCAAGAGAAGAGTTAATTGAAGCAGTACGTTATTGTCATATTCGCGGAGTAAAAGTATATGTGACAATGAACACCATATTATATGAACCTGAAATTGAAGCTGCAAAAGACCAAATTCAATTTTTATATGACCATGATGTGGATGCCTTATTGATTCAAGATTTTGGCCTGTTTCATTATGTTCGTACATGCTTTCCGGATTTTGAAGTTCATTGTTCAACGCAGATGCATGTCCATAATATGGCTGGCATTGAATATATGAAAACACAAGGAGTTAAACGGGTGGTATTAGCTCGTGAAACGCCAATTGAACTTGTAAAAAAAGCATGTAAGAGTGGCATGGAGATTGAAGTATTTGCATATGGTGCTATTTGTATTAGCTATAGTGGTCAATGTCAGTTTAGTGTTGTTACGAAACAACGCAGTGCGAATCGTGGTATGTGTGCACAATGTTGCCGCATGAAATACTACAAGGAAGATGGTTCGGAATTTGAAGAAGGAGAATATATTCTTAGTCCAAAGGACTTGAATGTTATTGATCAATTACCAAAACTGTTAGGAGCAGGTGTTAGTAGTTTGAAGATAGAAGGACGTATGAAACGTCCGGAATATGTTTGGCTTATCACAAAGACTTTCCGTGAAGCTATCGATGCTTATTATCGTAATGAAACATATTGTGTAACAAAGAAACGTCAAGAAGAGTTAAAGCTGATGTTTAATCGTGGTTTTTCAGAAGGCCATCTATTCCATGATGATGTTACTAAACGTATGAGCCAATATCGTCCGAATCATCAAGGAGTTGTAATTGGAGAAGTTGTAGATTTCTATAAAGGCAAAGTAAAGGTAAAACTTTCAAAACCACTATACCAGCATGATGGCTTACGTATTCTAAGCGTACCTGAAGATATTGGATTAACTGCTGTTAAAATTTATGACCAAAAGAATCTCTTGGTGAATAGTGCAAACCCTGGACAGATTGTTACTCTAGAATGCAAAGAAGGAAGACCAAAGAGAGGACAAAAGTTGCATAAAACAACAGATACTAGATTGCTAGATGAAGTACAACATCACATTGAAGCGTTTAGTAGATTAGTTGATATTACAGTTTCCTACGAAGCAAGAATTGGAAAACCTTTAAAACTGATAGTTTCTGATGGTGAACATACAATTATCCAAGAAAGCTTAGTGAATCTAGAACTAGCAAAAAATGTACCACTAACAAGAGAAAAGATTGAAGCAGCTCTTGCAAAAACCGGTGCATCTGCATACCGAATTATAGAACTTAAGGGTGAAATTGAGCATATCTTCTTGCCAGTTAGCGTGATAAACGAAACTCGTAGATTAGCATTAGAAAAATTAGATAATCTACGTGCTATTCAACATATAAGACTAGGCAAACAAGCATATCACTATCATACAGAGAATGTGTTTGACCAAAATTACAAGTATATTATTCAAACAAAGAAACCAAGAGTATTTGATTGTGAAAGTTACTTAAATGTAGTTGAGAATGATACAGTTACCCCTGTAATCCATGAATCACAAGAAGGCAAGGCAACTCTTATCAATACAGTTGTTTCTCAAGTTGGAGATTTTAATAATAAGCTTGTCGATTGTATCGGGGGTATGACACTCAATGTTGTTAATTCTTATGCGATTGCATATGTATTATCGATTCCAGGTATGAAAGGTGTTATTCTTTCAGAGGAAATGAATGATTTACAAATCGAGAAAACACTAGATGCTTTTAAACAACGTTATGGCTTTCAACCACCAGTTTATAAGTTTGTTTATGGTAAACGGACTCTTATGCATATCAAAGATCGTTTCACAAATCAACAAAATTTAAAGTTTATGAGCGATTTACGTGGCAATCGTTATGAAATATCATATAATGCTAACGAAGTTTCAATCTTAGAATCGTCAGCCTTCAAAACTGACAATCCATTCTGCATGGGTAATTACTTGATTCTAGATGATGAAACTATCGACTTAAAATCTATATTGGAGGATAAATAACATGAAAAATTTTATTGAAGAGTTTAAAGCGTTCGCGTTACGTGGTAACGTAATGGACATGGCTATTGGTGTCATCATTGGTGGTGCATTCCAAGCTATTATCAAGTCATTTATTGAAAATATTATTAACCCATTAGTTGGTTTAATTTTCCAGGTTGACTTCTCAAATGTTGTAATTAGTTTAGGTTCTGTTAACTTGATGATTGGTGCATTTATTTCATCCGTAATCAATTTCTTCTTATTAGCATTTGTATTGTTCGTTATGGTTAAGGCAATTAACAAGCTTAAGAAACCAGAAGTGAAGGAAGAAGCTGCACCTGTAAAGAGCGATGAAGCAGTTCTATTAGAAAAGATTTTAGAACAATTAAAGAACAAATAATCTTTCTGAAACAGCCTGTATATCTCGGCTGTTTTTTTCAATTAATATTTGTTAAATTTCCCGTTTTTGTGGTTTGAAGAAGGTGATTTTGTTATAATATCTAAGAGATTTAAGGAGATTTTATGTTTCTAAAGCGAATCGAAATGCAGGGATTTAAATCCTTTGCGGATCGTACGATTATCCAGTTTGATCATCCAATTACTGGTATTGTAGGTCCTAATGGTTGTGGAAAATCAAATATCGCTGACTCTGTTCGTTGGGTACTTGGAGAACAAAGTGCCAAAAGCATGCGCGGCGATAAAATGAATGATGTTATTTTTGCGGGTAGTGCTGACCGTCGTAGAGTTAATATGGCGGAAGTTACACTAGTATTTGACAATACAAATCACATTTTAAATGATGACAAGGACGAGATAGAAGTTACACGTCGTCTTTTTCGTGATTCTGGTGAAGCAGAGTATCTAATCAATCGTAAGAATGTACGTTTAAAGGATATCGTTGATCTATTCTTGGATACAGGTCTTGGTAAAGATAGTTTAAGTATTATCTCGCAGGGTAATGTCTTAACTTTTGCGGAAGCAAAACCTCTTGAACGTCGTGGTATCTTCGAAGAGGCTGCAGGCGTTGCTAAATATAAGAAGAGAAAATTAGAATCTTTATCGAAACTAGAAAGAACAAAAGCTAATCTTGATCGTTCAAACGATATTTTAATTGAACTTGAAAAGCAAGTATCTCCTTTAAAGAGACAAGCTAGAAAAGCAGAGATCTATCGCGAGAAGAAAAAACGCTTAGAAGAAATTGAAATCTCAGTATTAGTACAAGATATTGAAAGTATCCATGCCGATATCGAATCTGCAAAGAAAGCACTGTTTGACATAGAAACAAAGACGACTATGTTTTCTACAGATATTCAAATAAATGAAACAAAGCTTTCGGAAAGTAGAAGACAAATTTCTACATTAGACCGTGAAATTAATGACTTACAAGATGAACTCATGAAGAAGTTCAATGAGATTGCAGGCTTAGAAGCACGTCGTACAGAGCTTGATGAAAAACGTAAGTATATTGTAGAAACAGGCACTAATGAGCAAAAAGCCAAGCAACTTGCCGGATTAATTGAAGAGGCTCGTGTTGAATTTGAAGATCGTCAAAAACGTTTAGATGCTTTAAATACAGAAATTCGTTTGTATTCTCAACAGTTAAGTGCTGCTGCCGCAAATATCGTAGATAAGCGTAGTGAATATGACCAAGCTTCTAATCGTTTACGCTCTTTAGAAAATCGAAAGAATGTCATTGATCAGTTAATGCGTAATCCATTTAATAACCAACAAGGTATTCGCTCTATTATGGATAATCAAAATGCATTATCTGGTATTCTTGGTGTAATTGGGCAAGTATTACAGGTCGAAAATGGATACGAAGAAGCTGTATCTACTGCATTAGGTGCTGCGATGAATCATATCGTTACAGTTGATGAGCAAGCTGCACGTGATGCGATTCGCTTCTTAAATAGAAACCAATCTGGTCGTGCTACATTCTTACCCTTAACTGTTTGCACACCACGCTATGTATCACAAGATAATCAAATTATCTGTCAGAATACAAAAGGCTATTTAGGCGTTGCGTCAGACTTTGTGAAGAATCAGGATCAATTTGAACCGGTCATTACTAGTCTTTTAAATAATGTTCTTGTTGTAAAGGATATGGAAGCTGGTAATGAATTATCAACTCTAACAAAGCGTATGTATAAGATTGTTACACTTGGTGGTGAAGTAATCCATCGCGGTGGTTCTATGACCGGTGGTAAGACTCGTCATGATACTAATATTATGACTATGCGCAAAGAGGCAGAAGAAATTAACGCGCTAATTGATGCTGAATCAGCTCGTGTTCCACTAGCGACAAAGGCCCTAAATGAAGCACGCGATAAAGCTGCACAAGCTATGAGTGAAAAGCGTTATGCAGTTGCTGCACTTGAACCTGTCGTAGATGCAAAGAAAGCAAAATACGAAAAGTTAAAGAATGATTTAGCATTATTAGATCCAAAGGGTTTAAATCAAGATGGTGATGAATCACATACAGAAGAACTCATCGTACGTTTGAATCAAGCTTATTTAGAGCGTGATACAATCACGAACGATATGAAGGCAAAACGTGAACAAAGATATCAAATCAATCAAGAGGCTGAACGTAAAGAACAACAAACACGTCAAATGCGTAAGGAATTAAGTACTGCAGAAGCTAGTGCAAATGCGATAAAGATTGATCAAGGTAAACTTGAAACACGTATGGAAGCTTGCTTGCAAAGACTTGCAAGTGAATATCAGTTGACCTATGAATTTGCTAAGACAAAGGTGACAGATGAACAGATCGAAAATGCCAAAGAAGAAGTAGCACAATTACGTGCAGATATTGAGCGCCTTGGTAATATCAATATGAATGCACCAGAAGAGTATAACGAAGTAAATGAACGCTACGAGACACTAAAGAATCAGATTGCGGAGTTAACGGAAAGCGTTGATAAGATTCTAGCAGCAATCGATGAGATGGATACTGTTATGAAGCGACAGTTTAAAGAAACTTTTGATAAAGTTAATGCTGAGTTTAATGACATCTTCCGTGCTCTTTATGGTGGTGGTAAAGCTGTTCTTACATTACAAGATCCTTCTGATATTTTGAATACAGGTATTGATATTGATGCACAGCCTCCAGGAAAAGCAGTTCAAAATAACATGTTGTTCTCAGGTGGTGAAAAGAGTTTAATTGCGCTTTGCGTACTCTTTGCGATATTAAAGATTAAGCCAGTACCTATGGTAATTCTTGATGAGGTTGAAGCAGCGTTAGACCCAGGTAATGTAGAACGCTTTGCACAATACTTACATCACTATACACACCAAACCCAGTTTATCGTTGTTACACATCGTCCAGGTACAATGGAAAATGCAGATGTACTATATGGTGTAACAATGCAGAACCAAGGTGTATCACAAATGTTAAAGGTTACTTTACATGATGCACTCAATATGGCAGATGCAACAACCGAGGAGGTACAAGCGTGAGTTTTTTAGATAAGTTAAAAGAAGCCTTTTCTAAAAAAGATGATAAAGCAACATACTTATCAGGCTTTAAAAAATCAAAACAAACATTTGGTGATCAATTAAATCAAATGCAATATAAATACAAAGGGGTAGATGACGAGTTCCTTGAACAATTAACAATTATCCTTTTGGAAAGTGATGTAGGTATTGAAACAGCAGACTATATTTGCGAACAGATGAAGATAAAATGTTCTGAATATCCTACTATTACATTTAAATGGGCGATGAATTTCTTGCTTGAAACAATGAAAGAGATTTATGAAGCTACACCAGATAAGCCAATTTCATTTAATGAAAATGGCACAACAGTTTTCTTATTAGAAGGTGTTAACGGCTCAGGAAAGACTACAACATCAGCTAAACTTGCACGCATGTTTTTAGACCAAGGAAAGTCAGTCGCATTTACTGCAGCGGATACATTCCGCGCTGGTGCAATTGATCAGCTTGCAAAATGGGGAGAACGTTTAGGTGTACCGTGTATCAAGGGAATAGAGAACGGAGATCCTAGTGCAGCCATCGTTGATGGATGCAGATATGCTATCGAAAATAAAATAGATATCTTATTATGCGATACAGCAGGTCGGTTGCAGAACAAAGCAAATTTAATGAATGAGTTATCAAAAATGAATCGAGTGGCAGCTAAGGAAATTCCTGGAGCACCGCATAATACATGGCTTGTATTAGATGCTACAACTGGACAAAATGGTTTATCACAAGCACAGATATTTGCAGAATCTACAAATCTAAGCGGTATAATCTTAACTAAGATGGATGGGACAGCAAAGGGTGGTATTGTCATTGCAATCAAGCATAAGTTACATATTCCTGTATATTATCTCGGCCTTGGGGAACAGCCAAAAGACTTGCGACCATTTGACTTAGATGCATATTTATATAGCATTTCAGAAGGATTAGAAAATGCAAAGTAAGTTATATTACAACAGTTTATTAGACTTCTATGAAAAGCTATTAACACAAAAACAACAAGAGATATGTAATTTTTACTTCCGTGATGATTTATCGTTGCAGGAAATCAGCGAACTAGTGAATACATCACGTGCGGCGATTCACGATACAATTAAACGTTGTAGAATCGAGTTAGATTCGTATGAAGAGAAATTATGTATGCATGCATCGTATACTAAGCGATGCAAGCTATATGATAAGATACGTAAAGTTGGTTCAGCGGAGGTCAGTAAATTAATAGACCAATGCTTAGATACAGAAATTGATTAAGGAGGAAGACATGAGTAAAGTCATTTCAGTAAATTCAGGATCATCATCACTAAAGTTTCAATTATTTGATATGCCTAGCGAAACAGTATTAACAAGCGGACAGGCAGAACGTATTGGGCAACAAATGGGTGCCTTCACGATTAAGTACAATGGAAAAAAGGAAACTGAGGAACTTCCAATTCCAAATCACAAAGTAGCTGTTGATATTCTATTAAATAAATTAACAGAACTTGGCATTGTAGAAAATCTTGATGAAATCAAGGGTGCAGGACATCGTATCGTGCAAGGTGGTTCCTCATTTGATCAGTCTGTAGTTGTAGATGAAGAAGTTGAAAAGATTGTTGAAGAATATGGTGAATTAGCGCCATTACACAATCCTGCACATTTAGTATGTTATAGAGCATTTAAGGAATCTTTACCTAATATAGGTCATGTATTTGTCTTTGATACAGCATTCCATCAGACAATGCCTGAAGAATCATATATGTTCCCGGTACCATATGAATGGTATACAGATTATAAGATTCGTCGTTATGGTGCACATGGTACAAGTCATCAGTATGTTAATCGTCGCACTGCTGAATTAATGGGTAAGGATGTTAATACATTAAACATGATTACATGCCACCTAGGTAACGGTGCCTCAATCACTGCTATCAAGAATGGTAAAGTGTTAAATACATCTATGGGATTAACACCATTAGGTGGAATTATGATGGGCACTCGTTGTGGTGACATTGATCCAACTGTTGTATACTACATGATGAAGAAGTTAGGATGCACACCAGATGATATGGATACATATTTAAATAAGAAGTCTGGTATGTTAGGTATTTCAGGTATAAGTTCTGATGCTCGTGATGTTCAAGCAGCTATTGATGCTGGTGATCCACGTGGTATTCTAACTGGAAAACTCTATACAAACCGTGTTATTAACGTTGTAGGTGGCTATTACTTCCAATTAGGACACGTAGATGCAATTGCATTTACAGCAGGGCTTGGCGAAAATGATGACGCATGCAGAGAACGTATTTTAAAGGCTATGGAAGAAGCTTTAGGCTTAAGTATCGACTACGAATTAAATGCTACAATTCATGGCAAAGAATGCCTCATCTCTAAGCCAGATTCAAAAGTACAGGTATGGATTGTTCCTACAAATGAAGAAGTTGTAATTGCACGCGATACAGTTAGATTGTTAGGACTATAATGAATCTCGATTTTAAGACATTATTAAAGACAATTAAGGATGCAGATGTCATTACACTATTTAGACATACGCATCCCGATTGTGATGCTCTAAGCTCTCAGAATGGCTTGTGTAGTTGGATTCAAGCAAACTTTCCAGACAAAAGGGTATATAGATTGGGGGATGAGACAACAGATCAAACTGTTTATCCACCATCTGATATAGTAGATGAAAATACAATACGCTGCAGTACGGCAATTATTTTGGATACCGGAAACAAAGAACGTATTGATGATCAACGATATGCATTAGCAAAAAAAGTAATTAAAATCGATCATCATCCAAATCTTGATTCATATGGAAATCAGAATTATGTCTATGAAGAAGCAGCTGCCACTTGTGAAATACTCACAGGTTTCTTTGCAAGCTGTGAGAATCAGATTATGAATCATGAGATTGCAACATATCTTTATAAAGGGTTATTAACTGATACTTTATGCTTTAGAACAAGTAACACAACACAACATACACTAGAAATGGCAGCTAAACTCGCATCATATAATTTAGCAATTCCAGAACTAAATCGTGAGTTATTTGATGTTAGTTGCAAAACATTCCATTTCAGTAATTGGATTCGTTCCAATACACAGTTATTTGGAGAGCATTTAGCATATGTAATCATTCCAGAAGCTATCCAACATGAATACAATATCAGTGCTTCATCAGCACGTAATCGTATTGATGAGATTGGCCATGTGAAAGAATTCTCAATTTGGGCTTTGTTTACAGAGAAAACTGTAGATGGACATAAACTATATGATGGATCATTACGTTCTAAAACAGCAATCATAAATACAATTGCGAACCAATACCATGGTGGCGGACATAAGAATGCTTCGGGCGTTAAAGACCTTACTGAAAATGATTTACAAAACTTACTTAAGGATTTATATAAAGTTAGCAACTAGCACATATAAACAAAAAATGTCAATATTGAATGTGCTATAAAAACTATAGTAAAATACAAACATATTAGGAGGAAACAAAATATGGCAGAAACATTAAATAAGAAGAGCATTGCTGAGTTAGTAGCTGAACAGCACAACTTAACTAAGAAAGAAGCAGCGGAGATCGTTGATTTAGTATTTGATACTGTTTCAGGTACTTTAAAAGATGGCGGTCGTGTTGATATTTCTGGATTTGGTAAGTTTGAAGTGAAGACACGTGCAGCACGTACAGGTATCAATCCACAGACTAAAGAAACAATCACAATTCCTGAATCAAAGGTTCCAGGATTCAAGGCAGCTAAGAACTTAAAGGAATTAGTTAAGTAATCTACTAGACACTCAAAATCGAGTGTCTTTTCTATTATATAAACAACTTCGCATAATGTATGTTATGCGATTTTAATAAATATAAAAAGATGAGCATTATATCATATGACTACTCATCCTTCTTGTTTGGAATATCTAAGTCTTGCGTAGCTAATGGATTAAACTTATTATATGCATCAAAAAGTTGTTTATTTTGTACGTGTGTATATATTTCTGTGGTTTGAATATTACTGTGACCAAGTATCTCTTGAATACTACGTAAATCAGCACCACCTTGTAACATGTGTGTTGCGTAACTGTGTCTTAGTTTATGAGGTGTTATATGTTTCTTAAAACCAAGTTCAACACATTTACGTTGCAATAGCAATTCAACATATTTACTAGTAATTTTACGACCGAATCGATTCAGAAAAAATAGATTAGTTTTTTTCTGAATTAAATTAACACGCGTAATGGAGAGATATTGCTTTAGAAGTGGAATACTACCTTTTGGTATTGGAACAATACGTTCTTTGTCCCCCTTTCCAAGTACACGGATTTTTCCAGTATCAAGATCTACTCGATTGATTGTGAGATTACATACTTCAGATACGCGTAAGCCACAGCTATAGATTGTTTCTAATAATGTATGATCTAAATTATCCTGGATATTCGTATCGTCAAAGGATTGCATTAAACGCTTGATTTCATCTACTGTACAGTATACAGGTAATGTTTTAGGGCCTTTATGTACTTGTAAGTTTAAACTTGGATCTGGTTCATCGTGCATCATTGTCATAAACTGATGAAAAGAGCGTATTGCTGCTGTCATTCTCGCTAATGAAGTAGATGCTTTGTTTTCACTTTGGTTAGCAATAAATTCTTCAATGAATTCTGCTTTAATCTTTTTTGTATTCGTAATGCTACGTTCTTCTAAAAAATGAATATATTGTTTTAAATCATTTGTATAAGAAGATACTGTACGCTTGCTTTTACCTTCGTTAATTTTAAGATTTGTAAAATATTCTGTAAATGCATCATGAATCTTCATGAGTATTCTCCTTTAAAAGATTACTAGCTCTTACAAATGCTTTCTTTAAACCAAGCATATCATTTAAATCATTAATAATATCTTTTGTCTCCGCTTTAAATGCAGCTGTTTCATCAAATAAATTTAGTTGTGAGGAGATATAACTTTCATCCGCGAAATCACCTACTGTAATACCGAGTAAGCGTACGGCTTCCCCTTCTTCCCAATTATCTTCAAACAACGCTATAGCTGCATTATAAATCTCATCAGCACGCCAAATTGGTGTAGATAATTTCATAGCACGAGTTATATTTCTAAAATCATAGTAACAGATTCGAATATGAATAGAACTACCCACTTTACTTGCGTTTTTAAGACGTTTAGAGAGCGTTCTAGCTAATGTTCTAATTAATCCTGATAATTCCTCATATTCATTAATATCTTCTAATAACGTCTCAGAAATGCCCATCGATTTTGCATCCCATTCAGTCTCTAATTCACGATGATCTATGCCATTTGCTCGTTCAATATAATCATCTGTATTTTTTCCTAATAATTCTCTTAGCTTAGAGATATCTTTATAGTTTGCTAGGTCACCAATTGTACGAATACCGATTTCTTGCATATAGGGAACTGTTTTAGTGCCAATACCACGCATATCTTTAATTGGTAGAGGCCACATCTTCTCTTGAACATCGCGAATACGAAGGACAGTAATACCATTTGGCTTCTTCATATCACTAGCCATCTTAGCTAAAAACATATTTGGTGCAACACCAATCGAACAAGTTAATCCTAGTTCATTATAGATTTGTTTTTGCAAAGACCATGCAAGATCTAAAGGTTTTTCAAATCTTTTAATCGCTTCTGTCATATCTGCATAGCATTCATCAACCGATGCTTGTTCTACAAGATTTGTATAAGAACGCACAATTTCCATAAAACGTTCCGAAAGATTGCGATACCATGTATAGTGACCTTCTACGATAATCAACTCTCTACAAAGCTTCTGTGCTTCACTGACTGGCATTGCGCTATGAATGCCAAATGCACGTGCTTCATAGCTTGCAGTTGAAACTACGCTTCGTCTAGTAGCACCAGAAATTACTATTGGTTTCCCTTTTAATTCTGGATTTAATAATACTTCTGCATTCGCAAAAAATGCATTTAAATCAATATGAAAATATACGTGATACATCAGTTATGATTTCTCCGATAGAGTTCTTGTGCAGCTTTCGTTGAGATGTCTGTAATACTACCGCTCGAAATTAAGGCAAGTTGATTGATACGTTCTTTTTCATCAAGCTCACTTACATGTGTAATTGTCTTATTATTTTGATCTTCTTTTGATACAAAATAATGCGTATCAGCACAAGCTGCTACCTGTGCTAAATGTGTTACCGCAAAGACTTGACATGACTTTGATAAAGCCTTCATCTTTTGCCCGATTGCAGTTGCTACAGGTCCACTAACACCAGTATCTATTTCATCAAAGATAACAGTTTGAATCCCTTGAAGCTTTGTAAAGATAACTTTTAATCCAAGCATTAAGCGGCTTAATTCACCACCTGATGCAGTCTTTACAAGAGACTTTAGATCTTCCCCTTTATTCATGGAAATCATAAACTCAACGTTTTCATTTCCATGTTCACTAGGACTGCAGTCAGTAAAAACTGTTTTAAAACATGCATTTGGTAACATCAATTCCTTTAAATTAATAAGAATTGCATCATCGAGTTCATTTGCACGTGTTCGACGAATCTTTGATAACTTGGAAGCGTGTTTCTGATAAGTAATAAGTGCTGCTGAAATCTTTTGGTCCATCTGCTCGATAAACTCTTTGCGATGTGTAAACATCTGTACTTGTTGTTTGAGTTGTTCATGTTGGGCAAGAATCTGTTCAATGGAATTACCATACTTTCGTTTTAATTTTTGAATTGTAAAGAGACGTTCTTCCATTTCATTGATTTCTTCTTCATCCATGTCGTATTCACCAACGAGTTTATGAAGTTCATCAATACTATCTGAGATAGAATAATATGCATCAGAAATAGATGTTTGAATCGTTGTGGTTTTTTCGTCATTCCCTAAACTTAAACACAATTTTTGCAAATCATATAAAGAATCAGCTAAACCATTTTCATACAGAGAAAAGACTTGATTATATTTATCAAGTGAGTTTTTAATTTGTTTATACTGTCTTTCTTTCTCTGCGAGTTCTACATCCTCACCAACTTTTAAATCAGCTTGTTCAATTTCTTGAATTTGATACTGGAAGTACTCTAAATCATTTTCATTAAATTCGTTCTGTAGAGCTTTCTCTTTCTCTTTTAATAATTTTGAATAGGATTGATAGGAATCTTTTACTTGTTGTAGTACTTCATCTACTTGTAAAAATGTATCGAGCAATCTGATATGATTAGCTGTATTTAACAAATATGCAGTATCTCTTTGTCCATGAATATCGATTTCATCGCGTAAAATATCTTTTGCTAAAGATAATGTAACAATTCGATGATCGATGCGGATAACTGACTTACCTGAAGATAATAGTTCACGTGTAAAGGTTACATCTTCGTTTGTTTCAAGTCCTGCATCTGTCATTACTTCTAATGCATGTTTATTATGAGATAAATCAAAAGTACCTTCAATAATTGCTTTCTCTTTTCCCTTTGAAATATAAGAAGCACCTGCACGCTCCGCGCATAAAATGGAAATAGCATCTAACATAATTGATTTACCAGCACCAGTTTCACCAGTAAATGCACTAAACCCAGACTTAAAATCTAGGTTTAGTTCATCAATCAATATGAAGTTTTTAATATACAGGTGTTTCAGCATAATGTTCTCCTACAAATATTGTTGTACATCAGCTAAGAAGGTATTCATATCAATGTGATATTCCTTTCGAAGCTGTGCACTTGTTCCTTGTGGTATAAATTTGTCTGGCAATCCATAAATTTTGATTGGAAGACAAATTTCTAATTCATTCAGATATTGCAAAATGAGTGAACCTAAACCATTTGTCTTATAGTCTTGTTCATAGACAAATAATTTTAATTTACGCTCTACAAGAGATTGAATCATCTCATAGTCAAGTGGCTTAATATAACGAGCATTTACAATCGTTACTGGAAGATTATTAGATACAACTTTATCATCTAACTCTTTCGTAATAGGATTCATATCTCCAAATCCTAAATTATAAAGACCTTTTTCTATTTCTTGAAAAGAGATAATCTTATAAATCATCCCTTTTTTTCCTTCACTTACAAAAGTATAGGTATCTCCTATTTCATTAGGGATTACTTTATATTTTGGCAGGTTCATAATATTTCAAATGATAGTTTGTTGCTATTATTTTGTAAATAATAGTGCAAAGATAGAGTTTTTC
>ERZ773265.1150-NODE-1150-length-14372-cov-3.203953_pt1 | contig 14372 bp, 15 predicted proteins | sample MGYA00580512_ERZ773265 | MGnify/ENA primary metagenome ERZ773265 (study PRJEB29015, sample SAMEA2738169) | human oral metagenome | biome: human oral; feature: human-associated habitat; material: saliva | place: China | collected 2183 ... | reverse complement strand
ACGACCTCCCGCGCGTCCTCGCCAGCCTCGGCGACGTCAAAGGCGTGTTGAGCGTAACGCGCTTGTGATGCCGATGCATCCGGCCCTACCGCTTTAACGCCTGGTTTTGACTAAACCTCCACCCACAAGAAAAGGCCGTCTGAAAACGATATTTAAGGTTTTCAGACGGCCTTTTCTCGGACTACTCCAATTCACAAGGTTTAAGCCATATTTTCAGCCACTACCCCGCTTTCTATCGGCCGCAACAGCGGCAATCCGTTCAACCGCTCCAAGGCCGTCTGAAAGGCAGACAGGCCGACCGTTTCCGAACCGAAACGCTGCAAATGATACGTATCCTGCTGGCAGTCGATTAACCCGACACCGCAGCGGGCAAGGAACGGCACGGCGCAGGTAAAGGCGATTTTCGATGCGTCGGGCATACGGGCGAACATTGATTCGCCATAAAACACCCGCCCGATCTGCACACCGTAAAAACCGCCGGCCAACCGCCATTCCCCAGCCTCATCAGGCAACCGGCACTCGAAAGAATGGGCATGGCCTAAACGGTGCAGCCTGCCATAGGCCGTCTGAAAATCCGGCGTAATCCAAGTTCCGTCCTGACCCGGGCGCGACACTTCCGAGCAGGCGGTGATAACGTCGGAAAAACAAGTATTGATGGTAACGCGGTAACTTTTGTTCCGCAGCGTTTTCGCCAGCGAACGACCGATATGCAGCTTTTCCGGCAGCAGTACGGTGCGCGGGTCGGTGGTAAACCAGTAATACAGCCCGTTTTCGGAAAACCACGGGAAAATACCCTGGCGGTAGGCCGACAAAAGCCGCCCCACGTCCAAATCTCCGCTTACGCCGACCAGCCCGTCATATTCCGCCGCCAAGCGGGCGGCGTCGGGAAACGTATAATCATGAGGCGGCAGATAAGGAATTTTCATAAATCACACAGAAAAAACGGTGATTGTAAGGGCAAACCTTCCCCCGTGCTTTACTTTTGTTGCGGCAAACTGACAAAAATTAAAAAATAATCGGTTTTATTTTTGTATATTTTGAAACAAGACTAATTAGTGTTTATATTTATTTTTCTTTTATTACACCCGCACACAGAAAAGGAAAAATATGCCTGCCCAACGCAAACTCCCCCTCTTCCCGCTGGCCGTACTGCCGCTGACACTGGCCGCCGCCTTCGCCCATGCCGACGGAGACACCGTCGTAGAAGGCGCATCGCTCGACACCGTTTACGTTACCGCCGAAAAACAACTCCAGCAATCGCTCGGCGTTTCCCGCATTTCTACCGAAGACATCGAAAAACGGCCTGCCGTAAACGATATTTCCGAACTCGTCCGCACCATGCCCGGCGTAAACCTCACCGGCAACACCGCCACCGGCCAGCGCGGCAACAAACGCCAAATCGACCTGCGCGGCATGGGACCGGAAAACACCCTGATTTTGATTGACGGCAAACCCGTCCATTCGCGCCAGTCGGAACGCATCAGTATGCGCGGCGAACGCAACACGCGCGGCGACAGCAACTGGGTGCCGGTTGAAGAAATCGAATCCGTTACCGTCCTGCGAGGCCCCGCCGCTGCCCGCTACGGTTCCGGCGCGATGGGCGGCGTGGTCAATATCGTTACCAAAAAAGTACCGAAAGAATTCAAAGGCCAAATCAACCTGTATGCCAACCAGCCGCAAAACAGCAAGGAAGGCGAAACCCGCCGCATCGGCTTCAACCTCGGCGGCCCGATTGTTCAGGACGTATTGGGGTTCCGCATCTACGGCAACCTGAATAAAACCGATGCCGACGCTGCCGACATCAACGCCGGACGCGGCAATGACAGCGCGGCCGGTGTGGAAGGCGTGCGCAACAAAGACATTGCCGGCCGTCTGCAATGGAAAATCACCCCGTCGCAAACCCTGGTTTTCGACAGCAGCTACAGCCGTCAGGGCAACATCTACAACGGCGACACGCAAAACAGCAACCCGCGTTCGGCTTTGGTAACCACATTGGCAGAGAGCAAGGCTGAAACCGCTCGCCTCTACCGTTCCGCCTTCTCGCTGACACATGACGGCGTATGGGACTGGGGCGACACCAAAAACATCATCAGCTACGAACGCACCACCAACAGCCACCTGCCCGCAGGTCTGGCGGGCGGCCCCGAAGGCAGCTATGTCGGCCGTGATTTCGTTCAAAGCCGTCTGAAAAACCTGCGTTTGAGCAGCGAAGCCAATATCCCGTTCAAGCTCGGTGTGGACAATGTCCTAACCGTCGGCGCGGAATTTACCGACAGCAAATTAGAAGATCCCTCTTCCAACACGCAAGGCTTTACCGACCAAGGCCGAACCGATGTATTTACAGGCATCTCCGCCACACGCGGCGGCAAAGCTTCGCAGCGCAACTGGGCGGCCTATGTCGAAGACAACATCACGCTCACCGACACAACCCGCCTGATTCCCGCCGTCCGCTTCGACCACAACAACCACAGTGGCGGCAACTGGAGTCCGTCGTTGAATTTTTCGCAGCAAATCGGCGCAAACTGGCTGATCAAAGGCGGCATTGCCCGTGCCTATAAAGCACCCAACCTATATCAAACCAACCCCGATTTCATCCTCTACACACGAGGCCAAGGCTGTCCGCTCAGCGCAGCAAACAACATCCGCTGCTACTACATGGGCAATGCCAACCTGAAGCCTGAAACCAGCATCAACAAAGAAATCGGCATCGAATTCAACAAATCGGGCTGGCAGGCTTCGGCCACCTATTTCCACAACGCCTACCGCAATAAAATCGTGATAGGCGACAACATTATCGCCACCAGCAACATCGGCAACTGGCTCTTGCAATGGGAAAACACACCCAAAGCCACCATTTCCGGCATAGAAGGCAACTTAGTCGTTCCGTTGCACGACACACTCAAGTGGAGCAACAACTTCACCTATATGCAAAAATCAGAAGACCATCAAGGCAACCCCCTGTCGCTGGTACCGAAACACACCATCAACAGCACGCTGGCTTGGACGCCGAACGAACGCTTTGATGCCAACCTGACCTTTACCCACTACGGCCGCACCAAACCGCGCAGTGTCGCCATCAACCGCCTCGAACGCGACGGCAACCTCAGGGCAGGCACCCTCCCGCTGTCTGCCGAGCGCAACCAAACGCAAGTCAGCCCTTACGGCATCTGGGGCATCAACGCCGGCTACAACTGGAACAAACGAGTGGCCGTGCGCGGCGGCATCAGCAACCTGTTCGACAAAAAACTGTACCGCACCGGCAACGGCGCGCAGACCTACAACGAACACGGCCGCGCCTTCTACGGCAGCTTGAAAGTATCGTTTTAATCAGATTCCGTATCCGTAGGCAAAGAGGCCGTCTGAAAACATCTTTCAGACGGCCTCTTATCCCATACGCACTTTATACCCCATCCCCGTCGAACACTATTTTTCAAAACCGTCCGAAACCGCGCGGGCATCACAATATGCACAACGGCAACCGGCATTTTGTATAATCTGCCTATCCCGTGCCCACACTGTCCGAAGCCTGTTTTCAACCAAGCAGCCCGCTTCAGACGGCCGGTAAAACATCCCAACCCCAAAGACCCCATCATGCAAAAAACCATCCTTTTCCTCTCCTGCCTGCTCGCCGCAACCGCCCAAGCCGCACCAAACTTTCCCGGCCTGCGCACCCAAATGGGCGATTGGGACACCGTGTGCGACAACACCGGCACCTGCCGCGTGGCAGGCTATCACAATGACGGTTCGGACAATGCCGTATCCGTCCTGTTCACCCGCCCCGCCGGCAAAAACGCCGCCACTACCGCGCAGATTCAGATTATCGAAGAATGCGAAACACCCGCCGCCTGCGCCCAAGCCGACAACACCGGCGGCGAACTGTTTTTAAACGGCCAATCGCTGGGCATGGTCGCCTTCGGCAAAGACGACTACACCGCCACACTCAGCCCGAAGCAAACGGAACAACTCATCGCCGCCTTCGCCGAACGTCAGCCGCTGTCGATTTCCGACCGTCAGGGCAAAGTGTGGATAATCCCCGACAATGCCTTTGACCAAGAACGACTGGCCGAAGGCAAATTCTGGGTGACGTCCGTACAATCGTTTGACTTTCCCCATGACTATGATGAAACCAACAAAAAAAACGCACTAAAAAATCAAACCGTCGGCCTGTTTGCAAACGGCAGCAAAATCACCGACATCCTCATCGATAAAGACTTCACGCTCGCCACCATTCCCGAAGGCGGCCGCGCCGCCGTCGAAGCCGTGCTGGCGACGGCCAACCGCGTAACCCTGCGTATCGGCGGCAAAGAACGCGAACTGTCCGACGACGGCGCATACGCCGCACTGCTCGCCGCCGATGCCTATCAAGGGCGCGTGGGCGACGGCAGCGCGTGGGTGAAAAACGGTGCGACACGGTTTGCCGCCCAAAGCCCCGCCGTGCTGCCGCCCAAAGCCGCGCCCAAAATTCAGGCCGCCCGCGTACCCGCCGAAACGAAAGGCAGGGAATACGCCGCCGGCACGCCCGAATACCGCAAATTGTGGCAGCTTATCCGCAAACCTTACCAAGCCGACGAATGCACCATGCTGCAAGATTCCAAACGCAACCGCAGCATCACCGTTTACCCCTTAAGCGGCGGCAAAGTGCTAATCGAAACAGGCTGCGAACTGTTTGCCTATAACAGCAAGGGCTTTTTCGCCATTGCCGACAGCAAATTCAACCGCCTCTACACCGTATTGGAGGATTCGAGCTTGGGCGGATACGGCGGCTTCGACGTAGACAAAAACGGCACGGCTACACTTTCAGGCAACCCAAAAGGCCGCGGCTTGGGCGACTGTTGGAGCACGGTTGAATATGTGTGGGACGGCAAAGCCTTCATCCGCAGCAAAAGCGAAATCGACACGCAGTGCAAAGGCTTTGCCGGCGGCGCGTGGGAGCAGCCCGATTTTGTGGCGGACGTGCTTGCGCCGAAATAAACAACAGGCCGTCTGAACAGGCAACCGGCCATGTTTCAGACGGCCTTTAATCCCCTCAGCCCTAAAAACCGTTATTCCATCCCCCCATCTTGCGCCCGCTGCCGTGCAACCCGCAGACAGCTTTTTTTCACAATGCCCGTCAGGAAACCCTATGAAACTTCAACGCATCCCCGCCCTGCTGCTGGCCGCAGCCCTGTCCGCCCAAGCCGCATCGCCGCAAAAGGCCGAACTGCCGCGTTATCCAGCACCGAAAAACCTCGACTTTTCCCAAGTTGCAGGCAGTCTGCACACCATTACCGTGAACGGGCAGAGCGTGCCATACCGCGCCTTCGAGCACATCGTTTATGTGATGAAGCCTGCCGACACGCGCTATCAAATCATGAACGTGTACATCCCCGAAGCCTATTTCCAAGGCGGCAGCATCAACGGCTTCACCAAAAACACCGCGCCGATTTTCTTCCCCAACAACGTGGGCGGCTACATGCCGGGCGAAGCGGGGCAGCCTGAAACCGATTCGCGTGGCAGCGGCAAGCCCAACGCCATCGCCGTGGCCCTGTCGCAAGGCTATGTGGTCGCCAGCCCTGGTGCGCGCGGCCGCACCGAAGCCAACGGGCGCGCTCCCGCCGCCATTGTCGATTTGAAAGCCGCCGTGCGCTACCTCAAAGCCAACGACGCCAAAATGGCGGGCGACGCGCGCAAAATCATCAGCAACGGCACCAGCGCGGGCGGCGCATTGTCCGCACTGCTCGGCACCAGCGGCAACGCCCGCGAATACGCGCCCTATCTGCGCGCGCTGGGTGCGGCCAACGCCACGGACGACGTGTTCGCCGTGTCCGCCTATTGCCCGATTACCAATCTGGAACACGCCGACGCCGCCTACGAATGGCAGTTCAACGGCGTGAACGACTACGAAAAAATCGACATTTCCATGATCGACTACCACGTAGAGCGCAAAACCGTCCGCGGCACGCAAACCGCCGAACAAATACGCCTTTCAGACGGCCTGAAAAACCTGTTCCCCGCCTATGTGAACAGCCTGAAACTGAAAAACGCCCAAGGCGTGTCGATGACGCTGGACAACAACGGCAACGGCAGCTTCAAAGCGCAAATCGAATCCATGCTCGCCCAATCCGCGCAAAAAGCCTTGGACGAAGGCAAAGACCTCTCCGACCAAACCTGGCTGACCATCGAAAACGGCAAAGTCAAAGCCGCCGATTTTTCCGCCTACGCCAAATTTGTCGGCAGACAAAAAACCGCGCCCGCGTTTGACGGCGTGGATTTGTCCACCGGCGAAAACAACCTGTTCGGCGACGCGCAAACCCAAGCCAAACACTTCACCGCGTTCGGCGCACAAAACAGTACCGTACAAGGCGCGCAAACGGCAGACGCGGCCACCGTCCGCATCATGAACGCCATGAATTTCATCCGACGCGGCGGCACGCAGCACTACCGCATCCGCGTCGGCGAAAACGACCGCGACACCTCGCTGGCGATCTCGCAACTGCTCGCGCTCAAACTGCGGGCACACGGCAAAAACGTGGATTACGCCCTGCCTTGGGGCGTGGGACACAGCGGCGATTACGATTTGGACGAGCTGTTTGCGTGGATGAAGGACGTGAGCACGCGGAAATAATGAAACAGCGGCCGACTGTGTGCCGCTGATGCTTGCAGGCTGCTTTTGACCATTCAAAAGCAGCCTGCATTGTTTACTTTGTTGAAACTTTGCTTTCAGACGGCCTTTCGGTTTATTTTGTTTATTCCAACACAGAGCGGCGGCCAATCACGCAGCCGATTGTCCGACAGCCCTATCCCATCCTGCATAACGCGCTGACAAAAGTGTTAAAATAGCCCGTTTATAGTGTCATAAAACATGTTTGACCGGCGGCTTGAAGCGTTTCGGCTTCGCAGAAACTCCGCTTCCTTCGGAAGCTCGGTTTTAACTTCGTTGAAGCTGCGCTTTCAGACGGCCTTCAGCCTTTTCTTGAAAGATTGATCGTGATAACCCTCCCCATTCCCGTCCCCCAAACCCCGCACGCGCTCTACCGCGCCATGTTCCTCTACATCGTTGCCGCATTCGGCATCGGCTGGTTCCTGCCCGTAAACGGTGTGCTATGGGGCGTACTGCTGGCGACCGCGCTGGTGCTGTATCTGCAAATCCGCTCGCTGGCACGCGGCGAAAAACGGCTGTACGACCGATTCCCCGCCGGCAAAAGCGGCATCTCTTCGCTGCAATGGCTTTATTTGATGATTGCCGTTACGGGTATGGTTGTCGCTTTTTACGGCGGCACGGCGGCCTCATACGGCGAATTGCGCGAAGCACGCGGCATTGTGCCCGCCAAACCGTATAATGCAAGAACCGAATGTTATGCCAGGCAGGATGCCGTATCCCAAAACGGATTCGCCCGATTCCTACTCGGCCGCCCCTGCCGCCATGTGAGCGATACCAGCTATCTTCCTTTCCCCAACGGCGGTGAAACCCTGCATTTGAACTGTGCCGCCAATCTTTACGATGCCTGCGAACTCGCCTACGCCCACGCCGGCAAACAGGCCGTGGTGAAATACAGCGGCTCACGCCTGTATGAAATGGAAGTGGACGGCGTGCAAATCTACCGCTACACCGAACAAGCCGCCCGATTCAACCGCGAGCGCAAATCCGCCCTGCTGGACGCGATCATCGCCGTGCCGTTGTTCGCCCTGCCGCTGATGTGGTTCCACCGCCGCTTCGACGACTGGCAGGACACGCTGGCCGAAGGCGAAACCGTGCCGGACGAAACGCCGCAGTGGTGGAAATACACCGTGTTGTGCTGCTGGTATCTGCCGCTTGCCGCCGTCTTTGCATGGGCGGGCATCGGCTGGGGGCGCAATATTGACGAGCCGATTGCACTCTCCATCGGACTGCTGTTCATCGGCACGTTGCTGTTTTTCACCCTGCGCGGCGCGTACCGCGTGTTTTATCCAAAGCAGCCTGCATCCTATAGTGGATTAAATTTAAATCAGGACAAGGCGGCGAGCCGCAGACAGTACAAATAGTACGGCAAGGCGAGCCAACGCTGTACTGGTTTAAATTTAATTCACTATATAATCCCGTTTTCAGACGGCCTGAAACAGGAAAAAACCATGCAAACCCGCATCATCCCGCTGGCAGCTTGCCCTCGGCACATCGAACAACTGGCTCTTGCCTTACACGCCGAATGGCAGGACTTCGCGCCGTGGAGCGAAATGGAGAAAATCCGCGCCTATTATGCCCGCTGTTTGGACGGCGGCGGTTTGCCGCTGGCCTGGCTGGCGGTGGACGGCGAAAACCGCCTGCTCGGTTCGGCGGCTTTGAAGCGGCACGACATTGCCGAATTGCCGCAATACGAATACTGGCTGGGCGACGTATTCGTGCTGCCCGAAGCGCGCGGGCGCGGTGTGGGGGCGCGTTTGATCGAACACGCGCTGCAACAGGCGCGGGAAATGGCCTTGCCCGAACTTTACCTCTACACGCCCGACGTGCAGGCCGTGTATGCCAAATACGGTTGGCGCGAAATCGAAACGCGTCGGCACAACGGGGAAATTGTGTCGGTGATGCGGTTGGGCTTGGGCGGTAGGGAAGGGGAGGCCGTCTGAAAGTCAGGTTTAAAGCCTCCCCCGTCCGTTGAAATGGTTTTCAGACGGCCTTTATTTGCATTCGGCGCGTACTTTTTGTACGGCCGCATCCAGTTTTTTACTGTCAACGCCGCCGAGTATGGCCTCTTTCTTGCCGCATTTCACCGCTTCTATGGTGGTGAACGGCAACGCTCCGACGCTGTTGCCCAGATTTTTCATGAAACTGCGGTTGTCTTTGCCCGCGTAGTGCCAGATCGGATAGGAAACGGGCGTGGTTTTCAGGAAGGGCGGCAGGTTTTCTTTACGGTCGATGGCAATGCCGATCAAATCGATACTGCCCTTTTTCTGTTTTTTATACCAGGCCGACATTTCCGGCATTTCCTTCACGCAGGGTTTGCAGTACGAACCCCAGAAATTGATGATGCGGACGGGGGCTTTCAGGTTGTTCAAGTCCTGCGGTTTGCCGTCGGGGAAGGAAACCAGGTCGGAAGCGGCGGCGGGCAGTGCGGTCAGCGCGAGCAGCAGGGCGGTCAGTTTGGCATTCATGGCGGATACTCCGTGGTTTGGGTCTAAACTCCGCCATTATAAGCCTTTCCCGGCAGATGGGTTTGAGTGCGGGCAAATTTTGCCGACAACCCCGCACGGGCTTACAATACGCCTTATCCCCAACCTTCACGGAAAATGACGATGACCACCGTTACCCTTTATCACAATCCCCGCTGTTCCAAATCCCGCGCCGCCGCCGACTATCTGGCGCAGCAAAACGTGGAAACCCGGATTGTCCGCTACCTCGACACGCCGCCTGATATCTCCGTGCTGCGCGAAATCTTCGGCAAGCTGGGTTTGGCCGACGTGCGCGGCATGATGCGGGTGAAAGACGATTTATACCGCGAATTGAAACTGGACGACCCGTCGTTGGACAATGAAGCCCTGCTGGCCGCGATTGCCGCCCATCCCTCCCTATTGGAAAGGCCGATTGCCGTCTTGGGCGGCAAAGCCGCCATCGGCCGCCCGACGGAAAATATTGCGGCTTTGCTGGCGGGAGAATAGGCCGTCTGAAAAAACGGGCTATGTGGAATTGATGGCGTGAAAAAACGGCGTGTTACCCGTGCCGTCAGGGTGTTTACATTGAGAGAGAAGCCCTATTCTGCTTCCCTAGGCTCAATCTGTCAATGGGTTTCGGGCGGCTTTTGCCGTCAAAATTTGGGGCTGTTTGCAGGTGCTTGATTTGTCATCAAAAGCCGTTTTTGGCTTTTGTCATCTCGTAATCTCTTTCAAGGCTTCGGACAATGCGCCTTGAAAGTCCTCTTTGGACATTTGCACTTCCCCGGCCTTCGGTGTCATGCTGCCGTCGGACGACTTCATATCCAATTCCGATTTTTCGCCGTACTTCTTCGGGGCAAGGCGGGCGGCCTTCCATTTGCGGGCATCTATCCTTACCCTCGCCTTGGCTATTTCCTCATGGGTGGGCGTGCAGTCGTCGGCGATTTTGATTATCTCGTCGGCGTATAAATCCGCCTGTTGTTCGCGCGCGTGCGCGTATCGCTCCGAAAACGCCCCGCCCTCTGCCAGCCATTTGTAAACGGTGCTCTCTGCGGGCATATCCTTCCTGCGGCAGATTTCGGCCATGCTGTGCCCCCGTGCCAGCATCTCGCAAATGCGTTCTTCAAGCTCCCGCCTGTTGTCGTGCATGGTTTCCCCCTTGTCTATTTTTCAAAATATCCCATACCCTGCGGGAAGTCAGGCCGCTGCCCCTTGCAAGCTCCATCATGGCGGCGCGGGCGGTCATGGTTGCCGTCATGCGGTCGAAGTCTTCGCGGATGGCCGTATCGCGCAAATGCCGCCTTGCCCCGTCGCATTTGGGGACGTGGTAGCCTGAATCGTCTAAGTGCATGAAAATGCCGTTTTGCAGCCGTTCGGCGGCCTTTCCCCCTATCAGTTCGGCATATGCGGCAATGGTTTTACGCCCCTGCCCCGTGATGCCCTTCGCTGCGGGGATTTTCTGCCCGCCGTAGCGGTCAATCAGGATGCAGGCGGCTTCAATGCCGATTACGGCGGCCAGCTCCAAGGCGGTTTGCGGCAACAGGTGCTCTACGGCCTGCCAGTTTTCGGGGGTGATGCGCGTGTTTTCGTGCATGGTTTTCCTTTGCTCAAATTACTAAAAAATACTAATTCGGGAAAAGCCGTTCGCGGGCGCGGGCGCGTAAACGTCTTCCCTTTTTTATGGACTCTAAAAATTCTATTCATACGCGCGCGTGCGCGGGCGCGTAATGCTCACGAAATACCCCGCCGCGCTTTCAGACGGCCTTTGTCGGCGGCCTGCCAAGTCTGCCTAAGCAGCACGCTTCGGCAGGATGGCGGCCATGCCGTACCGGTAGGATGCGGCCATATCGAACAGGGCGGCCTTGCGCTCCCGATAGCCCATGCCGCTGCCGATTAGGGCGGCGTTGCGGGCTTCCAAGCGTGTCAGCAGGGATAAGCCCGCCTTGTCCAGCCTGTCGCGCTCCAGCGGCTTGAATTGCCCCGTTAATGCGGCATTGCACAATAGGGCTTCGTTGCCGTAGTGATGCGGCAAGGTGGCCTTGCCTTCGGCCTGCCGTTTGCTTTGCAGGATTTCGCTCATGACTTGGTAGCCTATGCTGCTTTGCGCCCTTGCCTTGCCCCATTCCCGCCCGCTGCTTATCAGGGCTTCTATCTGCTCGTCGCACCATAGGGCAAAATCAATATCACACCAGCGGGCGAAGGCTACGGCCAGTTTCGGGTGCAGCCATGTGCCGCCCGCATTGCCCCGTTTGGCCTTGATGAATCTGGATTTTGTAATACGGGATTTCCCCGTATTTGAATCAGCCTGTTTTTCCGCTTCGCGTTTGCAAAGTGCCTGAATGTAGCGTTCCGTTTCGGGCAGGCGTAGCCATTCATAGGGCTGTTTGCCGAACATGGCCGCTATTTCGGTGGCGTTAAACCACGCTTCGCGGTCGGCATGGACGGGCAGGCCTTGATAGTCCAGTTTGAGGATGCTCATGCCCTGCCCTCCGACACCAGCGAGTAACGCCCGCGCTGCACGGTTTGGCCGTATTGGTTCTTTACCTGCTCCATGGTGCAGGCTATTTGATACCCCGCCCGCCGTAGCTCTAGGATGCGGGCGTTACAGCCCATAATGCCCATTTGGTGCATCTCGTAGGCGGTCAGGCTCTGCCCGCTTTGCAGCACGGCAAGGATGCGCTCCCTTTGGCTGGGAATGGTAGAATGATGTTTTCTCGTTTGGCTGCCGCTCTTTTGGGCGGCTGTTTTTTTGTCCATGATGCGCCCTCCCCTTTCAGCCTGCCGCCTGCTCGGCCAGCCATTGTTTTACTTCGCCCGCTACATAGAAGCGGCTGCGCGTGCCTGCGATTTGGCAGGATTTGGGAAACCTGCCGCCCGCTTCCAGCCGTCTGATTTGGCTGCCGCTCAAGCGGGTAATGCCGCGCCGCCCTTTGGCTTGGCTGGTTTCCAGTTCGGCTATGGTTAATTGCGCGGTATCGGGCAGTGTGTCGATATTGATAATTTGCATGGATTGCCTCCGTGTGTTTGAACATGCCTGCTTGGTGCTGGCGTTTCGGTAGGCAAAAGAATAGCCGCCTCTATGGGCGGCTTCTAGGAAGTAACATGTTGACTTCCGGTAATAACGCGTTGATTTCAGGAAGTCAGCTAGATGACTTCCTGTTTTTGGAAATTGGCTATCCACTTCATAACGGTTTTTTCGGTCGGAATATCGGGGGCATTGATTTCATCGTTTTCAATTTTGCGGATAATCAGGCGGGTTAATTCAGCTTTCCCTCCCCGTTTATCCAACATTTCCTTTTTCTCTTCCAGCAGTTTGTTTACGGCGGCTATCGTACCGGCTTTTTCATAGGGGCTTTGCTTGGCTTTCCCTGCTTTGGTAGTAATTGCTCGAAGTAATTCAGCCTTTTCTCTCTGTATAAGGTTCTTTATTTCTTCATTAGTTTGTTGGCTCATGAAGTCATGCTCGGCAATCCTTAAAATGTTCCATGCCCTCAATAAATTCTGGCTTGCTTGTTTTTTGAGAAACTGCTTCCATTCATGAAGAGGTATGGGAAAATCTTTATCTATTTTACCTTCAACGGCTTATGTGTCAAATGCCCCCACAGCATTATCAAGATGTTCTAAGGCTAGGATGGCAAGCAATTCAAACTCTTTGGCATTTGCGAATTTCTCATCTTCATCATCTATCCCATATTTCCCAATATACCCTAATAACGCCTCATAATCTTCAGTGTTTTCCTCTGTTTCTAAGTATGATATCTTTTGAATATATTCGATAGCCCGATGTGTTGGATAACAATTTACCCCTCCATCTGAATAATCAGACTCGAACAAATCATGCAGACTGTCATCAAAGTGAAGGGCTTCTTTTAATTCAAGAATGGCTGAATTTTCTTCCTCTTGAAAATAATATTCGATGTTTTCATCAATCAACCTAATAGCATATTCAATTTGCTCATGCGTCCTGTTCTGCAACAATCGCTTTAACGCTGCTAAAAGTATGCTTGTAGCCGGTGCTGAAAAGTTACTAACCTGCCAAGCTAAATTTTCTAATTCTGCCCATGTTCTCATTATGTTAGCCTTAAATTTCCCCTTAAAATAGGATGATAGTTTATCCTCCCGTTTGCTGCAATATGCCTGATTGCGCCTTCAGGCCGTCCAGATAATCCGCCCATGCCTGCACCATTTCGGCGCGTTGCTCCAAGTATTCCGCGTGGTTGTAGGCCGTCCTTGTCGCGTTGGGGTCTTTGTGGGCAAGCTGCCGCTCTATCCAGTCGGAATTGAAGCCCATCTCGTTTAGGCGCGTGCTGGCCATATGGCGGAAGCCGTGCGGCGTGATTTGGTCTAGGAAGCCAAGCCGTGCAAGGGCTTTGCGTGCAGCCCCTTCGCTCAAGGGCTTTTTGCTGCCGATGTTGGCAAACACAAATTCATGATGCCCCGTTACGGGCTTCAGGCCTTCCAATATCGCTATGGCTTGGCGGCTCAATGGGACAATGTGCCCTATCCCGTTTTTCATCTCCTCCCCGTCTTTGCGGTATTGCCGCGCCTCCCAGTCGATTTCACACCAGCGCAACAGCCGCAATTCGGACGGGCGGGCGAAAACATAGGGGGAAAGTTGCAGCAATGCCCGCGTTTGCGGGCTGCCCGTGTAGCCGTCTAAGGCTCGCAACAGCCCGCCTATCTTTTCGGGGTCGGTAATGGTTCGGTAATGTTTCTGCTCCACCTGTGCCAGCTCCCCCCGCAATTCGGCGGCGGGGTTGAATATGCACAATCTCAACATGACTGCGTAGCGGAAAACCTGATTTACCACGTCATAGACTTTATGCGCCGTATCGTGCTTTCCTGCCGCCTCCAGCCGTTGCAGCAAGCCCAGCACTTCAAGCGGCATGATTTCGCCTATTTGGCGGCGGGCAAGGTTGGGGAAGATGTGCAGCTCAAGGCTGCGGATAACGCGCCCCGCATGGTCGGGCTTCCATTTGTCGGGCTTGGCCGCTTGGTCGGCGTGCCATTTTCGGGCAACGGCTTCAAACGTGTTATTCATCTGCTCTGCCTGCCTCTGCGCCTCGTTTTGCCGGTATAGCTTCGGGTCTATCCCTCTTGCTACCAGCCCGCGCAATTCCTCCCGCTCCTCCCTTGCCTCTTTCAGGCTCATGGCGGGATAGATGCCAAGCCGTATCTCGTCCCGCTTGTTGTCGGACGGGCGGTAATAGCGGAAACGCCAATACTTGCCGTTGCCCCTTGCCTGAAGGGATAGGCCGCCGCCGTCCGAC